>ENA-ORDA01003233-ORDA01003233.1-marine-metagenome-genome-assembly--contig:-NODE-3233-length-11489-cov-3.452681_pt1 | contig 11489 bp, 10 predicted proteins | sample MGYA00237778_ERZ508506 | MGnify/ENA primary metagenome ERZ508506 (study PRJEB26177, sample SAMN06267891) | marine metagenome | isolation source: Monterey Bay, California, USA | place: Pacific...
AGCGGCCGTAGAAGAGGTGCTATCTGAGCTACAGATGATGTTCCCCGATACGTTCGAGCCTCCCGTCGCGACAGCCGCATCCAACTGGACCACCAGCCCCTTCTCAGGGGGCTGCTACCCTTACACGAGCGTCGACACTCAGCCCGGTGACTTCATTAAATTTGCAGAACCGACGCACGATGGGAGAGTCCTGTTCGCTGGAGACACTTGCGCGGTGGGAGTCGGCCTAGGTTATGTAGAAGGCGCCATGGCCGCAGGTGAGCGGGCAGCGGATGTCATAATCGCTACGGTTACCGATTCGCAGTCAGCATGAGCATCACTGAAAACAACCCTGCGATTCAAGCTACCAGGCCATGGCCCGCAGGTTGCGCATCGTTTACCGAGCGACCTCTAGCCGCCTGATCTACAGGGCCCAGATGTCGTTAGGAGATCAGGTGCGTCAACCGAGTGCGTCCCAGTGTGAACTCGGAACTTCTCGCTCCCTTCTGCCAAGCTCGCGCCGACCAAGTGCCGACCAAAAAAAACGCGCCGTACTTGGGCGCGTTTCGTGAGTCTGATCTATCCGCTTAAATCAGGCATTTAGTGGCGGTGGGCGTAGGATTCGAACCTACGGAGGGTCACCCCTCAACGGTTTTCAAGACCGCCGCTTTCGACCACTCAGCCAGCCCACCAAAAAAAGCCGCCAGAGAGCCTCTGGCGGGGAGGGCGCATTATATCGTTGCGCCCGTTTCAATCAAGCTACTTTCCAGCTGCCGCCGCCTTGGGGCCGCGGGGATCGTTGCTGGCGCGAGGAATATTCTGCGACACCACGCTAACAGGAGGTGCTTCCGGTGCGTCAAACAGTTGCGTGAGCTCAGTCTGCACGGCGGTGTCGGTGACCGGCTTGGGCAAAATGCGTGGATCGTTGACCGCTCGACCGTCTGCTGTCAGCCCGCTCGTATCAGCTTCTTCGACCGCTGTTTCCACTGCATCGATTGTATTAGCGCTCGCGGTGGTGACGACAACCTCGGGTGCGCGTGCCGAGACTGGGGTCTCTACTGCGCTCGCGTTTTCAGTTTGCTGCGCATCACCGGTTGCTGAACTTTCCGCAGAGGCGCTGTAAGCCGCTGGCTCGGAAGGGGCGTCTGCCGCTTGCGGAGCCGATGCTTCATCTTGGCTCTCGGCAATGTTCTCTTGACCCTCGCTACTGAAAGCAGCGCTGAGTGCCTCTGAGGAGGCCACATTGACATCAGTCACGGGTGCATCGTTAGCGGCGGGGGCGTCAGCCGATTCAATGTCCGTCACTGCAGGTGTTTCGGCTTCCTCGGTTGTGACCGCCTGACGCTGTCGACGTCGTCGATTATCCTGCCGCTTGTCGGCCGGTCGACGACGAGGAGCGCTGTCTGTATCCGCAACAACGGTCTCTTCCTGAGCGTCAGCAAGCACTACGTCATCAGTGGTTTCTGCTGCATCGCTGGTGGTGGCTGGGTCATTGCGACGTTGGCCACCGCGTCGACCACGACGACGTCTTGGTCGCTTTGGTTGATCTTCGCTGTCCGAGTTAGCGCTACTGTTGTTCTGCCCGCTGGGGTCGGTAGTCGCTGTGGTGGTGTTCTCTTCCTGATCGTCGTCTTGCTTGCGATTTCTACCGCCACGTCGATCATTGCGGTCACGACGATTACGCTGTCCTGCCTCATCGCTGTTCTGATTCTCGCCACGTCGCCGATCGCCAGGCCGTCTGCGTGATCGATTGCGATTCTGCTCGCCCCCTCTGCGACCACCTCTGTTGTTCTCGGAGGATTTTTTAGGTGCCTCTGAAGGCCCAAAAAGCAGCGCCCAAAGACGAGCGAGCAGGCCGGGTTGCGATGCCTTTCGATCATTGGACTTAGCAGCATCCCGTTTAGCGCGTTGTTGACGCGGCGCAGGCTCGCTTGTCTTCGGTGCGACCTCTGGAGCCCTTGCTTCTGGGGTGATATCTCGCACGAGGGCCTCTGGCGCGCTGACTGGATTGTCAGAAGCGGCCTCCACTGAGGGCGTCTCGGGCGTTGGCTTCTCAATATGAAAACTTAAACGTCGTGACTCCTCAACTTCGTCATCACGAAGTCGCCGCACCTCAAAGTGGGGCGTGTCCATATAAGGACTGGCAACGACCACGGTCCTCACGCCGGTACTGGATTCTATCTCGTTGATATCGGCACGTTTCTCATTAAGCAAAAAGGTGGAAACGTCGACGGGGACAATGGCTTGTACTTCGCCGGTGCGCTCTTTTGCCGCCTCTTCCTGTATGAGTCGCAAAATGGCCAGTGCCAGTGACTTGGTATCTCGTATGGTGCCTTGTCCTGTGCAGCGCGGACAGACCATGCCGCTGGTTTCACCTAGTGAAGGGCGCAATCTCTGGCGTGACATTTCCAAGAGTCCAAAGCGAGAAATGCGGCCTACCTGGATCCGAGCGCGATCAACCTCTAGCGCCTCGCGAATGCGATTCTCGACGGCGCGTTGGTTACGATTTGCGGACATATCAATAAAATCGATAACAATGAGGCCACCCATATCGCGCAATCGAAGCTGCCGAGCGACTTCATCCGCTGCCTCAAGGTTTGTTTGCAGCGCGGTTTGCTCGATGTCGCTCCCTTTAGTGGCGCGCGCCGAGTTGATATCAATCGACACCAGCGCCTCAGTCGGATCAATAACGATCGACCCGCCTGAGGGTAGTCGCACTTCACGTTGAAAGGCGGTTTCTATTTGCCCTTCAATTTGGAAGCGATTGAATAGAGCCAATGAATCTTCGTACTGCTTGAGGCGATTCTTATAATGCGGCATCACCATGCCGACAAAATCCGCTGCACGCTGGTAAGCAGTAGGATCGTCAATCAGCACTTGATCAATATCGTCGCGAAGGTAATCACGGACTGCGCGAATGATGACGTCGCTTTCCTGATAGAGCAGAGTAGGCGGCTTACTGTCCTGGTTGGCCTGTGCGATGGCGTCCCATAACTGCAGTAAGTAATCGAGATCCCATTGTAACTCTTCGGTGGTCCTGCCAACGCCGGCGGTGCGAATAATGACGCCCATGCCATCTGGCAACTTGAGTTGTGACAGCGACGCCTTCAGCTCGCTGCGATCTTCGCCTTCGATGCGTCGCGAGATGCCCCCCGCCTTGGGATTGTTTGGCATGAGCACCATGTAACGCCCCGCCAAGCTAATATAGGTGGTCAGAGCGGCGCCTTTGGTACCACGCTCCTCCTTATCGACCTGAACAATGACCTCGGTGCCTTCTTTCAGCACATCTTTAATGCGGACCTTTCCCTCGTTCTCAGGCGCTTTGCTACGGTAGTACTCGGGAGCGATCTCTTTCAGCGGCAAGAACCCATGCCGATCAGCACCAAAATCGACAAACGCCGCCTCTAAGCTGGGCTCGACACGAGTGATTTTAGCTTTGTACACATTCGCTTTAGTTTGAATGCGCTGGCGGTTTTCGATATCGAGGTCATACAATCGCTGACCATCGACCATAGCAACTCTAACCTCTTCCGGCTGCGTTGCATTAATAAGCATTTTTTTCATGATTCTTTATCCAGTTGACGACGCAACTGGGCGGTGCGGAGACAAAAGCGTCTCCTGTACATGCGGTCCCGCCGTCTCCAGCGAGTGATCATGATGGGAGGCTTCCTGACCCTCCGTTATCTGGTCACACAACCCTCAGATATAACACCAGGGGCTTGATTCGCAATTCGCACCGCGCCATCTTGTGTCGCGGGTTTGTCTTTGTCTTCCGCAGGCCACTCAAACGTCCATTAGGTCCGGAGGGGGTCACGCGGTAGACTCGTAATCCGTTCATCGGGTAAGTAGGAGCGGGAAAAGCTCGACTTGGGCCAGCGACTTTGTGCTGGTTCGGGTGCTCGTCGGTCAGCGTCGCGCCCCTTTTTTGAGGCATTAAGACGTTGTCCGCGGGTACACCAGTACCCCGACCGGCGAACCGTAGCACCAAGCGCCCGCTGATTCAACGATTAGATGATGAGTATAAAGTAGTGATTTCATGAGTGATTCTCCGAAACAACCGGTCCGATTTGTCTCCGTACTAGCTGAAGAGGCAGGGCAGCGGTTAGATAACTTCTTGCTTAGGCATGCGGGCGACGTCCCTAAAACGCGCATTTATCGGGCGATTCGGAAAGGTGAGGTGCGGGTGAATAAAGGCCGCTCGAAGGCCGACTATCGCGTCAAGGCTGAAGACAGCGTGAGGGTTCCTCCCTTAACCGTGGTGCCGCGAGAGGTGAGCAAGCAACCCTCTGCTGCTTGGGAGAAGCGGATTCGCAGCGCGATTATGTATGACGACAATGAATTGTTGGTCATTAATAAGCCCACAGGGCTTGCAGTTCATGGGGGCAGCGGGGTGCGCTTGGGTCTGATCGAGTCTCTTCGAAGTTTACTGCCTGATGAGCGTTATTTAGAGTTGGTTCACCGGCTCGACCGAGACACCTCCGGTCTAGTCATGATTGCGAAGAATGCACGGACGTTAAGGTCACTGCATCAGCAACTCCGGGAAAACCGTATCCATAAGCGCTATATGGCGCTGGTGGCCGGCAAATGGCCGGCCTATCAACGGATGGTCTCGGCCCCCTTAGATCGGCGACATACGGCATCCGGTGAGCGATTGGTCAAAGTATCCAATGAGGGTAAGCCTGCAAAAACTGAAATGAGGGTGCTTGAGCGATTTCCTGATGCGACCCTGATAGAAGCTAAGCCAATTTCGGGCCGTACCCACCAAATCCGTGTTCATACCCAGCATATTGGCCATCCCATTCTGGGCGATACCAAATACCAAAACGACCAGTCGGCGAGTCGAACCAGTACCATTGGCCTGAAACGGTTATTCCTGCATGCAACGGCGATTCAGTTCGAGGTCAATAACCAGCGCTACGATCTGTCTTGCCCGCTGGACCCGGAGCTAGAGTCAGTGCTCAGTAAGCTGCGCACTGAGCGGAAGGGCTAGACCGTGAAACCGCAGCAGCTCGCACAGTGCAATCAGTGGTAAGCCCTCCAGTGCGGTGGGATCTTCTGTTTTGATGCGCTGGAATAAGGTAATCCCCAGCGACTCCCATTTAAAGCTGCCCGCACAGTCGAGTGGGTTGTCGGCTGCTACATAGCGCTCTATTTCTGGCAGAGTCAGCGGCCGCATCTGCACCTCGCTCGGAACCAGCCGCTGCTTATGATGGCCCGTCACGGTCGAGCGCACTGAGACGGCTGACCAGAACACCACGGTTCGATCAGAGCACTGCATCAGCTGTGCGATGGCGTTATCGGCCGAGCCAGGCTTTCTTAATATCTTGCCATCGAGGCACGCGACCTGATCTGAACCAATGATGAGGGCTTCGGTGGCAGAGGGGGCCTCACATTTACTTTGCGCTAATCGGCTGGCACGTTGAACGGCGGACTCATCAGGCAACAGCGTCTCGTCGATATCCGGGTCTATCGTGCTAAATGAGACCCGCAGCCGCCCCATTAGGCTGCGACGATAAGGTGAGGTGGACGCTAAAATGAGTTGAAGTGACGACATATCGACGTTTTCGTGAAAAATACCTTTGCGAGACGTCCTATGGTAACGGGGGGCAGATAGCTTTGACAGCGCAGATTACCGTCCGTATTATCCGCGCCCATGAGAAAAGGGGCGTTGCCAAGAGAGCTAGACCTTCGGGGATTAGCCGCTCGTGAGGCCAGTATCAGCGGCGTGGCCGCGATAACAGACCTTGGCCGACTCATGAGCGCTGGCGTCGGGCTGGTCGCGCCCGCTTCAGCCGCCTTCGAGTTTAGACGAGACGAGGAAGGCCGCTATGTTGTTGAGGCGCAGATTACCGCCGAGGTGGTGCTGGAATGCCAGCGTTGCCTCGGGGAAATGACTCAGCTGCTAGAGACGCGGACCGTCATGGCGTGCATATGGGATGATGAGGATGCAGCGCAGCTTCCGTCCAGCTACGAGCCATTGATCGTGCAAGAAACCGCTAATCTGAGTGACATTGTTGAGGAAGAGCTGCTGTTAGCACTACCCGCTAGTCCGATGCACGCTGAAGACTGTATTACCGATGCCCAGCGAGTGGCGCTGGGCGACGAGGAAGGGTGTATTGAAAGTGAGGGACGCAAAGAAAGTCCTTTCGCCGTGCTGGCTAAGTTAAAATCTTAGATGGCCACAAGTACCGTATGAGTTAACAAGGTCCATGCGCACGGATGAGTGATCCGTAGGTGCCTGGAATATTTTTAAGGAGGCCTATCATGGCTGTACAGAAGAACAAAAAGACCCGATCCAGACGGGGCATGCGCCGATCACATGACGCGATTGGTGGCCCGACTTTGACAGTAGACGAAACGTCAGGTGAGACGCGGCGCCGACACCATATGAGCGCCGATGGGTTTTACCGCGGGAAGAAGGTCGTTGAAACTGGCGACGACGAGTAAGCTTTCTTGGCCGGGCTGGCGTTCCTTTTTCCCGGGCAGGGCTCTCAATCAGTAGGGATGCTGGGGGAGATCGCTGCACGCTATCCCGTTGTTCAAGAAACCTTTGCGGAATCTAGCGACGCACTGGGCTACGATTTGTGGGCGTTAGTCTCTGACGGACCAGAAGATCAGCTGACCCTGACTGAATACACCCAGCCGGCCATCTTGACCGCGAGTACGGCTCTCTATCGCTGTTGGCGAGCAGAGTCAGGCTCTGCCCCCGAATTCGTTGCGGGGCATAGCCTCGGTGAATATTCTGCGCTCGTTGTTGCAGAGTCACTCACCTTGGCGGATGCAGCGAGGTTAGTTCAAATTCGTGGCAGAGCCATGCAGTCAGCGGTTCCCTCGGGCGAGGGCGCTATGTCAGCGGTGCTCGGATTAGACGATAAAATAATCGACGACATCTGTTTGCGCCACTGCACAGAAGATACCTATGTGGGGGCGGTGAACTATAACTCCCCGGGTCAGGTAGTGATTGCGGGACACGCGCAAGCGGTGCTTGCGGCCTCCGAATCGCTTAAAGCGTCAGGCGCCAAAAAAGTGCTGCCGCTGGCGGTCAGCGCACCTTTTCATACCCCTTTAATGCAGCCCGCCGCTGGAGCAATGGCAGAGGCATTTCACTCGGTCGCGTTGAATGATGCGCTCATGCCGGTGATCAGCAATGTCGATGCCCAACCGCACCGCAAGGCCATCGAAATTAGGCGTCGCCTCGTAAGGCAGGTGTCTGAACCGGTGATTTGGACACGGTGCGTGGCAACCCTATTGCAGGCTGGGTGCGATCGGTTTCTAGAGTGCGGTCCCGGAAAAGTGCTCTCAGGACTCATGAAACGCATTGATAAATCGGTTGCATGCTCACCGCTGGCAGAGATTGATACCCTGCAGGCGGCCTCAGGAGAGAGTCTATGAGTCAAACCGATCAAAAAGTGGCGTTGGTCACCGGTGCAAGTCGAGGTATTGGTTCGGCGATCGCCACCAGTCTGGCGCAGCGCGGCATGATGGTCGTGGGCACAGCGACCAGCGAGCAAGGGGCAGCCAGTATTTCGGCCCATTTGTCCGAATGGGGCGGTGTGGGCAGGGTGCTCAATGTCACCGATCCCGATTCGATCGCGGCGTGCCTAGAATCTGTTCGCACTGAATTGGGGGACCCACTGGTGTTGGTCAACAACGCGGGGATCACTCAGGATAATCTCCTGATGCGCATGAAAGAAGATGAGTGGCACTCGGTGGTGGATACCAACTTGAACGCCCTTTACCGCCTGTGTAAGGGGTGCCTGCGCGGCATGACGAAAGCCAAATGGGGCAGGGTGATTAACATTACCTCGGTGGTCGGTTCCATGGGTAATGCCGGGCAGAGTAATTATGCCGCCACCAAGGCAGGCGCTGAAGGCATGGCACGATCATTGGCGCGAGAACTGGGTTCACGGTCTATTACGGTTAATTGCGTGGCACCAGGATTTATCGATACCGATATGACTCGCGCCTTAAATGAGGCGCAACGCGCCGGGTTGCAGTCGCAAATTCCATTGGGGCGCTTGGGCTTGCCCGAAGATATCGCCGAGACTGTGGCTTTTTTGGTCAGTGATGGTGCTCAGTATGTCACTGGAGAGACCATTCATGTTAATGGCGGTCTTTACATGGGCTGAAGATCCTTATCAAGAGGGATAAACAGAGTAAAAAGGGTTTTACTTGCGGCAAAAGCTTGTAAAATCCCCGTCGTGCAGGCGCAGTGCCTGACTAACTTGGGAGTATTGAGTACGTCATGAGCAATATCGAAGATCGAGTCAAGAAGATTGTCGCTGAGCAACTGGGCGTCAAGGAAGAGGAAGTAAAAGCGGAGGCATCTTTTGTTGATGATCTCGGCGCTGACTCCCTTGATACGGTAGAGTTAGTGATGGCGCTGGAGGAGGAGTTCGAAACCGAAATCCCCGACGAAGAGGCCGAGAAAATCACAACGGTTCAGCTGGCTATTAATTACATCAACGAAAATCTCGCTTAAGCGAGTCGCAGCAGCGAATCGAATCAAGGGCCGCTCTGCTTCAGCATTGCGGCCCTTTCGCTTTCATGGGTTAGTGAATTATTGATCGTATTGGGGTTGGTTGGTGACCTGGCAGGGGGAAGTCGATCTACCTGCTGGTGTGCATCCGGCAATCGAGTCGTTCAGCACACCACCGTTAAACGCAACAAGAGGGGCGAAGCATGAAAGGCAATAAAGTCGTTGTCACTGGGCTGGGCGCGGTGACGCCGCTAGGACTCGACGTTGCGACCAGCTGGCAAGGAATTTGTGCTGGCGCCAGTGGCGCGGCCAACATTGATCAGTTCGATGCGAGTGCCTTTACAACGCGCTTCAGTGCCAGTGTGAAATCGTTCTCAGTAGAGGGCTATCTCGAATCCCGCGATGCCCGCAGGATGGATCCTTTTATCCAATACGGGATGGTCGCTGGCATTCAGGCTTTTCGTGATTCTGGTTTTGAAGTGACTGACAAAAATGCCCATCGCGTCGGCTGTGCCATCGGCTCAGGTATTGGTGGTATTGGCTCGATTGAAGACACCGCCATGCTGGTCGAGCAGAAGGGGCCTAAACGCATATCACCGTTTTTTGTCCCAGGGGCCATCATTAATATGATCGCCGGTAATTTATCGATTCTTTATAACCTGCAGGGCCCCAATCTTGCCGTGGTCACCGCCTGTACCACAGGCACCCATAACATTGGTCTGGGCGCTCGACTTATCGCGGCGGGCGATGTCGATGCAATGCTCGTCGGCGGAGCAGAAATGGCGACGACCCCAGTTGGCATCGGTGGGTTTGCAGCGGCGCGGGCATTGTCTACGCGCAACGATGATCCTGAGCGCGCGTCACGTCCTTGGGATGCTGACAGAGACGGTTTTGTTTTGGGAGACGGCGCCGGCATTCTCTTGCTGGAGTCATATGATAGCGCCAAAGCGCGAGGGGCTCATATTTATTGCGAGCTCACCGGCTTTGGTATGAGCGGGGACGCCTACCATATGACCTCTCCTCCCGAGGATGGCCGGGGCGCGGCGGCGGCAATGCAGCAAGCGCTCAATGACGCAGAGTTAGAGCCTGCTGATATTGGGTACGTCAATGCTCATGGCACATCGACGGCGGCGGGCGACCTTGCAGAGACGCTGGCAATCAAGGCCGTTTTTGGTGATCACGCGCCGGAGTTGGCTGTGAGCTCGACCAAATCAATGATTGGACATTTGCTGGGCGCGGCAGGCTCGGTGGAAGCCATTCTGACGATTCTTGCGCTGCGAGACGGTGTGGCGCCACCCACGATCAATCTCGATGATCCCAGCCCGGGATGCGATTTGAATTACGTTCCACACCACGCTCAAGAACGCATAATGCGCCATGCTTTATCGAATTCGTTTGGCTTTGGCGGCACCAATGGTTCTTTGATTTTTAGTCAGCTCGGTTGATATCACCATTGCCAACACCATGCGAGTGGGTTGATGGCAAAGCGGGAGTGAGTATCCCGCTTGACGACCGAGGGCTTAACTATGCTGATGGTGCGTTCGAGACGATGAGCTGCTCGAGTGGAGAGATTGCGTGCCAATCACTTCACTCAGATAGGCTCTCCTTGGCACTTGAGGCACTGCGTTTTCCGCATCCAGAAGCCATTGCGCAGCGGGTTTTTGAGGACATTTGTCGTTGCGTGGAGTCGGTGGGGCATTCCGGCACGGCGCGTCTAACGGTGACCCGCGGGTCGGGTCCGCGCGGGTACGCACCACCCGATTCAGTATCGCCCAGACACATTCTGACGCTGTTTCCGCCGCTAATGCAGGCGCCAGATCGGCAGTCTTGTGGCATCGCGCAGATTCGCTGGGCGTTTCAGCCCGAGCTTGCCGGACTCAAGCTATTGGCGCGTACCGAGCAGGTTCTGGCAGCACAGGAGGCGGCTGCTCAGCAGTGGGATGACGCGCTCATGTTAGATGCACAAGACCATGTCATCTCTACTTCCCGCGGCAATATTTTTGCTTTTTTTGGCAATCAGTGTGTCACACCTGATTTGAGCCAGTGCGGTATTGCAGGAACCCGCAGACAGCTTCTCATCGAGACAGTGCTACCCCAGCTAAACTATGTCGTCGACGAACAGCCGCTCACACTAGCGGTGCTTCGACAAGCCGATGCCGTGCTCATCAGTAATACGGTAAGAGGCGTTGTTTCGATGTCTCGTATCGAGGATCAGCACTATCCAGAGAGCGCTTTTCCCAGGCGTATTCAAGATGCGCTAAGACAACAGGTGGCCTCGTGGGTCGGCGGCTGATTGCGCTAACAGGAGCGCTGTCGCTTATTGTGGCGACGGGTGCTTATGCGTTGCATACGAGCTGGCAGCAGCCGCTTAAGCTTCAGCCCGAGGGCGCGGTATTGACTGTTAAGCCCGGCGAAAGCCTGCATCAGGTGCTTCGGGGGCTGGCAAACCAAGGTTGGATCACCAGAGCGCGATGGGTTGGCCTAATCGCGCAGGTGTTAGGACTTGATAAGCAGATTAAGGCCGGAGAGTTCTTTGTCGAGTCGCAGATGGCGGTGTCGGAATTGCTGATGCGGCTTGCCAAGGGAGAGGTGCTGCAATATAGCGTCACCCTTCCGGAAGGTATTACCCTAGGGGAAGCACTATTGCTGTTGCACGACCACGACAAATTAACAGAGACGCCCCCGGCCGCTTTGGCATTGTCGTTGCGAGAGATGTCTGTGGGCGCGGAGACTGCAGAGGGTTGGTTCTTGCCGGAAACGTGGTCCTTCACCGCGGGCGATCATGATGTCGATGTTTTAAGGCGCTCACACGACGCGATGCAACGGTTGCTGATGCAGTTGTGGGCGGAGCGTGATCTCGACATGCCACTCACAACGCCCTACGAGGCACTGATACTGGCATCGATCGTCGAAAAGGAGACCGGGGCATCAGAAGAGCGCCAGCAGATCGCGGGGGTTTTTTTGCGCCGATTGACAAAGGGCATGCGATTGCAGACAGACCCGACTGTCATTTATGGTTTAGGTGACCAAT
>ENA-ORDA01003236-ORDA01003236.1-marine-metagenome-genome-assembly--contig:-NODE-3236-length-11484-cov-8.541422_pt1 | contig 11484 bp, 15 predicted proteins | sample MGYA00237778_ERZ508506 | MGnify/ENA primary metagenome ERZ508506 (study PRJEB26177, sample SAMN06267891) | marine metagenome | isolation source: Monterey Bay, California, USA | place: Pacific...
ATTGAGCTTTATTAAATATTTCTTTCCTAAGATCTAATCTTTCTTCTGCCATTATCCATTAACTATTTTAAAATAATAATTATCATCTTTAACTAATGTACTTCCACTTATTGTAGTTTGTATTAAGATTTTATAGTATCTTTCTGGTTGTAAGCCTGTCATATATACATCAAAATAATTACCTACAGAATCACAACTAATTTTAGTATAATTACTATCAAATTGAACTACGAATTCATTAGTATCTAAATCTTTAATTGCCCATAATGAACCTTCTGGTAAGTAGTGATTTATAGTATCTATAGATTGGGTTTGAAATATTCTTACAGGGTAATCAGGTCTGCAATTTAATCTGAATCTATTAATACTTTCACTATAAAACACTCCAGGGTTGTTATCTAAAGCTACAAAAATATCTGCTGTTGATAATGGAGGTAGTGAGCCTGTTTCAAAACTAGAATCATCCCATTGGATTTCTAGTACTGGGGGGTAAATAGTATTTGTATCAACTGAATAGAATTGCATTATAGGTTGAATGGCATTCGATGAATTAAATTCTATTGAATCTTCCCATTTCACTATAAAACCATTATTTTGTATATCTGTAAATCCTCCTATATTATTAGAACTTGAGTACCAAACATTTACTATATCTGAAACATTTGCTTTTAAATCTTTATCTGATCTTAATTTGAATGATTGAGTAACCTCAATATTAGGGTTATTTGGGTCTGTTGAACCCGTAAACCAAGTTCCACCACCAGAGGCGCCAGTTTGCCAAGATGCTGTTACATAAGTCGAAAGTGAAGGAATATCTACATCCCAATATTTTGCTCCTGAAGCAGCTGATCCTGAAAAGTTTTGGGCTTTCCAACTAACTCCATTTGTGGTAAAAGGTGAATCTAAATAAGTACCACTACCATTATTCCAAGAACCAGAAACAGGATAAATTTCCATTTCAGTATCAAATATAACACCTTGAGCATTAGCTATGTATGCTTTTAAAATACTTGAAAAAGGAACACCACTTCCAACAGTGTTTTGTATAATGTCATTAATTTGATCTTGATCAAATTCTATTAAATACCTGAATACTTGTGGTACAGGGTTTATACTAATGTTTAGGTTACCCACTTCAATAATAGCATCTATCCCAGTATTCATAAAGGGATAAAAGGCATACATTGATGCGTCTTGTAAGGGAAATAATTTATATACTGCCATATTTTATTTTTTAATATCCTCCGTAACCAAAAGTTCCTGTACCCAAAGATACTATTCTTCCTTTTATATCATCATTAGGAAATTTAACTTCAAATATACTAGGATCTAATGAAGGATAAATTACTCCTCCTTGTGTAGCTCCTGAAATACTATATGCATATTCTGAATAACCATTAGTAGTTCCTGCTTTATTTATTATTTGTATGTTAGCAACTGTTTGAACACCAGGTATTGCATCTAGTAATATAGTTATTTCTCTTAATATAATAGGTTGATTTATTTGCCATTTACGTGTTAAGAAATAATTTTTTACTACTCCTATACATTTAGTTAATATTTCATTATTATTATAATTAGGAAGAGTTATAATATCAAACTCACAACCAATATTAACTATAAAAGCATCCTTTATATTCACTGAATCACCTATCATCCTATATTGGTTTATATAAGTTTTTAAGTTATTTTTTATAGCATCTGAGGGCTTATTTAAATTACCATTAAGGTCTTGTGTTAAAATATATAAATCTAAGATAGTATCTGGGTCCTTAGTTGAGGCCTTAGCTGTAAAAGCTTTTGATACTATACCATATTTAGAAGGCATACTTAAAGCCCTAATTAAATAATCATCAGCTGTAACATTTCTTTGTTGTGTATTAAAATTAGATAGTGAATTCTGTCTGATTTCTTCTATTGTATCTCCACCTCCTCCACCACTAGCGGCTGAAGGGTTGTTGGTTGCTAAGGAATTAAAAACAAAGTCTGCAGTTGTAGAATTATTTAATCCTGGGTTTAAAAATCTAACAGCTGAAGAATCTATAATATTTAAAGAATTTGCATTTATGTTAGAAGAAACACCACCACCTGTTAAATATCTTACAGTTAAAGTAGTATTTGATGGGGCTACACCATAAGTATTTGTAAATACAAAGTTTGTTGGTGAATAAGCTGTTGTTAGTTTATTTTGTTCAAAAGGTAAACCTAAACCTACATTATCGGGGTTTGGGACTATTTCTTCATCATTTTGAAGTGGTTTACCTGATCCAAATTGTATTTGTAAAGTATTTTCATTTAAAAACCTAGTAACGAATCTTCTATTTACTGATTTTGTTTTTAAAATATAAGGGGTATCAGTATTAGGGTCATTTGTATTAGTATTTCTTATACTATCATATATTAAATCTTGTGCTAAATAATCTACCTCATAATATTGATTACCATCAGAATCTACTATATCAATTATATTAGATATGTTTGATACATTAAGTTCTAAAGTTGGAAATTCAGTATAACTACCTAATGTAAAATTAGTAGAAATTATAGTACCCGAAGATGCTTTTCTAGTCTTTTTTAATAGGTAATAAGTTGGTTCTCCTAAAGATATTTGAGATATTGTTATTACCGTAGGATCTATTGAAGAGGATGTTGAAAAATTGATTGATTCTTGTATAGCAAATCTAGTACCATTTCTAGAAGAAACCGATGTATTTTCTGGGATTTCTAAGGCATAATCAAAATCAGGTACTGTTTGAGAACCCACAACTTTTGAGGGTACTTGTTGGAATACATCTACATCAACAATAGCTAAACCTGTTACTTTAGGTTTATAACTAAACATATAAGCAAGATCATATAAATTATCAAATTGTCTTGCATATTGTAAATAAGTTTCTTGAATCTGATTATCTAAATAAAAGGATAATACATCTGAAACATAAGCTGCCTGTTCCATAAACATCATACCAGGTGAAGCTGGGCTGAAGTCTGTATATGTGTTAGGGAAATATGTTTGGGAGAAATTAATAAGTTGGGATCTAATATCATTAAAATCCTTACTTATATATGTTATGTCTTTATTTTGTACTGCCATTAGTTAAAATTTAATTCTAAAGTATCATTTATCCCGGTATTTGGTATACTGTAGTTTATGTTTACTTGTATTGTATTTGAGTTTATGCTTTGTAAAACTTCTACAGAATCAAGAGAAATTTCGGGGAAATTTGCTTTGATTTTTTCTTGTAAATCTTCTTGGATAAATTCAAGATTACCACTTGATATTTGAGAAAATATATAAATTCTTAAACCAGCACCAAATTGGGGGTTTTCTATTCTTTCGCCCGGATTTGTTAATAAATAATTAATTAAATTATTTTTTATAGCATCTTTAGTTTGATAGTTAGGAGTGAAAGCAGTAGGACCACTAAAAGGTAAGTCCACACCAATCGCAACTCTAGGTCGCAAATCATTTGGATATATTTGTCTCGCTCCGAACGCCATAATTATCCTTTACTGCTCATTAAACCCATTATTTGATCCATACTAACGCTTCCTTGTGGTAAACTACCATTAGGTGAGGTTGTATCTCCGCTTCCTACTTGTAAAGGTACATTTGCTGATGTAGCAGATAAGGTACCATTTGCTCCCGGCATCATACCCCCTAAAACATTTTGTATATTTTCTCGCATAGCTATTCTACTATCAGTTGACATCGGAGTTGGGGTTGCTACATCTGTTATAGGAGTACCTACGTTATGTTCATAAACTGTTTGTTTAGGGGAACGTACAGCTTCCATAAGGATATCTTTCATTTCCTCTTGTATAGCCTCTTTTACGGCTTCTTTTACAATAGTTTTTAATTGACTTAATTTCATATTATGGTGATTTATTATAAATATTAAACTAGAATGCTTTTAAATCGTTTTGTTGTATATAAAATACAAGTTCATCGATTAGTATTTGATCATTTGCACTAAATGAGGGTTCACCCTTTAGTTGAACAATTCCTTGATTATTTTTAGCAATGGCATATCTTCTTTTTAAACTACCTACAGGATTCTTATCATCTGTTACTACGGCCATGGTAAAACCATTAATATTTTTTATAACTGGGTTGCCATCTTCTTCCTGTTCTTGGGATAAATCTAATAATTCTTGGTTAATTAATTCTAATTCTATATTATTATTAGTATCAGATTCTTCAGCACACTCTTGTGATAAATTATCAATACCTTGTAATAAAAGAACACAAGTAGCAGTTCCAGCTATTAAAATTACTAAAGAAACTAATGTTGCTCTATTCATACCATCAAATTGTTCCTCTAATTTTTCTAATTCATCATTAATATGTTGTAGTTTAGCTGTAAAGGAGTATGGTTGGGCAAAAATTATACCACCAAAATCTTTAGCAGGGGGTGTACCTATAGCTTGAGGTGCGGGTATAGCATCTAATGATAATCTTATTCCTTTTAAGGATTTAGATAATGATAAAAATGCGGCTGCTAAAGCAGTATTAATAACAATAGTAGCATACATTTGATTAAGTTGCCTAACTATTCTATTTCTTCTTCTAATTAACTCAGCTAATTCTTCAGGAGTGGGGCAAGTTTTTCTATTAGCTTGTGATAATTTAGATATACCAAAAGCTAATAATATACCAACAGCCAATGGGATTAATTTAGATTTTATAACATTTACTAATTTAGATATACTAAATTTTCTAACTGCAATTAATTTATTGGGAAGGGTTAAACCAAAATTTTCAATAAATTGTTGAGCCGTATCAATTTTATCATTATATTCTTGTGATATAGATTCTGCTGCTTTATCAATATTTATTAAACTTGAAGCTGATAAATTTGTTTTTATTGTTTTGTCACCATTTATTATAGGGGCTCCAGATGGAACATATTTACCTTTTGAATATAATACCCCAAGATTAAGTGGTGTTTTTTGATTTTGTGGGATAATAGGTACCTTAATCTCTAAACTAAATTCTCCTTTTTTATCTGTTTTTGTTTTATATAAAGGTATTGGAATGTAAACTAAATCAGGAAAATCTATGTTAGGTAAATTACTTATTAAATTAGGGTCTACAGGTAAATTAACATCAGGTGTTGGAGCTATATCCGTATTTACTCCTAAAGTTACCGATGCTCCATTTAATACGTTACCTGTTTGTTGGTCAAATAATCTTCCTGTTATAGTATAAGTTTCAAGTTTAGGGATTTGACTTACTAATTTTTGTTTTAATAATAATATTTCTTCTTTAACCTTATTAACTATATTTTTTTTATCTTCATTTACTTGTGAGGACTTAGCTTTAATCCTTTCTTTAGCAGATAAGGTTTTATCTACTTTTTTTGTTTGGGTTAATGCCTCAGTTTTTTCTTCTAATGTTGATACCGCTAATTCTTCTAAATCAATATTATAAGTAGTAGATAGTTCCTGAATTCTTGATGTAATTCCTGCAATATTTATTTCTTCCCCTAAAAGTAATTTTCCTTTAGGAGTTGATAAAAAATCAGTTGCTAGTGATATTAAATCCATTTTATAATGTTTTTACAATTTTAGAAGTGTAATTATTAATGTTATTTAACATTTGTGAAATTTGATTTTGAGTAGAGGTAGCTGCGGGGCCACTAATATATATTTTAGGTTCTTTTGAAAGTGTTGAACATAATGTTTGGAGTTTTTTTATTAAATCCGAAAAATCTTTCATAAAATTATCACCTAATACAACAGATTGATTAGCATTAACATCTCCTAATCTTACATTTCCTTTACCTGATTGTAAAGTTACATCTCCATCTTGGGAATATAAACCTACAGATTGAATAGAGGTAAGGGATATTGTTTTTTGTGAATTAAATATAATACTATCTGCTTTACTATTAAATATTAACCTATCAGAATTAAGCATTACCTGACTACCACTATATGCTGTAATAGCTTCGGGTGGGTTAGATAATGTTGGATTTGAAGTTATGTCTGTTTTTAATGGTATGGTTTGATTAGAAGTTAAATATATTGAGCTTAAATCTTTATTTATATCTTCAACTACAGGAACCCAGCCTTCATCACTTGATTCTGGGGATTGGCCATTTCGAATAATTGTAATGGGTTCACCATTTTCTCCATTTCCAGACCAATTATTACTATCTACTTTTACAGTACTACCAAATCTAATGGAATTACCCCATCTACCTTCCATAATAATATCCCCGGCATATGATAAAAGTGGGTGTATATTACTCCTTTCAGAAAAAGTACCACCAACTAAAGGAGAATTAAAATTATAATCAACTTCTTCATCCGTAGACTTTGAAGTTTGACCTTCAGACATTTCCTGATATGTTTTATTTTGGGTTGGTTGGGTTTGAGATTTTTTTAATAGATTAGGGTAACCATTCATATGTTGGTTATTCCATAAAGCAATTGAATTTAAGTAATAGTATTTTTTAGTATTGTTATTACTTCCTATATTAGTGTCAGGTAGTTGAAATAGTAATACTAATTCATTCACTAAAGGGTAATTTTTTAAATATGGTAGTAAAGGTAAAGCAATATTATTAGAATTAGAATTTAGATTAGCACCTCCAACGGATTCAAAAAATATGGTACCTACAGCGTTCCAACCCCCTAATTCAAAAAAATTAGGGTAATTACTATCCAGGATAATGTCAGTTACCCTAGCAGATATAATATTTTGAGTAAGAAGTTCTACTTGATTCTTTAAATCAGAATCAGGTGTACTACTAATATTTAATTGCTGGTTTACACTAGCAAAACCATATTTATTTGCCATCTTTTTTTCCCTCGAAGTTTTCGTTAAGTTTATCTAACTCTTCCATTAATTGGTTCTTTTCTTCTTCCGTTATACCTAAGGCATCTTCACTAGAACTATTATTAAGCGCACGTTGTACTATAGTGGCCATTTTAATTAATTGTTCATCGTTACGAACGCCAATATCCATATATTCTTTGATAAGTGGCACAATTAAAGTGGCGTCACCAATATCATTAATAAGGGGTTTAAGTTCAGATATTAAACCTGATATTTGTTTTTCTTTTTTCTTTTGGTTGTTGTATATTTCTTCTAGGATATTTGAGAATTTTTTCTTCCCAAATACAACACTATCTAATGATCCCATAATGTGATTTTGTTATAAATATGAATATAATGAGGGATTTAGAATTTGGCGTAACCATTTTCTAGAAAGAAAATATATTGTTGTTTAAATATATCGTAAAGCTTATCAGCAATTTTAGTTATTTTAGGTGTTTTTACATCTACCATCTCACGGATATAGATATAAAGTGCCTTTTTATTAAATACCTCCAATGTTTCTCTTTTACGAAATAATTCTAAAATAGCATCCGCAATTTGGGCATCATTTTTCTTTGGAAAGAGTTCATAAATATTTTCTGAGACATGGTCTACAAATATATCAACATATTTATCTAAATCACTTTTTATAATTTCATCTCCCTGACTATAAGTATGAGTTGAATTTTCACCTGTAAGAACATCAACATCTACTTTTTTAACTTTTTTATTATAATTTTTTGTATTATATAATATTAACCAACGTTTAACTATAGTACCAAAGTAAGAATAGGCCTTTGCCCCTCTACTTGGGTCAAATAAATGAATTTTTGATAATAAAAATGTAATTATCTCATGTTGTAAATGCTCTAAATTTTCTACATCAGTATGGTAGAATTTAAAAGTATGAATTATATTCTGTGTAAGCTTAAAAAACGCGAAATGGATTTCACGTTCATATATTTTAGATCTTTCTTTAGAGCATTTTGTATTATTATATAATACTATGGCATCTTCAGTATCTTGAGTAAAATAATTTTTACTTTTTTTTCTTCTTTTTCTTACTTCAGCCATTAGTCGTTGTCTTTTTTAAATTGGGATAAATTATTTTGGATTATTTTAATTTCATTAAAAAACCACCCTATTTCATCATCACTTTTAAATGCTCCTCTTTGGTCAATTTTTTTTAATTTTTGATTTGAAAAAGTAATATGTTCATCTATTTTATCAATAAATTTTTTATGGGATAACATTATATCTTCTGCTTTTTCATTCTTGCGTAAAAGGTTAAAGGTCGTATATCCTAAGATAACGACCAAAATTCCTAATATAATTGTAAAAGTTAATATCATAAATTATCTAACATACTTTTTAATCCTGGGCTTTTTATTGAGCTAAGTGCTTTGGATTGTGCGTTGGGTTTTTTATTACCACCCAATGTATAATTTTTCTTTGGTGTAGCCACGCTATTCTTAGAGAACTTTGGTAACCATTCAATTTCAAATTCAATACGTGCCGCCATCATGTCAGCCTGATGTAAAATAAATGGAAGTGATGTGCGAGGTTTTTGTTCTGGCATAAATGCTTTTAAATATTTCTCATTTGCTGAGTCATATAAACCATCATGGGTCTGGATAGCAATCATTTCATTAAAAGTATATTTAATATCATGTTGCTGAAGTAGAAATAATCCACGATCTGGAACGGCTGCGAAGGGTAATGATTTATTAAACATATAATCTTCACCTAATTTATCACGTCTCCAATTATCTGTCTGAGGTACATATGCTTCTTCAGTATCAGATCCCATTTTACCTAGGTCATGATTAATCGCCGAAAATACCAATTCTTCCTGGGTAAATGTCGTCATATCACAACCAAACCCCTCCCATACAGCGGACATGGATAGAGCTGCTTTTACTACTCTATTAACGTGATCTACATACCCACCTGGGAATGCTGAATGGTATTCTTTCTTATGTGCCGCTGGCATTAGAATAATACGGTCTTCATACTTACTATAAAAATCAAGTAAACGTTGTTTACGATCCCCAGTAATATATGTTTCAATGTTAGTGTTGAATTCGATCCAATTTGATTGGAGTTGTTCTGCTGTTAGTTTCATAACTTTTATTTTAAATTCTTAATTAATTCGTCTGCTGTTTCTTTATCTTCTATAAATTTAGCCCATTTCCCATCAGGACAAGATGATATTAATGATCGAGTTTTACTAGCCATTGAACAACCACATAAAGAACAACAAGGAGCAGTACCAGGAATGGTACAACTACTCCCATTTTTATCTAAATGAGTACATTGTTGACAAATTGACCATCTAATAGCAGCTATTTGTTCAACGTCTTCCTTAACGAATATACGATTTTTTATTCCTTCGTATATAGCAGACATATTACCAAAAGCATTTATTAGTTGATTAAATCTACTCATTAATCCTTGGTTCTCTTTCAATCATGGATCTAATATCTTCAATAATATCTTGACCTTTTTCAATACCCTTTTTATAAGATTGAATAGGTTCATTGGTATTAATAATTCTTTGGAGGTTTATTAGAACATGGTCTAACGTTTCTAATTTCCTGTTAATCATTTCTCTGTTTCTCATAATTTATTCCTTTATTTCCTTTATTTCCATTACCTTTATTTCCTTTTCCCAAAACTTGTATTTCAAATGTACGAATAGAATTTTAAGTAACCTAGTTATTTTTAAATTTTCTTTACTATTTCTTTAATCTTATAAAGATGTGCGCATTTTTCATATTCTTCATACCTTTCAAAAAAATTAACTGACCCATTTAGCGTTTTATAAAATAATTTGGGGTCAAAATTTATAATAGCATTAATATGATCACTATTATCTATATCAATATTTTTAATATAACCCCAAGCTCTATGATATACAGTATATTCAGATGCCTCCTTAGTAGACTCTACATTATAATCAGGTTGTTCTTGTTTAAGAAATTTTTCTAATTTTTTATGAAATATCTTATGATTTTGGATAAGCTTGACAAACATTCCTATTTTAGCATAAGGTCCATTCATAAAGTCTTGTATTTCACCCTCAGTTCTACCATCGTCTACTTCTTTTCCATCTACAAATAATTTAAATATTTTATCTTTATCTATCATTAATATTATTTAATTATAAATATATTACTTATTTAATTCTTCCAACTCACGCTCAATATCTGTAAAAATTTGCTTTAAAATTTTATATTCTTTAACAATATCTTTCTTTTTTGGGTTATCTGGGTGGTATCTCCATATTTCATCCATTACTGTTGTAGTAGCCACTAAATCGTTTAATAACTCAGTTCTAATATTGTCTTGGTCTAATTGTTCTTGTGTTATATTCATTTTTTTATTTAAATTTATTACCTATTAATATAATATTATCTTTTGCTTCTTCCAAACTAATATGAAAGAATTCTTTTCTATTATTAACTCTAAAAGATTTTAATTTCTCATGAGTCATTCTTTCTACCATCTCACCATTAAAACATTTATAAGCCCATTCTACTTTATAAGGTGTAGGAACACCAGTAGCAGATGATATTTGAGTTGCTCTTTCTTCAGGTTTTAATTTAGTATACCCAATTTTTAAATATTCTTTAGGTAATGAAGGGTTTGATAATACATATACCCATTGATCTCCTTCACCTTGATCGGCATAAAGCCCATATTTTTTTTCGGTATAATACGTTACGTCTTCCCACCCCTCACCTCGTTCACTTGGGGTGATGGTGAAAAAAGCTGCGTTTTCAATACCGGTATTTCCGTAATTTTCACGAAGGGGAATTAACCCCTTCGCTACTTTATCTGTTATTCTTTCCATTATGCTACAAATTCTAATGCTTTACTAAACATTTTTTTATTTACGTCTTGATCTTGCTTGAAATTCTTAATAACTCGAGCTTGACGTTTTTTTCCTGTTTTTGTAATATATTCGAAATTACCTTCAATAATATTTTCTTGAACTCTATTAAATACTTCCCAAAGCATATTTCCTTCATCTGCTTTACGTTGAGCTTCTAAAACTTCCTCAATTGCTTGATCATCAAAAGTATTTTCTGTACCTTCTACTCTAATATCTAGAAATGATTTAGCAAGATCAAACATTTGTTCTTCTTGCAATTCAACTTCTTTCATCTTATTCATTGCTTCAACAGTTAAAGGTAATCTTTCAACCATCTCTTTAATTGTATCTTGTAAAGTTGAGAAATCATAACCCATATGACGGATCTTTACATCCTCAAATGTATCTGTAGCTATAACTAAACCATTTTCACAAATCATTCTAAATAATCCAGCTGTAAATTGGAATGAATTTTTACCATCATGAGAATTTGTAAGTAATACTTGTGGATAAACAGTATCACCATCTTCCCCATTAATAACAACATCATTATTTCTAAAAACAACTAAGTGCTTTTGAAAACCATTTGTTGACTCTTTTCTTGATTGAACTTCTTTAGCATCAACAACTCCCCAACCTAATAATTCCATATCTTTGATCACTTGATCAGTTGGAATGTGGGTGTACTTATCACTTGTATTTTCTGAACCAACTTGGGTAAAAATACTTGGAGCGATTTCTCTTAACTCTTCTAAACTCTTAAACTCTTGACTTTCGT
>ENA-ORDA01003237-ORDA01003237.1-marine-metagenome-genome-assembly--contig:-NODE-3237-length-11482-cov-3.953441_pt1 | contig 11482 bp, 4 predicted proteins | sample MGYA00237778_ERZ508506 | MGnify/ENA primary metagenome ERZ508506 (study PRJEB26177, sample SAMN06267891) | marine metagenome | isolation source: Monterey Bay, California, USA | place: Pacific...
CCCCCAAGTGACTTACTCCACTCCGCTCTGAAGGAGTAGTCAGGCAGGGCAATAGGCAAGCAGGCAAGGCGGTGGCCGCGGCCTGCAAGAGAGAATGAGGGGACAAGTGCACTGGGTGCAACAAGCCGAAGCTTGGTTGCACCCAGGCTATTTATTATCGCCGCATGCGTTTGTGAACGCTGGTCAAACCCGGCTAGGGAATGGACCGTACTGGTCACGGCCGGCATGGCCGAGACCGGCGCCGCGAATATAAATACGCGCGTTGGCCAAAGCATAAGAGATGCAGTGGCCTAACCACAGCCGTACTGAGCAGGGGGCCGCCAGGCCACATCCGCTCTTCTCCGCCGCAGGCCGCGAAGCCTCATTGCGGCAGTCCTGGCTGCAGCCGCACGTCGTCCAGGTGACCGTCGCACCTAAATAAGGCAGTGGGAGGAGCATGCCGGATAAGGCAGGTTAGGGCGCCAAGTTAGGTAATGCCCCATTAGGGTGACCGGGGTCGTGTCCCGATTAGGCAAGACCAAATATGGGCCTTTGCTGCTGACCCCCCCAGCGAATGTGCCCGTAGGTCACTATCGCTGTCTGCCAAGGCCCCTATCCCCCCCTCTGCCCTTAAGGCAATAGGCTGTCTTAAAATAGCCTGGGCTATAATTAGAACGGGGATTATGGGGGTGGTCATAGCCGTTAGGGTCAGGGTTTACCTAAAGGCATGCAGTGCGGTGTTACCCACTAAAGCATGTTAGGTAGTGAACCTGTCCCTGTTAGTGCGTTAGGGTTGCTCATGATTCTCGTGCACCATGGCTAGGGTCAGTGTCCAGGTACCGACGTGGTACAAGGACTGGGGTCTACACTGTGTGCAGTGTGGCAGGGCACGACTGCACTGGAGGCTGCCCCGTGTGTGGTGTGCACACCCTGACCTTCGACATGACCACTACTGAGACTGTGACCCTACGACTAGTTAGGCTATATCACTGTCCAGGCCCTCCAGTGGAGCGGAAGAGGGCGTCCAGTGTGACCACTGTGCCTTCATACATGGCATTGGTGTCATGGCAAGGCAGTGAACGAATCCAGTGCCATGCCATGCTACCTCACTAGTGCTGGCACTAGTGTTGTCATGTAATCTAGACACGTAGTAGGTACTCATCATACGATGCAAGTGTGAGGCCCACTCCTCACTAAACCCCCTCGAAAGCATTGGCACGACGTTGCCCCTTTCGATCCCGACCTCGTATCAACGAATCGATAGAGGACGAGGATTAGGTACTGTGTTGTGGAGTTTCACCTCCGACACGATACCTATATCCCCTCGGGTATAAGGTGGAATGCTGTTGGGGTACTAGAACCGTGTTCCCCCTGTAGGTTTTATGCACTTACTGCATCGTGTGAGCTCTACTACCCTACAGTGACCCTGACCGTGCTAGCACTTGCGTAGCAGTGGATCAGGCAGTTCGTACCCGTGGAGTACAGGTTTGAACTGCCTTATCTTAATAGGGCCTAGGCCCTTGGTCGTGGCATCACTGTAGTTGGTTGAGGTGTGGGTGTAGCGTATTGCCACAGTGCCATCCTCAACCTCCTCCTTGTTATAGTGGTAGGATGTACGAAAGTACATGTTTCCACTAGTTACAAGGTCCTCGTGACAGAGGTTGTTGGCTTGCTTATTGTCAGCATAAACCACTGTGGGTTTGCCTACAATAGAGCCAAGTCCCATCTCATCCATGAATTGACGTAGCCATACAATATGCTTGATGGCATAGTGTAGGGCCATGTATTCATTATATGTCGAGTTAATGCCCACATGCGTGAGCTTACCCGACTTAGTGATGATGGGACCCCCCCAGTTGATGGTGTACCCGTATTGGGTTTTACCATCGTGAGGGTCGTCCTTGTTGGACGCATCGACATATGCCAGAGGCAACATGTCGGCTTCATGGAACTGTATGCCCTCGTCCTTATGCTGCAACATGTATTGCAACATTCTGAGGGCACACTTCCATGCCAAGTCTGTGGGACAGCTCATTAGCTTGCAAAGCTGAGAGCATCCGTAAGCACAGATTGGGCTCACATGTCTTACACACCAAAGTAGGGAGCCTACTAGGCGTTGATAGCCTTTCGCTATGTTGCGATCGACTTCACCTTCTTCAGGTGTGGTAGACTTTGTGAGTATGAGGCCTTCAGGAAAAGGAGTACCAACCGTCCTCTTTCCATGGGCCTCATCCAGGTCAGGGCGGAACACTGTAGCCAGGTCCTCGATGAACGAGGGCATGGTACATGTGATTACCCATCCCTTGGGATCAGAAGTGTCAAGGACTCTTCTTACTCCCAGAATGTAAGAGGGGTCGACAATTTCGGTCGTCCACTCTTCATTCATTATGTCATTAATCTCATGCAAGACATCTAGACTCGTGCCGTAACAGTCGCAGTCATCGGTGTGTATCAACACCCATGATCTATGACAGTTAGCTGGCACTATCTGTTCTAAGTCATGATAGAGTGGAGGTTCCGTGAGGTTCTCTCCATTCTCATATTCCCTAGTACTTGAGTTCTTAGGGTCTATGACCTTATCTATGACAAAGAGACAGGGGTCCTGTCTGCATTTCTTAACTGACCATCCATCTGAGGAGAATTTCCTCATGATGAAACTATCTCTACACTTAGACCACTCTCTGGCAGCGCTCGGCATGCCATAGAGACACTTCTCAAGGATCATGAAGAGCTCGTTGCCTTCATCATCCTCTTGTTCAAAACCATCAGGGTAACGTACTGCCACTCTGTCTCCAGGTGGCAGTGGTGCCCATGTGTACGCCATCTTCACATCCCATGCTAGGTTGTGTAGATGTAAGTTTACTCTGAGTGACTGCAGTAGTCTCTCAGTGTGTTGTACAGGTGCTGCGGCAAAGACATCGTGGTAGTGTACACCTCTGGTGACATTACCCCTATGTCCTGCTATGCAGATTCTGGTTTTCAGTCTGGCTAAGACTGAGCTACCATTCTCATCCTGTTTAAACTTATGCGTAAGAGCTACGCTGCATGGGATAGGCTTGGAGTATATCCCATGCTTTTCCCTAAGGTCTTTCATGGTGTGTCCATGTGAAAAGACTCCCTGGTCGTTCAATCCATTCATTTCAGAATGAATCGACTTGACCCATTCTTCTGCCCTATCACCCATTAGGGCATCTACCACATTTTTCGGCTCTGGTATTATGCCAGAGCCTGTGATTTTCATCCTACCCTTGACGTTGTTAGCCTTCATAGCATGATAAGTTGTTCCAGCTCTTAGGTCTTCATCGACCATAGAGTGAATCAAGCTATCAAACTCAGACGGCTGAACTTGGCCACAGACCATTGCGGCACAGGCTGTCCCGAGTACATCCAGACTCGTTCTAAGCTTCCCTTCGGGAGGCTTATATGAGCAGATTTTCTCGAAGGCTAGCCTAGCGTTATAGGTCTGTTCCTCCTCCTCGTCGTCCTCATGTAGCCTGTTGGCATACATTTTCTGGGTAACTTTGTTTGACAACAAGTTGTTCCAGTGAGGACCACTAGGGTATGGTAGGGTTAAGCCCTGTTTGATTGGACCTTTGCCCTCGCATAGTCGCTTGGGTAGGTCTAATACTGTCAGGATTTCATCACCAGGCTGGGTGGGCCTGGTTAAAAGCCACAGTCTGTACAGATTGTGGTGTTCATGGGGGAGTTGTTTCTGGTGTTTGTGCACCATCTTACATATCCTCGTCCATGATGTGTGACCATCAGTGATGATGTCACGACTCTTCATGCTGTTGCGCTCGAGCTTTTCCAGCTCAGCTTCAGCATTAGAGTCAGCGGAAAAGTTTCCCTCAATGACAAAGTCATCGGTGATCCCTATGTTGTCTAATTGCATGGCCTCAGTGAGAGCTGGGGCCTTGCGTTTACTCTTAGGTTTTCCCTTAGTTACCTTCAGTTTCTTTCCCTTGGGCACTGGCCCAGGGTTAGTGACTTTGGGTCTCTTAGGGACAGTAATCTTAGACTTGGATCTCGTTGCCGTAACCCTAGGCCTCTCGAGGTCAGGGTCGGCTAGGGTTTCCATGCCTTCTACATGAAATGTGTTTTCGATGACTTCATCGGCAACATCTTTTCCTAATGCCCTGAGCTCATGTTCATCTGTGATGAGACCATGTGGCTCTAGGCCTGTCGTGATGCCTGGAGCCAGGCTCTGACCCTGACCCTGTTCTTCCTCATCACCAGATCCCTCGTTGGGTTCTGGCGATGTATCAGGACCAGTGCCAATGGCACCTGCAGTAGACAGCGGTGTACTCTTCCTCACTAGTCGTGGGAAGAATTCACAGAGATCTTTGTCTCCGACTGATCTCTCAGCCCTAATGATGACTTCCTCATCATGGGGCTCATCACTGTCAGCCATTAGAGTCATTAGCTCTTTGACTGGCGGTGGACCCTCAGAAATGAGTGATGGACGCATGGCTGGTAGTTCCCACAAACCTTTCCTTCGCGGATCGGTTGCTGGTAACTCCCATCGCCATTCCTCTCTCAAATCTTGAGGGAGCAGTTTCGACTGCGCAGATGGGGAGATCTCCCCCCATCCTAGAAATTGTGAGAAGTTGAGACCTTGTCTCAGTGTGATAGCCCTAAAGGATCGGTTTTTAAACCTAGCCTTAGTAAACGGACACATCCACCTCGTGACTTTGCCCCTCTGTCCTATGGCTACTGCCCATCGGACTTTGGGCTCTAAGTCTGAGCCTTTCACTTTCTTAACGTGGCACATCGCTAGTGTGCCTACTGCTACAAAGCAATCTATCTCTCTGTAGACTTGGTGGTGACTTACATAGCCTAAGAACATTCGTTCTATAGGCGATGCCATGTCGCCATCCAGGGGTACATTTGCATCCAGTGAGTATGGTGGATGCCTATTGCCTAGGAATTGGACATCGTTAGCGGCGCGTTGCCACCAACTCGGAGGCAAGTTTTTCTCATATAACAGGGACTGGATCCCTGCTTCTATGATCTTGTTTGCCCCTTCTGCCCTACTATTTTCCCTAGCATGTTCCCCTGGGTCGGAGTAAATCATGTCGAGGCCTCCTTCAGCCTCAATGATCTCCGTAAAGTTGGTGCATTCCTCAGCCCATACTGATTCGTTATCAGTATGTATGGCGCTGATTATGCCGTATAGATCAAAACCGACATATGAGGGGTGTGCCCTCATAGTGCGGATCCACCGTCTCAGTTCATATGCAGCATCACTCTTCCAGTAAAGGGGAATGAGCTGATAGTACTGAGTGGCTGCATCGGTTAATACCATCAACCATTTGCAGCCCTCTTCTGATCTATACCTAAACTCGATAAGATCCAGGTACCAGAGGTATCCTGGTCTGTGTTCTCGAGGTTTGCCCTCGGTGTGTCTGGGTAGGGGCCTAGCTATGCCCTTAAACATGTCACACACCGGACAGTTCTGGCCTGGTTCTCCAAAGTGACCTTGATCACAGTGGAAAGAGTGCCATCCCTTTTTCTTATGGCGCTTGAGACCACCATAAGTCCATGCTGGCCTTATCGTGCGCTCACCAACGACTCTGGCCACTACTTGTTGAGACACTGCTGGGCATGCCCAGTAGTATGCCTCTAACTGTTGGGCCTGACTCTCGGTGAGTTCAAAAGACCTAGCTGCCTTTGCTGCTAGCTTACACATATCGACCCTGTTTTCCTCCATGAGGCTTTTAAGGGACTCTATGTGTTGGGCTGGATCACTCCCTGGTCGCTTCACGACATAGGGTATTCTCCAGCCCCCTGACCCATTCCAGTTGTAAACCATAGGAATGCGTGACTCAGGTTTCCCTTCGTGCACGCCTTCCGGACGGTATAGGCCGGTAAAGTCCCCCTCACCATAGCCGTGGGTGAGGTGTATGTCATAGCCCTCTTCACCATACTCTGCGTCGAGAGAGTATAGAGGAGTGCCAAGGTCCTTAATAGTGTGAACTTGTATGGTCTGGTCGGACCATTCTTCACACTGTGGTTGTTGGCCAAGGTTCAGGACAGATATATCTGCCTTACCTGTGACTACTCCCTTAATGATCTGGTTGTTACCAGAATCATCAGACCCAGCGGTGGCATATGACTTACTAGAAGGTTTGGTGTCGTAGAGCAGGTCCTTGTGGGTGTTATCCCACAGGTGATCCGTTGCTCCGCTGTCACCTAACCCTAGGGTCAGGACTCTGTCGAGGTTAGAGGCCACCATTGGTGTATCATCATCTGATGATTCATTATGGTTGGTGCCTTTTACCTCTTCTGAAACCATAATCTGAAACATCTCAGATGGTTCAAAGACTTCGGACTGCCTGTCACAGCATTGGCACCAGTGTGGTGCCGATTGCTGTCGCTGGCATGTGTCAGCATCAGGCCCGTCAGGCTTGAGCTGGTTGAGTCTAGTACATTCCTTAGCTAATGGTTGTAGCCTATCGACAGGTTTCACTCCTGCCTCTATCAGGCATGAGCTAACTTTTCGATCTATGGCTGTTCCCATGCACATAGGAATGCCCAGGTTGACTAGTTCTCGCAGGAACTGATCAAATGACATGCTCAGTTTCTTGCGATTATAGAACTTACGGGCCCACTTGTGGTAGCCTTCCTCGAGGGAGGCCGCCTTCAGTGTTTCCGTAGGAACTGTCATCCTAGTTTTACTTATGGGATCGCCAGGCATCCACTCTGTCCCGTCAGGATTGAGTAGTGCTGGGCGCTGGGATCCACCATTGGTACCCATCTGGGTAGCAAGGTTTCCATCCCATCCCTGAATGTTGTAAGGGCATTGAGAGTGCCCTGCAACCTTCGGTAGGTCAGGGTCTCCTGCATAACCAATGTGATGCAGTTTCCCTGGCCTCGGTTTGGTCTTAGGGTATTGGTGGACTGTTGGGGTCCTCCAATACTCATCAGGTACTTCGTTGTCAGGGACTGCTATGTCCCTGGCAACCGGATACATGTCGTCTGTGAACACATGATCTGGGTACTCCCACTGGACATCGGTGAAAATGTCCTTGCGGAGTCCTATGATCATGAGTCTCTCTCTCGCAGAGACATCACCGTAACGCCAGCATTGAATCACTTCAGAAGTCACATTGTACTTCTTACTTAGTGTTTCAATTACTGTTTGGACCTCCCAGCCTTTATTAACTTTCAAGGCTGTCGGGACCATTTCCAGACACACTACGTAAGGCATGAGGTGTTCTATCAGGTCTAGTTGGTCGACGAAAAGGTCGCCTCCCTTCTTTCCCCTATACCCCATTCGCTTGCCTAGTGCAGCGTAATCTGGACAAGGCATGCCTGCCTTGTAATAATGAACTTGTTCAGTAAGCAGATGCACCCATGCTTTCCAGTTTCTGGCTGAGCCGAAACATCTGGCATTAGTGACATCTGTGAACATTTTGGCTTTGGTGGCGCCGAGGACAGTATCAGTGTCCTCGGTACCTCCCAGGTGCCTGAAACCTGCTATTCCGGCTGATATGGTGCCGAGGCATCCACCTGTCGCTTGCTCAAAGATGGTGTAGCCAGGGAGAGAGCAAGTATAGCTTTCTCTGGCTAGACCTACTCTATGAAGCTTGCGCAGTTCCCTCAGTAGATCACTGAGGGAAGTATCAGACCGTGATGATGGCTCGTTAGGCTTGTCCCCACTGTTGAGGGATTGGCCTTTGAGACACGTAAATGTAAGATTTTTAGGTTCTTTATCTATAGCGTACTTAGGGTTCGGTAGGGTTTCTCGATTTCCATCGGTGTGTAAGCCTGTCGCACTAAGAGTTTCCTCTTCGTGGTCCAGGCTTGCACCCTATTTCTTTCGATATCGGGTAAGTTTGGCCTTGGCCTTCTTACCCTTGCCCTTCCTAACCTTAGGACTCTCTTTCTCAGGTTCGGTTCGAGGTTTCTTCCTCGATCCCTTACCCTTGAGGGACTGGGCCCGCTTGCCCTGACCCTTCTTCTTATCAGAGGAGTACTTACTCTGAGTCTCTTTCCTCTGAGCCGCGAGGGCTTTGAAGAGGTTGCGAGACTCTCCATCCTCTGAATCTTCACCGGCATCGGACTGAGATGGTTCGCTACCTTCTCCATCCGATTCGGCATCACTAGCAATGGCAAACCGGACTCGTGCAGCCTTGGCAGCACGACCCTTGAGTCTACCAGTGTTGTGATATATTTCGAGTTTCGTACTGATGTCGGCCTTCTGGCCATCAGTAAGTTTCTCGATAAATGGCTCTAGGCCTTCCTCCTCTCCATGGGAGAGGCAGGCCATGGCCTGACTGAACGACCGTGACGGCAGCCACTCTGATTTGTCTTTCAGAGTGAGCGTCTTTTTGTTGGTCGTAGAGTCAAGAAGGCAGGCAGCGCATAGGCGCCACCCTCGTTCTTTGGTATAACCCTTAATCTTATGGCTACACCCTACCACTTGGCAAGTGCCATCGTGGAATTTAGGTGTAGTTGGCTTCCCCTTGACAGGGGTGTTGTTGCCATAAGACATCTTAGCCATCTGACTCTTGAGCCTGTTAGTCTCCGCTTGGAGTCGCTCAATTTTCTTGGTGGCTGCTGAGGCAGGATCATCATCAGTGGGTTCTGCCTTTCGGGCAGATCCACTGCTGCGATCCCATGTCTCACCATCTCTATCGAGCCTTTCGATCATTAGCTGCACATCTGTGCATAGATCATCTAGCTCGACAGCAGAGTCCTCAGGGTCATCTGGAGGACTCTCACTATATTTCTTAGTGACTTCCGTGAACAGGGGATTCCGCCTAGTCAACATTCCCATGAGAGGGATTGCTGACTGGTCCCATTTGATGCGTACCTTCAAGTCCAGTGCCTCCTGCACTTGGGACTGAAGGTCTTGCAATGGAGCGGTCGGTGACCCTGACCGGAATTTGGTGGAGGCTGCATTGATAGCAGCCTCCAGGGTTCTCTTATGGGACTGAGAAATGTCCCTGTAGAGGTTCACCATAACGTAATAAAGGCCTACCCCATCATTCTGATCAGCCTTGTAGGTCGTGGCGTCAGCACGATCCTTGTCTCGGCCAAACTTCTGGGGTTTCAGGAGTTTAGTCCTGATGGACTTGTCCTGGCCGACCATAGCCATGATCCTCTTGGCGAGGGCATTGCTCTGGTCCTTACGGTATGATTGAAGTGGCTCTGCAATAGAGCCAGTTCGAGGAGGACACCATGTCCTGCATTCGGTGGGGTCGATATCATGGCCTATCCTGGTAATATCAGGAATAATGGACCAATACTCGTTACCCCTTCCTTGCAGGTACATATCGAAAATTTGGATCTGTTTAGATCCAGCGCTATCATCTTTACCTAGCCCTGGGGCTAGGGTCAGCCTATGCTTCTCTGTCTTAGCATAGTCACTGACTGATGCGCCGAGTGTGTGATGGTCGAAAAACTGTTCCAGATCATGTTCATGTCTGGCCTTAGCTTTCGATACCACCTCGATTTTCTTAGTAATGTCAGTGACATCTGGATCACTCCAGTAGTCACTCTTACGTCCAGTCCAATTCTGCCTGAGCAGTTGGGACTCTTCCATAAGCTCTTTTCTAGCCTCGTCACAAAAGTTCATCTCCACAACTGCTTGTGTGATGAACTCTGTTTGAGACTGATGGGTACTAATGATTGTCTGTCGATGGACAGACATCCCGCTACCCTGGGTAGATGCGAGCTCCTCAGTCGCATCTGCCAGATCTTTTAACATCGACTCGAGAGACTTGACAGTCTTCTGAGTCTCCGCTTCGATGTCTCTGATCTCTCGATCATAGACATCGACATGCGTGTCAAGATCAAAGTTTGGATTGACAGCATTGATATCCTTCGCAATGGAGGATTCAATGGTGTCGAGTGTCCAAGTAACGTGACCCTCGATGGCGAGCAGTGCTATCTCCTGTCCACTCTGGCTAAGAGAGGACAAGGAAGACATCACTACTCGATCAGCGAGGATCGAATCCCTTACTGAATACGACGACGACTGACGACAGTGACGACGCAGTGAGGGTCCCATAACCGCAGCAAGGTGCGCATTCGCAGCGTTGCGTCGCCAATGGGCCGTCGCTGTATCCAGTTCGGTGACGGAGTTGTGCAGTCGCGTCTGACTCTGCGTGTATCTGTCTGTGACCATAGACATATAGACGCTAGACGGGCTAGACGGTGCAATCGGGTTCTCCGGATCAGGGGTGGGTTAGACGAGTTGGGTTAGACTCGGCGTAACAAACTCGCGCCTGGCCCCCAATAAACTTACTCCACTCCGCTCTGAAGGAGAAGTTAGGCAGGGCAATAGGCAGGCAGGCAAGGCGATGGCCGTGGCCTGCAAGAGAGTTGTGAGGGGACAAGTGCACTGGGTGCAACAAGCCGAAGCTGTGCAGCACCCAGGCTATTTATTATCGCCGCGTTTGGAACATGTTCCAGAAGTACATTGGTCAAACCCCGGCCAGGGGAATGGACCGTACTGGGTCAAGGCCGGCATGGCCGAGACCGGCGCCGCGAATATAAATACGCGCAGTGGCCAAAGCATAAGAGATGCAGGGGCCTAACCACAGCCATCTGGAGCGGGGGGCCGCCAGGCCACTTCCACTCTCCTCCGCCGCATGCCGCGAGGCCTCATTGCGGCGGTCTTGGCCGCAGCAGCGCGTCGTCCAGGTGATCGTCGCACCTAAATTAGGCAGTGGGGAGAGCATGCCAGATAGGGCAGGTGTAGGCGCCATGTTAGGTAAAGCCCACTTGGGCGACCGGAGTCATACCCCGATTAGGCAATATCAAATATGGGCCTTTGCTGCTGACCCCCCGAGCTATGATGCCCGTGGGCAATCGTTGCTGTCTGCCAAGGCCCCATCCCTCCCTTCGCCCTGAGGCAATAGGCTGTCTGAAAGTAGCATCAGCTACAGGCAGAACAGGGATAAAGGGGATGGTCATAGCCATTAGGGTTAGGGTTTACCATAAGGCATGCAGTGTGGTATCACCCACTAAAGCATGTTAGGTAGTGCACCTATCCCTCTTAGTGCAGGGCTGCTCATGATTCTCGTGCACTATGACTAGGGTCAGTGTCCAGGTACCGACGTGGTACAAGGACTGGAGTCTACACTGTGGGCAGTGTGGGCTGGGCACCACTGCCCTGGAGGCTGCTCCGTGTGTGGTGGACACACCCTGACCGTCGACACAGCCACTACTGAGACTATAGTCCTGTCGACTAGTTAGGCTATATCACTGTCGCCCCCCATAGGAGTGGAAGAGGGCATACAGTGTGACCATAGTGCCCTCATACGCGATACTGGCGCCATGGCAGGGCAGTGAACGGGTCCAGTGCCAGGCCATGGTACCTCACTGGTGCTAGTCCCGTGGGACTAGTGATCACTAGTGTTATCGTGTAATACGGACACCAGTAGTAGGACTCATCATACAGTGTAAGTGTGAGGCCCACTCCTCACTAAACCCCCTTCGAAAGCATTGGCACGACGTTGCCCCTTTCGATCCCGACCTCGTATCAACGAAT
>ENA-ORDA01003239-ORDA01003239.1-marine-metagenome-genome-assembly--contig:-NODE-3239-length-11481-cov-2.693090_pt1 | contig 11481 bp, 6 predicted proteins | sample MGYA00237778_ERZ508506 | MGnify/ENA primary metagenome ERZ508506 (study PRJEB26177, sample SAMN06267891) | marine metagenome | isolation source: Monterey Bay, California, USA | place: Pacific...
TCAGATTACCAGCAGCGTCGAACTTGAAACGTGCGTCACTAATTCTAGGCGCGGTGACTGTCACACCTTCTATGGTTATTGAGGCGTCTGTTGTAGAGTTAGGTGTCATGCTGATTTTTGTACCAGATACAAAGGCCACGTTCGAACTCGCGTTGGTTGTCGTAATGGCTTCGTCAGTTGCAACGCTCAAGGTGCCTTCAACAAGCACCATGCCTGTTCCATTAGTCGACGCAACAGCTGAACCACCAGCAGTCTTGATGGTACTATTTGCATTAATTAAATCGGCCAGTTGAAGCGCTCGGGCGTTCAATTCATCCGCCGAAGCGGGGGAGCTAGCGTTTCCATAAGTTCCAGAAACAGTGCCGCCCATAAAGGTAACAGAAAAGCCTGTACTGTTTCCTGCCGTTGAGGCAACGGTCAACTGGTTGAACGCATCACCCGCACCAACCGTAATATTCGACATTGAAGACGGGTTGAAATTATTTGTCAGCGTCACATTGATCGATTTATTATTAACTGTTGTCGTAAACTGTGTCGGGCTGCCGTTTGTTGGCACAGTAAAGTCCCGGCCTTGCAGCACAGATTGCGCCTTGTGAGTGACCTTTGGGTCAACAGCAGAAAACTTGTCAGAGCCTGACGAATAGTTAGCCCCCACCCCAAAGCCGAACAGAGAGGCATTATCGTCAAACAGCGGCGCCGGCGCATGGCCCGTCAGACTACCACCGTTTACAGACAGTGTAATGCTTTGCCCCAAAAGAACCGGTTCACCCGTCGTTAAGAAGGCACCGCTGAAGACATTTTCGGTGTTTATAAATACCCGTCCTTCTTCGGGTCCAGACACTTTGAGCCCCTTTGCGTCTCGCTCTAGTGTGTACTCTGCATCGCCAATCGAGAAACGCGCAAAGGTACCTACCGGAGGAAGGGATGCGATCGGCACTCCGGTGATGCTGGGCACAGGCGCTTGACTGCGCATTTTTTCGGCGATCCCCGCCGCAATAAGCGCGCTGTTGGTTTCCCCAACCTCAGCACTGCTTATGTTGACGTCAAAAGCGCCTCCAACGGCATCAAGTTTGACATCATAAAAAGCCGAAGGTGCTTGTGCCTTGGTGCCATCAACGTTTGTCGCTGCGCCGTCGATTTCAACATTAGCGGCAAATTTCAAACTGGCAGACGTCCCTGCTTTCGAAAAGCTTCGGGAGACCAGACCCCCAAGAATTGAATCCGCCAAAGCCGTAGATTTATTGCTCACATCGAGGCTGGATTGCAGGTCAAAACCGCTCTTGCTGGTCATCGACAACTGACCAGTTATCCGCGTGTTTTGTGATAAGCTTTTGGTATTTTTGTAGTATAGGCGCACCTCACCACTATTATTGCTGGCGGCAACCGCTTTAACACCCATGGCCATAAGTGACGCGTTAGTGTTCACCTTAGCGGCGAAGGCCGCAGCATCATCATCGCGGTCACTAGTGCCATTTACACTGATAGCGATCCCTTCAATAGAGGCCTCGAGCGATCCACCGGTTAGAGCCATCGTCATAACATGCGCATTTGATCCGGTACCCAGAGTGATATTTTTTACGTCATCAACCACATTTTTAATCGGTCCAGAATTGGCGGCGATATAATCACTTCCTACCGTCGTGGCTGTAGTCAATCCATTTGACACGGCGGTAACCGCCGCATCAATAGCCGTTTTGATCGCGGCAACAACATTATTTGCAGAAGAATTACCGGCTATACTGGCAGTAGTAATTGATAAACTGTTACCGTTGGCGTCCACCAAGTCAAAACTTATTGTTCCAGTCGTCGTCGCAGGCGTGGTGACTGTGATTGTGTTGTTGCCAGAAAGGGATATGTTTTCTCCATTTCCAGTTGATGCAATTGACGCTATATTGGTAAAGGACGCCCCTCCCCCCAATGTTAATGTGCCGTTATTGTTATTTGTAGTTGTGAGCGCAGCCACTTGTGCTTTAGCTGTGTCAATTGCCGTATCAATTTCTACAGCAAGCTGATCCCGTGTTTCAGAGCCATCAACAGTAACATTGGCATTAAGAATATGCTCATTCGCGTCTTTCAACTTAACTGAAAGCGTACCAGCACCCGTCGGAGCACCAATGACGCTCACTTTGTCACTAGCGGCATCGAAGACGACCCCAAAGCCATCGTCCGCAACACTGGTGCTGGCTTCAACACCAACTATTTCAGCAGAAGCGAAACTCACCCCACCTATTTTAACTTCGGCAGCCACCTCAGCAATCGGTTGGGTCGTTCCGGAAAGGGCCAAGCCTTGAGAAACGTTAAAAGGTATATCCTGGAAAGGCATGTAATCGCTATCAAGAACGGAAACATCCATATTAATGCTGCCAGCCAAGATATTTGAAATAAAGATATCAGCACCGTCTGGGTGATCAAGAATAATTCTCTTTGAGTCATTAGTCAGGGTGGCAGAGATTCCTGTAACCGTGCTGCGATAATTAATCGCTTCAGCCAATCCAGTTAAATCTCCATTCGCAACTGACGTGGCAACAGAAACCGGAACGATATTCGTTCCGGCAATATCAAAGCCAATGGTTCCGGTTTGAACACCCGTAGGCATCTCAAGGAAAACGCGGGTGTGAGAGTTCACATTAATGCCCAAAGGCGAAAGTTGTGCTGATAGTTGCTCTGCTACGTAATCTGCAGCAACACCAGAGGGGATGGTTACCTTGCGCTCTGCACCATTTTCAGCAACGACCGTAATCGTCTGAGCGTTTATATTATTCGGTGGAACCAGATTAGGATTGACCGTTCTTGCCTGCGAAATTAATTCCGCATTCGTACCATTGGATCCCAACCCCGACACTGACAGATCTAGCCGCTTGAGCCCATCGGCTTGGAATGTATCTACGGACATACCACGATAGCCGATCCCATCATCAGCGGTCAAATAATCGGCTCGATATTCTGCGCCCGCGACAAAGCCGTTCAGAGGCGTCAAAAGTGCTGCGGCCTGCCCATCCGTGAGCGGATCACCAGCGATCTGGCGACCCTCACGGGTGAAAATTTGAATGTCAGACGCATCCTGAGCTGGGTTCGTTTCAGCAGCCTGCGCCGCACCACCAGACAATCTAAAGGTTGCATTACTAAAGGCCTTGGCGTTGCCATCATCATCAATTCCGCCCGAAGCCAGAACCACACCACCCTCAAACCCAGAAGCGAACACACCCAGCGAGCTCAGAGAGACACCATTAGTACCGCTAACTTGAACATTCACATCTTCCGACACCTGCGCAGATATGCCTTTAGCGGTTAATTCAGCATTATTATTGATCGCATTGCTCAAGGCCGCAGCATGCAGTTTTTTATCCTCAAGCGTACTTCCTGCGGTAATTGATGCAGTAACGGAGACCCCCTCGATTGTAGTGTTCAAGGTGGATGAGCTTGCACCCACAGGAATTAGGATCCCAGAAGAGGAACCCGTTCCAGAAGTTACAGTTGCGGTGCTTTGCCCCAAATTCACCGCCGCCCTTATAACGCCGTCGTTCAATGAATTTGCGATCTCCGCACCATGTCGCCAGGCAATTTCTCCACTTTGTGTTGCATCTACGTCAAAACTATAATTGACCCCATCAAGCTGAAAACTCACATTCTGCAAAGTTGAAATATCTGCTGTTGCGACCCGCATCGTCGGCTGATTACTCAGACTGGCAAACTCAATATCACTTACATTGGCTGGAATAACCGCGACCACGCCATCCCGGATAAAATCGGTGGCGGCCACAGGCGACAGGTGGTTTTTAAGCACCGTCTCAATCGATGACAAACCTGAAGAAGGAATCGAGGCAATCGATGTTGAAAGGTTCCCCGTTCCCTCATTGCCAGCGTTGATCGTTACCTTAAGCGTTGAGGCCGCCGCAAACTGCTCTGCGCGTGTCAACAAAAATGACATCCGTGACGCATCCCCGGACACCCGCGACATCTGAAAGGAATCGCCGTCTTTCGGTTTGCCCGAAAACTCAATCATCCCGCCTTCGAGTTGCAACTGTGTCCGACCGGACCCCAGCATGACACCATCACCGTCACGACCCGTCCATACATTGCTCGCAGCATTGTATGTGAATTCGATATAGTCATACATATCGACCTGACCGGGTATTTTATTGAGTGTTGCAGTCGTATTGCCACGGTTTTGAACCCCTGCAGTTATTTCAAAATCCGCGGTTGTAAACATCGCATTGCCAAGTTCACCCTCAAGGTCAATCCCCTGTTGATGCTGCTTGTTCATATCAATCGTTATTTTTCGGGCCAAAGCATCCAAATCGCCGACCGCTGTTCGGGTGGCTATGAATGCATCATTGAGACCGCTAATTGCGCCGCCTTGAATATTAGAGATAAACGTATTTGTACCCAGTTTGAATTTCACCGCTTTTTCTGACGTCATCAACGCGGTCAACGGGGTCACCCGTTCGCCTGCCACCAAGGTTGGCCCCATTTCGCTTGAACCAATAAAAACCTCTGCCTCATATCGCTCACCAATTGCGACAGTAACATTCATCCTCTCGGAGATTTCATCGATTAGCCTATCCCGTTCGTCCAACAACATGTTGGGCGGCGTTCCACCAAGGTTCGAGGATCGCAAACGACCATTAACGCCACCGAGAGCCGAAGTTAGCAGGTTTACCTCTTCAACTTTTGACTGCAGTTCGCCGAACGCGGCGTCGGCCAATTCCTGTAACACGTTCGAAGTGTTATTAAAGCTGGCTGCCAAAGTTGACCCTTGCGCCAAACCGGCGGCGCGTGGCGCCATATCACCGGGTAAAGCGGCAATGCCACTCAATTCACCAAAAAAAGCGTTCATCATCGTCCCAAGATCGCCTTCTCGGGGCAACAATAAGTTCTCAAGTTGGACAATTTTACTTTCAAAAGTATCTGCCGCTTCAAATCGACTGGTGGCGCTTCGACTGCTGTCAGTAAGATAGGAATTGAACGCCCGTTGGACATCACTCAATTGAACGCCTAAGCCGGTCTGAGATGTCTTTGCTGTCAGCTCACTTTGATTGCCAATAACTTCGGTCAAGCTGGCATCTCGACGCCGATACCCTTCAGTTTCAATATTTGCAATATTCTGACCGGTCACGTTCAACGCTTCTCGTTGGGCAGTGACGGCACTGCGGCCGATATCCATGAGACTAGCCATCAGTTGTGATCCCCATCTTTTACATTTGGTCGGAATTGCGCCACTAACGCGTCAGCTATTCCCAGTGAATTGTTCTTAGACGCCATGCCAGCATATTCGCGATCTAACAAAGAATAGAACGTCTCAGAGCCCTTATTCTTTAGCAATCCTTCAGCTAATTCGCTCTTGCGGCCAGCCGCCATCATCTGTTCAATAAAAAGCGATTCAAATTGCTCAGCAACTTGCCGCAGTTCGTCCGGTTTTTTGGCGGTGGACACCAAAGATGACAGCGTCTCAGTGGCTTTTTGGGCATCAGAAGCCGCTTTGCCCTGAAGCGCCATAGAGAGCGCAGCACTTTTGCCTAAACTGTCCATCCTATTGACCTCGTTAAATAATTATTAATTCAGCTCGCAGAGCACCAGACACCTTCAGGGCCTCTAAGATTGCCACCAGATCGGACGGAGCTGCACCAACGGCATTGATCGCATCTACAATGTTTGAAAGCTCTGTACCCGGATCGAACACAAAGGCCCGTGCCTTGACCTCTGACACTTCAATATCAGATGCCTCAGTTTCCAAAGGCGCGGCCGGCTCAGTTGTCACTTTAGCGCCCTCGGTTGTCGTTTTATTCTGCGCAGTCAGCGTGGGGTTTTCCCTCACACGAACAGTCAAGCTGCCGTGGGTAATCGCAGCCGGGGTCACCCGCACGTTACCACCAATGATAATTGTCCCAGTCCGGGAATTCACAATAACCTGTGCCGGAGGCGTTGACGGCTCAACAACGACTTCTTCCACCAAACTGGCAAACGAAACGCGTTGCGATAAATCACCCGGAGCCCGAACACGAATGGAAGAGGCGTCCAATGGAACAGCCACATCATTACCAAAAATTTTATTTATCGCTTCAGCAACATTTGCCGCAGTCGAAAAATCACCCCTGTGCAAATTAAACACCAGATAATCTCCGGTCATAAACGGGCTGGCCACCATTCGCTCAACCATCGCCCCCTGAGGAACACGGCCCACTGTTGGAACGTTCACGGTCAGTGATGAACCATCATCACCCGAGACGCCCAATCCGCCAACCACCATGTTGCCCTGCGCAATCGCATATGTCTCACCATCCGCACCAAGCAACGGCGTCATCAGCAAGGTCCCGCCCCGCAAAGATTCTGCAGGACCCAACGTGGACACAGTCACATCCAAGGTTTGCCCCGGCTTTGTGAATGCAGGCAGTTCTGCTGTTACCATAACTGCTGCGCTGTTATCTCCGCTCAAACCGCTGGTATCTGTCACCATACCGAAACGTGATACCATCGACTGCATTGATTGCAGCGTAATGCCAAGCGATTTATCACCGGTTCCAGACAAGCCCACAACCAACCCGTAGCCAACCAACTGGTTAGACCGCACCCCTGCAATCGCCGCCAAGTCTTTTATTCGGTCCGCAAAACCGGTCGTAGGAAGCATTGCAAGAATAAGGCAGAAGAGGCTGCGGCTTAGAAAGTGCTTAAAATAACTCAACCAGCTCATAATGGCAGCGCCACTGTTAAAAGCCGAGCAAACCAACCGCGTTTATTCGCTTCAGAAACTTGCCCCGTTCCGATATATGTGATCTCGGCGTTCGCCAGGCGATCCGAGTTCACAACATTTGAAGGACTGATGTCCGAAGGACGAACCATCCCTTTAATCCGGATATACTCATCCCCTTGGCTCAAAGTCAGTTTCTTCTGACCCAGCACTTCTAAATGTCCGTTTGAGAACACTCGGACCACAGAAACCGTCACAAAACCAGTGATTTTATTAGACTGCTTTGCATCACCTTTACCCGCGAACTTTTGCGCACTGGTTGCTGACATATTAGCTTTATCAGCAACATCGCCAATTGTATTTGGCAGTGTCAACGTCAGCGAATCGGATCGATCAGCCGTACTGGTCTGCTCTTTCTCAGCGGCAAAGCTTTCGTTGAGATTAATCGTTAGAATGTCGCCGACCTGTGAGGCACGACGGTCTACTGCAAATATGCCCGAGGCACCGCTGTGATAAATGGAACCGGTTGGTGGTCCACTTCTTGTGGCGGTAGCCTCTGGATAGACCGGCGCAAATTCTGCGCTGGCTTTATCCTCGACATAACCGGAACAGGCTGTGAGCCCTCCGATACAAGAAAAACAAATAATCTTAGCAATAGACCGCATTATTTTATCCAAACTAGAGGTTTTGAGAGATATAGCGCATCATTTCATCAGACGCTGAAATTGACTTCGAACTGACCTCATAGGCCCGCTGCGTCTCAATCATTTCCACCAATTGCTGCACCACGTTAACATTTGATGCTTCAAGCGACCCTTGCAACAATTTGCCTGCCCCTTCGGCAAGTGGGTTACCAATCACGGCCTCACCACTTGATGGCGTCTCAACCAAAAAGCTCTCACCGATTGGCTGCAAGCCACGAGGGTTAGCAAAGTTTGCGACAGTCAACTGCCCGACTTCTTCGGGCGCGATCGCTCCGGCGACGAGTGCGGTCACAATACCGTCTTGTGAAATGTTGATCTGGGTTGCACCAGCTGGCAAAACAATTTCTGGCTGCACGACATAACCGCTCGCCGTGGTCAAAGTGCCCTCAGCATTGCGAGAAAACGATCCGTTGCGGGTATAGCCGACGCGGTTATCAGGCATTAAAACCTGGAAAAAACCGTTACCATCAATGGCCACATCGAGCGCATTGTCGGTATTGATCAAACTGCCTTGCGAAAACAACTTCTGGGTATTCACAGCGCGAACACCTGTTCCCAAAGCAAGCGCAGAACTCAGCGTTGTTCCCTCAGAAGTCTGCTCGCCACTGCTGCGCTGCACTTGATAAAGCAGGCTTTCAAAGTTGGCGCGGTCGCGTTTAAACCCAACAGTATTCACGTTTGAAAGGTTGTTTGCGATAACTTGCATCCGGGTTTGCTGCGCGTTCAACCCTGTTTTAGCAACATGCATGGCACTTGAAGACATTTCGACACCTATTCATTTTTATGTTTCATGTTGATAATTGCAAACGCCGTGCCATTGCTGGAAAATCAAAAAATCAACCTGATGGCATACGCATTAATTGCGAAGTTTTTTCATCCAGTTCCTTGGCTGTTCTGATGAATTTCACACTCATCTCAAATTGCCTCTGGCCCTCAATATTCGCGATCAGTTCACTGACGGTATTGACGTTGCTTGACTCCAAATAGCCATGCGCAATTCTCACGCCCTCGCTCGCCTCAGGCACAGTGCCCTCCAGCGTCCGAATGTGGCCATCGCCAGATTTAGCCAGCGCCACACCGTCCGCAAGCGTGGTGCCAATCCGTCCAACCTCGAGCCGTGTGCCGATAGGGGCATCGGCGGGCTCAATAATAATTGCGCCCTCTTCATCGACCGCAAACTCTCGGAACGCCGGAACCTCGATGGGCGCAAGAGCGGCGTCAAGCACAAGATTGCCAACCCCGTCTACAAGCCGACGCTGGTCATCCAAGCCCAAGTCGCCACGACGGGATAAAGCAGCGTCACCCCCCTGAGAGGGCTGAATAAACAAATACCCTGCGCCGCGCACTGCGAGATCCATCTGCTCTCCGCTGTTGACCAACGGACCCGAATTTTCCTCGAATAATGACGTATTTGACGCCTGAGTGAACACTCTTGAAGAAAACTGATCAAGACTTTCCAAAAAGGCACTATCGCGTCCCAATTGCATGTCTCGCTTAAAGCCAGGCACGTTTGCATTAGCAAGGTTGTTAGCATTGACCGTACGGTCCATGCGCATGTTTTTCATGGCGTTTACTGCGACATGGATCATACGGTCCATACTATTGTTCCTTTATGCGAAGCTTATTGGCTTAGATGAGAGACCCGGATTACGACCGGATCTGAATGATGGTCTGTGTCAGCTGCGTAGAGGTTTCAATCGCCTTTGACGACGCTTGGAAGTTCCGCTGCGCTGTGATCAGGTTCACCAGCTCTTCTGTGATATCAACATTAGAGCGTTCGAGCGAACCTGACTGGATTGAACCAAAGCCTTCACTACCGGCCTCACCAACCGTTGGCGTCCCGGAGACGGCTGTCTCCACATAGGTCGCGTTACCAATCTGTTTCAGACCGTTTTGGTTGTTGAAGTTCGCCATCACCAGTTTGCCCAGCGGTTTGTTCTGACCGTTGGTATAGTTGGCGCGCAACAACCCGGTGGCATCAATTTCCAAACCGTCGAGACGACCGGAGGTGAAACCATCCTGATTTAGGTTGTTAACAGCAAATGGTGTCGCAAGCTGAGTTGATGCACTGTAGTCCATATCCAGCGAGATCGAAAATCCACTGGCTTGCTGCTCATAGCGCACCTTGTTCTTCGGGCTGACAATTTCACCAGACTTACTGAAGGTGATTTCCCCCTCATCAAGGTAAAGCGGATAGAAGTCTTCCACTAGGTTGGCCGGCGGGTTCAACACAGTGTCACCATTTTCATCGACATAAAGCGGCACACCATCTGCGTTCGTCGCCTGTACCAGATTGGTGATTTGCGGCACTGATCCAACACCCAGTGCCACATCATCAAGTCCAAGACGCGAAGCACCTTTAACCTTAATCGTGGACGTGTCGCTCGTGGTACCTGTGGTAAAGGTGAAGTTGTTTGTCGCCGGTATGTAGGCAACCTTTACCCCGCCAACTGCCACACCCGTAGAGGGTGAAGAGATTTGGTTAATCCGCGTTTCCAACGCACTCGCCAACGTGCCACCAACATAATTCCCTGGTGGAACTTTAATGATACCCGCCACGCCGTTCACTGAGATGTTGAATGTAGTATCACCCGTGATATCCGACATCGCGAAGATCTCGTTCAATGGTTCGTTTGCAGATGCACCCGTTGCGACCGCAGGTTGCGATTGCAGACCACGACCCGCTTGGAAGAAGATCGATTTTGCCGCACCGACGCCCATCAGGTCGCTGTTGCCAACTGCCAATGTCCGCGAACCTGAATCAACTGATTTATCCAGGATTTCGCCATTTTCAGCATTAATCGAATACCGACCAACCTGAATGTTCGACGCTGGTTGCGCTTCAGTAACACTCAACGCTCCATTGATTGGTACCTCTTCGCCGCTAGTACCACTGGCAAACGTAAAGGTTTGGCTGTCACTATTATAGGCAACATCTACACCGAAACGTTTTGCACTGATCTGCAATTCGGTGCCGTCAGTTACAAATGGTTGTCCCAAAACTTGCGTGTCACTGCCAATTGTGACGGCCCTCGCAGTTCCTGCATCAGGAATACCAAGGTTGTTGGTGCTGTCGGCAGTGGGTGAACCTGAGACGGATATTGCCCGGAAGTTACCATCAGTACCTGGCCCAATCTGGGTGTGGTTCACACCAAATTTGAACGCCTGATTGAAGTTGTCATACTCGATGGTCACCGGTGGGTCCAACTCATCCACCCAATTATCCGAGATGTTAGTCGACAAAGTGGTCAACCCAAAGTCCGTCAATGTTTGAAGTCTGTTGGTTGTGTCAATCTGAGTGTCGATATTGGTAAAGATAGAAGTCTGGGTGTGGGCCCACATCAGAGTGCTATTGCTCCGAGTGAGCGTGTATGTGTCACCGTTATCAGTCATAGTATTTAAGCCTGCGTCTACGAGTTGATCATAGATTGCTTCAGCCACATCCGCTGAAGTTGCGAGACCAGCCGCAATGTCCACGTCGACATTAACGTCGGCTCCAAACAACGAGTCGATCTTGAACTGAACCGTGGTGGCATCAGTGGTCGTTCCCTCCCAATCCACAGTCAACCCAATACTATTGCCAATTGACGATCCTGAGAAAGAAAATGACAGATCGGATTCTGCTACGCCGGCGTTATTGCGCACTGTAATCTGGTTAGCTGCAGCGTTTTCATTTAAATCTCCCATCGCCCCTCCTGTGAGGGTAAAATCACCGGTAGAAGTGTCCATTGCTTTGTCAATGGCTGCGACAACTTTTGCAAGATTGTCGCCCACTGCGACAGTAGCAGTAACAGTTTGCTTGGTGGTTGTGCCAGGCATGGTCAATTCAAATTCCAGCTTAGTACCTGTAGCCACGAGGGCAGCAGCACCAGTCCCGGCCATTGCAACATTTATTTTGCCACTAACTATCGATACCACAACATTTGCGGCAGTATTGCCGCTAGTAAGAGCGACAGCAGTCGGTGCAAGTACTGTCGTTGCCTTCGCTGAGAAATCTCGCATGTTGAGCGCCGTCAGTGCCTTGATATCCGCATCTGAATACCCGTGACCCACCTCCGGCTTTTCTCGCATAACGATCCGCTTATTGTTGAA
>ENA-ORDA01003240-ORDA01003240.1-marine-metagenome-genome-assembly--contig:-NODE-3240-length-11480-cov-5.264316_pt1 | contig 11480 bp, 16 predicted proteins | sample MGYA00237778_ERZ508506 | MGnify/ENA primary metagenome ERZ508506 (study PRJEB26177, sample SAMN06267891) | marine metagenome | isolation source: Monterey Bay, California, USA | place: Pacific...
AAGAACGCCTAGCTCCTATTGGAGGAAGAGCTTTAAAATATCTTACTACTTATATTAATGAGGTGCGAAATCATCAAACTATAAAAAAAGGACAAGAAGATTTTGTGTTTTTAAACAACAGAGGCGCAGGACTTACTAGAGTAATGATTTTCTTAATAATTCAGAAATTAGCTGCAGAAATTGGATTGAAAAAGAAAATTAGTCCGCATACATTTAGGCATAGTTTTGCTACTCATTTAATTGAAGGGGGAGCTGATTTGCGTGCTGTACAAGAAATGCTAGGACATGAAAGTATTACAACAACTGAAATTTACACACACCTAGATAAAGATTATTTAAGAAGTAATATCATTGAATTTCACCCAAGAAGCTAATGAACCTAAAACACAATATATTTAAGATGTACTTACTAAAAGGAGTACTCTGGTTTATGGTAGCAATGCCAATAATTGTACTGTTTTTTCAAGAGCACGGATTGAGCTTAACAGAGGTTATGATTATACAAGCTATTTACTGCTTATCAGTAGCAATGTTTGAAATTCCATCAGGTTATATTGCTGATTTATTTGGTAGAAAGCACGCCATTGTACTCAGTACTATTTTCTCCTTTTCAGGATATTTGGTGTTTTCTTTCTTTGGAGGATTTTATGCTTTTGCTGCAGCTTCAACATTTGTTGGAATTGGTGGTAGTTTAATGTCAGGCAGTGATAGTGCTTTGCTTTACGATACCTTATTAGAAACTGGAGATAAAAAAACCTACACTAAAATTGAAGGAAGGAATTATGCCATTGGTAATTTTTCGGAAGCAACAGCTGGAATACTTGGTGGATTTTTAGCAGTTAGCTCCATCTACTTGCCTATTTATGTGCAAACAGGAATATTGTTTTTAAGCATACCAATAGCGCTAACATTAGTAGAACCAACTATGCATGAGGAAGATAAAATAGACAGATCTTTTAAAGCTATCTTGGGAGTTGTAAAATTTGCAATGGTTGAAAATGCAAAACTCAGATGGCTCATTATTTATTCATCAGCAATGGGAGTAGCAACTTTAGCAATGGCTTGGTTTGCTCAACCCTTTTTTAAGGAGGTAGAAATTCCATTAGCTTACTTTGGTATACTTTGGGCAGGGCTAAATTTTTCAGCAGGATTAACTTCCTTTAATTCCCATAAATTTGATAAAGATGAGAGCAATACAAAAATGCTTTTATATCTTGCTTTAGCAATGGCGACTTCATTTGTATTTTTAGGATTTAACATGAGTTTATTTGGGATCATATTTATTGTTTTCATCTACCTTTTAAGAGGGATAGTAACCCCAATTTTGCGTAATGCAATAAATGAAAATACAAGCTCAAATATAAGAGCTACAGTACTATCAATAAGGAGTTTTATCATTCGAATTTCATTTGCAATATGTGCGCCAATTTTTGGTTATTTAGCTGATAATTACTCGTTAAAAATTACTTTTTACAACCTAGCTATAATTGTTGGTTTTTTCTCAATTTTGTCAGCTATTCGTTTAAATAGATTGGATAATAAAGCTAGTTTTGCATCATGAAAAGATTAAAAGAGAAATGGGGAATTACATCAAATTTCCAATTCATAATAATTTTAATTGTATTTTCAGTTACAGGATCGATAGCCGTATACGTTGCAAAACCAATATTAGAACTTGTTGGGTTAGATAAATCAGCTGTTAATACATGGGTATTCTGGCCAATAAGGATAGCAATTATATTTCCTATTTACCAAATAATGATTGTAGTTATTGGCGCATTATTCGGACAATTCAAATTCTTTTGGGCTTTTGAGAAAAAGATGTTAGTCCGTTTGGGATTTAAACAATTTAAAGATTAAATACTATTTCCTTTTCTTATTTTAGCGTTCCTAAATTTGAAAAGATGAAACTAATAATATCATTAGCAACTCGCCTTATCCCTAGGCACTATTTACAACATGTATCTCACTTTTTTCTGCAGATATTTTCACTCTTTTTAAGAGGAAACAAATTTGAAGACCCTATAAACGGAAAAACTTACCGTAAACTTTTACCTTATGGAAGATTAATATCTCGTGAAAACGCTATTGCACCAGATAGTATGAGTTTGGAAAGGCACAGATTGATGTGGTTATTCATGAAAGAGAAAACTAACTTTTTTACAGCTAATTTAAAATTCTTACACATTGCTCCTGAATATTGTTTTATCAAACTATTTAAAGGAATGAAAAACTTAGATTATACTACTGGCGATTTAATCTCCCCTTGGGCAGATGTAAAAATGGATGTACATGATATTCCAATGGCTGACAATTCTTTTAATGTAGTAATCTGTAACCATGTATTGGAGCATGTAGAGGATTCACATAAAGTAATGACAGAGTTTTACAGAGTAATGAAACCTGGTGGATGGGGAATTTTTCAAGTACCAATTGATGTAAATAACCCTAAAACTGAGGAGGACAAATCAGTAACTGACCCTAAAGAAAGAGAAAGATTATATTGGCAAGATGACCACCTTAGGTTATTCGGATTAGATTATGGAAAAAAACTAGAAGCAGCAGGATTTAAAGTTACTGAAAGTGATTTTATAAATGAACTTGACCCAAAGTTAGTAGAAAGATATGCTCTTCCAAAGGATGAGATAGTCTATTTCTGTGAGAAAATATAAGTAGTGTATGTCTGTCAAAGTTTTACAAATGCTTGAGGGTAGTATAGGTAAAGAAAAAATTATCTTACATTTGAAATCCGATGTAAAATGTTTTGATTTTTTATTAAGACACATGCAAAAAGAAGTTAAAAAAACTTCATGGAGGTCTGCTTGGATCATTCATCATATAATGAAAAAAAATGATGAAAGATTGCAAAAGCCACTTTCTAAAATCATTAAAAGTATCCAAGGTAAAACTGACGGGCACCAAAGGGAACTAGTTAAAATAGTCCGAAAGATGAAATTATTAGAAGATAATGAAGGGTTATTCTTTCACGTTTGTATGCAAATATGGGCAGAAGTAGATAAACAGCCAGCAGTAAGATATTATTGCGGATTGCATATTATAGAGATGGCTAAAAAGTACCCTGAGATAAAAAAAGAATTCGATTATTTAACTACTGACTATTACACACAAACCCTTTCCGCTGGAATCAAAAAAAATTTTGAAAGAGAATTAGCTAAAATTTATTAATATCCTATATAAATAATGTTTTTAGTGTCAAAATATTCCTCATTAAAGAATTCTGATATATTGTACTTAGTATGAGAAATTCCTCTTAACTCCTCCACTAAATCACCACCTTTTAAGTAAAGAATTCCGTTATCAATACTATTGTAATGCTTTTTATTAAACTTCCCTTTTACCCATTTTTTAAAGTCTGTCATATTAGTAACAGCACGGCTCACTACAAAATCAAAGGTTTCATTAACCTTTTCAGCTCTCTCGTGCATGGTTCTAACATTAGATAAAGAAATAGCACTTCTTACTTCATTTACTACCTTAATTTTTTTACCAATACTATCTACTAGTAAAAATTCAGTATCAGGAAATAAAATAGCCAAAGGAATCCCTGGAAAACCACCACCAGTACCAATATCCAAAACAGTTGTACCTTTTTTAAACTGAATAACTTTAGCTATAGCCAAGGAGTGTAATACATGATTAATATAAAGGGTATCCATATTCTTTCTGGAAATCACATTTATTTGAGCATTCCAATGCTCGTAAAGTTCTTGTAAATCAGAAAACTGTTGTAATTGTTTCTCTGATAAATCAGGGAAATACTTCTGTATAATTTGCATTTAGTAAGCGTCCTTTATACCAGACATAATTTTGAAAAGTTGCTCTCTACTCCTATGCAATTGTGCTTTTACAGTTCCAATAGGAATATCTAAAGTAGTCGCAATTTCATCATAAGTCATTTCTTTAAAATACCTGAGTTTTACTAAAGCACGATATTTAGGTTTTAGTTGATCAACAATTTGTCTTAAAATAGCTATCCTCTGTTTTTTCTCCATCTCTTGCTCAGGGTTGAGCATATCAGATATTAAATCGAAATTGGTTCTTTTTCCATCTTCATCTAACATCATTTTATCGATAGAAACAGTAGGTAATTTATTCTTACGCAAATAATCAATGCAATGATTACGAGCTACCGTAAAAAGCCAAGTACTAAAAACATAATTAGGCACATACAAGTGCAGTTTCTTAAAAGCTTTTCCAAGTGATTCAATTGTTAAATCCTTAGCCAATTCTTGGTCACCAACTTTTTCATAAAGCATGAAATAAAGAGGATCTCTATAGAGCTTCATCAACTCATTGTAAGCAGTAGGATTTCCAGTTTCTAAAGCTCTATTGACGAGTTTTAAATCTCTTTTCCCCTTCTCTGTCAAATTGTTTGTCATCTACTCCATTTTTTAGGTTTATTAACAACATTCAATAATACAAAAAATCCTTGTACTAAAAGGTACATAACTTCATATATAGGATGAATCCAATACAAATCAATTGTATTTAACTGCTTCATAGGCTTGTAATTAATCAAATAGGTTGTAAGCAATTTTAGCCCTAATATAGTAGTTGTTATAGCAATTGGAGCTTTAAGGACATAAAGTACAATTATAGTAGTCCAAAAGAAAAATTGAGCATAAGGATAAACAGTTAAAAGTATCTTAAACTTTGCTTTATATAATGGTGATGTAGTAATGTGTCTTCTTTTTTGATAACTCCAATCCTTCCAACTTTCAACAACTGTCGATGTAGTATGAGCTTTAGCAAATATTTCAATTGAAACGTTATCTCTTTCTGCTACTTCTTGTATGAATAAATCATCATCCCCTGATGGAACATGAAGGTGTTTAGCAAATCCCTTGTTTTCAAAAAATAAGGCTTTTTTGTATGCCATATTACGCCCTACACCCATATAGGTAAATCCTGCTAAAGCATAAGACAAATACTGCTTAGCCACATTGAAAGTATCAAAACGAATGATTTTATTAAGCAAACCTTTTCTTTTTTGATAACCACCAAAACCTAATACAATTTCTGAGTTATTAAAATTACTACTCATCTGTTTTGCCCAATTACTGGAATTAGGTAAACAATCAGCATCTGTTAATAAGAGGTGCTCATGCTTAGCAGTTTTAATTCCTAAAGTAAGTGCAAACTTTTTTCCTGGCCAATGCTTAATATGCTCATCAATAGTAACTATTACTAGCTTGGGATAGCTTTTTTCAAAGTTTTTTAAAATAGCTGCTGTACCATCTTTTGATTGGTCATTCACCACCACAACTTCAAATTCAGGATAGTCCTGTTCCAATACTTTAGGTAAAAAAATTTTCAGATTATCAGCTTCATTTTTAGCACAAATTATTATTGAAATGGGTTTATGAAAACCTGATTTAGAAATTGGTTTCTTATTCAACTTCAAAAAAAAGTACAAATAATAAAACAACAAAACATTCAAACTAATTACAGCAATACTAATAAGAAGATTGATAAGCATTAATTATTGAGCTAAATATTTCAAAATATTTTCTTCTACTCTATTTACAACATCACTTACATCTTCTTTTACAAATTTATCTCCTGTTATATACTCAAATAGTTCTATATATCTTTCTGAAACTGAATTACAGTATTCCTCACTCATATCTGGAACAGATTGTCCTTCTTTTCCTTGAAATCCATTTTCAATTAACCATTGACGCACAAATTCCTTTGAAAGTTGTTTTTGCTGAATTCCATGTGCAATTTTATCTTCATAACCTTCAATATAAAAATAACGAGATGAATCAGGTGTATGAATTTCATCAATGAGAGTAATAACCCCATGCTTGTCTTTACCAAACTCATATTTGGTATCAACAAGAATTAGCCCTTTTTTAGCTGCAATTTCAGTTCCTCTTTGAAAAATTGCTCTTGTATATTCTTCAAGTTTAATGTAATCTGCTTCAGCAACTAATCCTTGAGCTAAAATTTCATCTCTACTGATATCCTCATCATGACCAACAATTGCTTTAGTTGTAGGAGTAAGTAATGGAGTATCAAACTTTTGATTTTCTACCATCCCATCTGGCATAGGAACGCCACAAATCATTCTTTTGCCTGCTTTATACTCTCTCCAAGCATGCCCAGTTAAATATCCTCTAATTACCATTTCAACCATAAATGGCTCACACATTTTACCAATTGTTACAGAAGGGTCTGGTGTTGCCTCCATCCAGTTTGGTACAATATCAGCAGTAGCTGTTAAAAATTTTGCTGCTATCTGGCTTAAAACCTGTCCTTTGTAAGGTATTCCCTGCGGTAATACATGATCAAAAGCTGAAATTCTATCAGAAGCTACCATTACTAATGTCTCATTATTTACCGTATAAACATCTCTTACCTTTCCTTTGTAGAATTTAGTTTGTCCTGGTAAGTTAAAATTTGTTCCTTTAATTGTGTTAATCATTATTTTTATATGCTTTAATTATTTGTTTTACTAGTTTATGTCTTATTACATCTTTTGCATCAAGAGTAATAAAACTGATATCCTTTATTCCTTTAAGTGTATTTTTTGCGTGTATTAATCCTGATTTTTGATGTTTTGGCAAGTCTATTTGTGTTTCATCACCAGTAATTATAAATTTAGCTGACATTCCCATTCTTGTTAAAAACATCTTCATTTGAGGTTCAGTTGTATTTTGCCCCTCATCTAAAATCACAAAAGCTTTATCGAGAGTTCTACCTCTCATAAATGCCAAAGGAGCTATTTGAATTGTTCCATTTTCAACATATTCATTCAATCTATCAATAGGTATCATATCAAAAAGCGCATCATAAATTGGCTGCATGTAAGGATCTAACTTTTCCTTTAAATCACCTGGCAAAAAACCTAAGTTTTCTCCTGCTTCAACTGCAGGTCTTGTGAAAATAATTCTTTTTATTTCTCTATCTTTTAGTGCTTTTACTGCAATAGCTACTGCTGTATAAGTTTTTCCTGTACCAGCAGGTCCTATTGCAAACATCATATCTTTAACAGATATCTCCTGCACCATTTTTCTTTGATTTGCTGTTCTTGCTTTTATTACTTTGCCATTTTGCCCATGCAAAATCACATCATCTTTAGTTTTTAAGATTTCTTTTTCATCACCCTCAACCAATCTTTCTATATGACTAATTGTTAATGAATTATATTGATTTATATGTTTAATAAATGCTGTTAATTTTTGTTCAAAATATTTTATTTGACCAATACTACCCATCAACTTTAGGTTTTCTCCTCTTGCAATAATTTTAAGCTGGGGAAATAAACTTCTTATCTTATCAAGCTTCTTATTATTAGCGCCAAAAAGTTTTACCAACTCAATGTTACTAAGTGTTATTTTTTTTTCACTCATTAGTAAAGTTGTTCATAGATTTATTTTAATTTTGAAGTTACAAAATAACACATTTTAACTGTTCTATCAATAGGTTTTATTAATAAATGGCAATAATTACACTTACTACCGATTTAGGCACTAAAGACAGCTATTTAGCATCCGTAAAAGGTAGCATATACTCTCAACTTGAAGATGCAAAAATAGTTGATATTAGTAATGATATTGAGTTGTTTAATATTCAACAAGCTACTTTTGTTTTAAGAAATTGCTTTAAATCATTTCCAAAAGGTACTGTTCATATTATTAGTGTTGATGATGAAATATCAATAAATAATGAGCATTTAGCAATTTATGCTAATGGCCATTTTTTTGTTGGTGCAGATAATGGTTTTTTCTCATTACTTTTTGATGAGTTTAAACCCGAAAAAATTGTCAGACTAAATATTTCATTAGAGGAAGATTGCATGACATTTGCTGCAAAATATATTTTTGTTCCAGCTGCTTGCCATCTAGCTAGAGGTGGAACTATGGAAATTATTGGTACTGAAGTGACTGATTTTGAGATAAAAAGAACTGAGCTAAAAGCTGTCATAGAAAAAGACATGATTAGAGGTGCAGTAATTTATGTTGATAGTTATGGGAATGCAACTACTAATATCAGTAAAGAAGTTTTTGAAGCAGTACAAAGAGGTAGGAGTTTTTCAATTCTTTTTGGGCGTGAGGATGAACAAATTACAAATATCTCAAGTAAATATAAAGAAGTCCCACAATCAGAAAAACTAGCTATTTTTGGAGAAAATAACTTATTGCAAATTGCAATTAATCAAGGTAAAGCTAATAAGCTATTAGGATTAAAATTACATGAAATCATTAGAATAGAATTTAGATGATTGCACTCTTAAAAAAAGAAATAAGTGTTTTTTTTAGCACCCTTATTGGCTACCTTATTATAGGTGTTTTTCTATTGATAAATAGTATCTTGCTTTGGTCTGATTTTAGTAAAATGAATATCTTAGAATATGGCTATGCTGATATGGATATCTTTTTTTCAATAGCCCCTCTCCTTTTTTTATTATTTATCCCAGCTATTAGTATGCGTATTTTTACTGAGGAATATACGAGTGGAACAATGGAAACATTAATTACTAAACCTATTACCGCTTTTAATATTGTGTTAGGTAAGTTTTTAGCTATTTTTACTTTAATATTATTTGCTATTATTCCAACCTTAATTTATGTTGTGAATATTTATTATTTAGGAGAAATTATTGGTAATCTTGATTTAACTGTTGAATCAATGAATAAAATGAAAGAAACAGAGCTTAATGAAGAGCAAATGTTTAATTTAGCAAAATCATTCCTTGATATGAGAGTTGAAGGTACAAATAATACTTACAATAAAGATGCAATTACAGAAGTTTTAGATCCTCAACGTTCAGAAGATATGGGGAATGGATTATGGGAAGTATTTAATCGTGTTCAAGAGAATATTATTGAAGGTAATTTTGAATATCTTACAGTTAAAGGTAAATCTCGTCAAGCTCGAATTATTAAAAATTTCAAGCAAGATCAGGACTTGAATAAGAAAATGTTTAGTAAAGCATTAGAATTCGTAGCATAATGAAAAAGTTAATTTACATAACCTTAATAAGTTTCTTCTGGGCATGTAGTCCAGAGGAGCTTATTTCACCTTACCCTTGTTTAAGTGGTGATTGTGAATCATTTTTTGAAATTGATTCTTTAGTATCACCTGGTGTGTATCAAGATAATAATGGATATTTTCATATTGAACATCAAGGTTACAATTACTTTACAATTAAGGGTCAGTTAGATGAATTACACCCTGATTATGTTATTAATGGGGTCCCATTAGTTGAAACGGTATTTGATTCGGATTATTGGGTATGGATTAATGGTATTACATTTACAGTCCCTTTATATAGTGTATTAGGTTATTTTACGGGTGGTGGGTTTAATAATCCAATTCCTATAGGAAATATAACATATACTATTGAAGATATGGCACAAAATCATCCACCACTTAATATAGCGGGATATCAAATTAACCCCAACCAGTGTTTGGATTGTCCATATTCTGAAACTTTGTTAGGGTCTTATAGTAAATATACTTACCAACCTCAACAACAAATATTTTTTGATAACCAAATGGTAGGAGATACTGTTAAAGTATTTGTAAAAACTATATTTAATAGTGATATAGGGGAGAGAGTTGAAATTGAAAAAGAATTTAAAATTATATTAGAATGAGTTTAAATAAAATTACAGTTCAAGAAGCTAAACAGTTTATCCCACTAAAAGAAAATTATGGGAATACGGATTTAGAACATGCTAGATATTTTACCCTAACACCCAGCGAAAAAGGGGGTGGATGGGAAAATGTAACGTATTATACCGATAAAAAATATGGAATATATGCGGATAAAGGTGATGGGGATCAATGGGTATATGTTTTATCTAACCCAACTCAACCTGGGTTGTTAAAAATAGGTTATACTAAAAAACTCCCAGAAGAAAGAGCTAAACAAATATCTTCAGCAACAGGTGTTGCTTTACCATATAAAGTAGAATGGGCATATCAATGTTTTAATGGTGAAATGGTAGAAAGAGAAGTACACCATAAATTAAAAGCACAACGTGTCAATAGTAGTAAAGAATTTTTCCAAATTAGCTTGGAAGAGGCAAAAGAAACAATTAACTTAATAGGAAATAAATTTAAATAGTTATGTCAAAACCAGAATTATTAGAAGAACAAAAAGTAAACTTAATTAACGATCTATTAGCTGTATCTACAGTAATGGAGGAATTATGGAATTACCACCCGGATAATCCTCAACAAAAAGAGGTTGTTGGTGAATATAACCAATTGTTAAAAATTAAAGGTGATATTGAAAATGAACTTAAAGAATTAGGATAGTAAAAATTGCCTCGGTGGTGGAATTGGTAGACACGCCGGACTTAAAATCCTGTGATCTAAAAGGTCGTGCCGGTTCGATTCCGGCCCGAGGTACATATTTATAACAAATATGAGGTAATTAATTTCATAAGGATGGATAAAAATAAAATATTTGGTTTATTTGATGATTCTGTAGGAGAAGACCAAACAGATCAAAAAAATAATTTAGTAGTATTTAATAATAGCCCATACCATAAATTAGGTATGTTTACTAAGTTAATAGTAAACCATTTTGTTTTCCATACTAAGTTAGAAAAATTTTTAAAAAAAGAAGAACCTTCATATAATGTAGAATCTACTAGAGAAGCATCTGAATTTGTAGTATTTAATAGAGCATTTAATTATCTTAACCAGATAAATCCCTTAGACAAAGAGGTTACATTTGCTGTTTTAGACTTTGATAGTAAAATATTAACTAGAACATTAGAACAATCTATAATATACTTTGAAGAATTAGAAGAATATGAAAAATGCGCACATATACATAAATTCCAGAAAATTTTAAAGGAAAGTAAAAGATAATTTGTCTAATCAAAACCCTATTCGTACATTAGTATTACAGGATTAGGGAATAAGAAGGGATAGGAATAAAGGTAATAAAAGGGGGATAAGGTATCCCCGTATCATATATAAATAAGTCATGAGAAATAGGAATTTAGTAAATCGAAAGTTAGATAATTTAGAAACTACTCTAATTACACTACAACAAATTGTAAATCGCCAATCACCCATTGAATCTTATAGAGCTAACATTATTAAGGCCCAAGGTTTAGTTAGTGATTTAAGAGATATGGTAGAAGCAGAACCAATGGCCCCGGGGGAAATAAACAGAATATAAATAAATTAAGGTTATGAAATTAACAGCAGAACAAATCCAAGCAAATTGGGTAGAATTTAATACCAATATTGAAACATATATTACTGGAGATCGTAAACAGAAATTACTTGATTTCTATAAAAAATACGAAGACCGTATTATCTTAATGCCCGCAGCACATAAGAAAGAATACCACTCAGCATTCCCTGGTGGTTATGTAGATCACGTTAATAGAGTTGTAAAAGCAGCTTTATCCATGTCCGCTGTATGGGAGGGGTTTGGTTGTGATATGACGACATTTACCCAGGAAGAATTGGTATTTTCGGCG
>ENA-ORDA01003243-ORDA01003243.1-marine-metagenome-genome-assembly--contig:-NODE-3243-length-11470-cov-3.040112_pt1 | contig 11470 bp, 8 predicted proteins | sample MGYA00237778_ERZ508506 | MGnify/ENA primary metagenome ERZ508506 (study PRJEB26177, sample SAMN06267891) | marine metagenome | isolation source: Monterey Bay, California, USA | place: Pacific...
GTTATTGTTAAAATTCCAAGATGGAACTTTGATAAGTTTGAGGGGTCTGATAGAACCCTTGGTTTGCAGATGAAATCAGTAGGAGAGGTAATGGGAATTGGAAGATCATTTCAAGAAGCTCTTCATAAAGCTACTCAGTCACTTGAAATTAAAAGAAATGGACTTGGAGCAGATGGAAAGGGTTATAAAGATTACAACACAATCATAAATAAACTAAAGAATGCAAGTTGGGATAGAGTCTTTGTCATATATGATGCTATTCAAGCTGGAATTTCAATAGAAATGATTCATGAAATAACAAAAATTGATATCTGGTTCTTAAAGCAATATGAAGAACTTTATCAATTAGAAAAAGAAATTTCTAATCTTAAAATTGATAATATTGAATATGATATCCTTTTTGAGGCAAAACAAAAAGGATTTGCTGACAGACAAATAGCATATATGTTAAATTGTCTAGAGAGTCAAGTTTATAAAAAAAGAGATGAATTAGGAATTAAAAGAATCTATAAACTAGTAGATACATGTTCTGCTGAATTTCCGGCGCAAACCCCATATTATTATTCGACTTTTGAAGAAAAAATCAAGACAAAAGATAATTATGAGTTCTCTGAAAATGAAAGTATAGTATCAGAAAAGAAAAAAATTGTGGTATTAGGATCTGGTCCAAATAGGATCGGACAAGGAATTGAATTTGACTATTGCTGTGTCCATGGTGTCCTTGCAGCTAGTGAATGTGGGTATGAGACTATAATGATCAATTGTAATCCTGAAACCGTTTCTACTGACTTTGATATATCTGATAAGCTTTATTTTGAACCTGTTTTTTGGGAACATATTTATGACATAATAAGACATGAAAATCCCTTAGGAGTTATTGTACAACTTGGAGGTCAAACTGCATTGAAACTTGCAGAAAAATTAGATCGATATAATATTAAAATTATTGGCACTGAATATAAATCACTTGACTTGGCAGAGGACCGAGGAAGCTTTTCAAATTTATTGAAGGAGAATAAAATACCTTATCCTGACTTTGGTGTTGCTTCAAGTGCAAATGAAGCAGTAGAGTTATCTTCAAAATTAAATTTTCCTATTTTAATTAGACCTTCATATGTTCTTGGTGGGCAAGGAATGAAAATTGTAATCAATGAAGAAGAATTAGTAGAACATGTAGAAGATCTTTTATCTAAAATACCTAATAATAAACTTTTACTTGATAATTATCTCGATGGAGCTATTGAAGCCGAGGCTGATGCAATTTGTGATGGTGAGGATGTTTATATAATTGGTATTATGGAGCATATTGAGCCATGTGGTATTCATTCAGGTGATTCAAATGCAACACTTCCTGTTTTTAATTTGGGTGAATTAATAGTTCAACAAATAAAAGATCACACTAAAAAAATTGCTAAAGCTTTAAATACTATTGGTTTAATCAATATACAATTTGCTATTAAATATGAAAAGGTATTTATAATTGAAGCTAATCCAAGAGCTTCAAGAACTGTACCTTTTATATCAAAGGCTTACGGGGAGCCTTATGTTAACTATGCTACTAAAGTAATGCTTGGAGAGAATATGTTAAAAGATTTTGATTTTAATCCTAAATTAGAAGGATATGCAATTAAACAACCCGTGTTTTCTTTCAATAAATTTCCTGATGTAAACAAACAACTTGGACCTGAGATGAAAAGTACTGGTGAAAGTATTCTTTTTATAGATGACTTAAATGATGAGTCTTTCTTTGAACTTTATTCAAGAAGAAAAATGTACTTAACTAAATAATTATTCAATTATTTTATCGTCAATAATAATTCGTTGGAAAAACTCCTCATTAGGTTTTTCTATTTCCTTATAATTATTAGTGCTAATACTTGATGAAGTATTTCCCATTATTTGATCAATAGCAATTTTTAAAAGAGGTTCCTCAGAATCACCTAGTACACCAGGATTCAATAAAGATTCTTTAATAAATATATCTGGTTCAAGACCATTTGGAAAATCTGTATATCCAGCAACATTTCCAATTTTAAGAACTATAGGTTGCATTGCATACATATGATTAGGATTTTTATCTTTTGATTCATTTATATAATCATAAACAGTAATAGATCCTTGATTTTTACCGACTGTAAAATCTCCAATGTGTATAACATCTATATATGGATCTAGACCATTTATCAATAACTCACTTGCAGATGCAGTTCTCGCAGATGTTAGAACAAAGACTCTATTTAGATTTAGAGACGCTATTGACTGATTATTTTCTAGTTTATTAGTAAACTTATTTAAAAGTGATTCTGGACTATTTTCATTCCAATAATTCATGAGTTTAGAATTCCACCTTTCTTTTGCAAAAACCTGATTGTTAAATTGACCAGTAATCATTGAAGCTAGATTTATTGAAGTTGATATTCTTCCGCCAGGATTGTATCTTAAATCAATTACAAGCTCTTCAGCTCCATTAGATAAGAAATTTGAAAAAACATCATTAAGTTCAGAATTATAATCTTTGTTTTCTGATTCAACAAGCCCAAGAAACTGGTTATACATTAGATAAGCAATTTTTTTACCACCACTATCTATAACTTTGGATATATGTACAGGATTTTTAACAATTCTTGATTTTACAAGAGTTAAATTCTCTTGTCCCGGGATTATATTAGCACACTCATTATTTACATTGTAACTAAGTTCAGAGAATTTAATTGAGTAAGTATTGTTTTCATTATTAAAGAGAAGATCTCTGTAATTGTCTCTAGTAAGTTTAGTACCATTTATTTCACTAAATATCATACCTCTTTTAATACCCTTAGACTCTGCATCAGAATTTTTATGAACATATCTAACAAAGCCAAATATATTTTGATCATTACACTCAACGTAAAGACCAAACTCCATACCATCAGAGTTGTCTATACCTTGAAGCATATTCTGAAGTTCAATGTAATCATCTACAATCCAACTAAAATTATCATCTGGATGTAATAGTGAATTAAAGAATGATTCTGGATTCGAATTTTGACTAAGATAATATGCATAATCAGATTCATTTTCTGATTTACTGTCTGATAAATTAACAACACTTTCTTGCCAATAGTAGTATTGATTTAGGCCTTGCCAAATAAAGTCACTAATTTCAAGATCTGTTTCAAGTCTAATTATATTAGGATCATCATCATCATTTTTTTTACAACTACTAAAGATGACTATACTTGCTAAAAGTAAAAAATTGATTTTTTTCATTAACATAAAAGTAAAACTATATTCCGGTGTAATTGTAGGGTGAGATTTGTTTTAACTCATTTTTAATACTATTATCAACATCAAGTTTATCAATAAATTCATGCAAAGACTTTTTATCAACCTTTTCATTGCTTCTAGTAAGTTCCTTCATTATTTCATATGGATTACTATATCCTTCACGTCTTAAAATTGTCTGAATTGCCTCTGAAACTACAATCCAATTATCTTCAATATCTTTATTAATCTTTACTTCATTAACATAGATTTTTTTTAATCCTTTCAGTAAAGATTCAAAAGAAATGAGTGTATGACCAAAAGGAACTCCGATATTCCTTAAAACTGTACTATCGGATAGATCTCTTTGTAGCCTTGATTTAGTTAGTTTATTTGAAAAAAAATAAAATGTTGAATTAGCTAAACCTAAATTTCCTTCAGAATTTTCAAAATCAATAGGATTTACCTTGTGAGGCATAGCAGATGAACCAACTTCATCTTTAATAATTTTTTGTTTAAAGTAGTCATTTGAGATATATGTCCAAATATCTACACACATGTCTAAAAGAATATTGTTAATTCTTCTACAATTGTCACATAAAGCAGCAAAGGAATCATAATGCTCAATTTGTGTTGTTGGGAATGAGTAGTTTAATTCCAATTCTTTTTCAATAAAATTTTCTCCAAATTTTTTCCAATCAATATTGGGATAAGCCACTTTATGAGCATTGAAGTTTCCAACGGCACCAGCAAATTTTGCAGAATTGGGTATACTTTTTAAAGATTTTATTTGTTCATTTATCCTAGTCCAAAATACTTTAAATTCTTTTCCAAGTTTAGTTGGTGATGCGGGTTGACCATGAGTTCTAGCAATTATTGTAACATCTTTGAGCTCTTGACATTTGTCATCAATTGCATTAAGCACTTTTTGAATTTTTGGCATGTAAACATTATTAATAAAATCTTTTATAGATAATGGAATGGCTGAATTGTTAACATCCTGAGATGTAAGACCAAAATGTATGAATTCCTTGAATTCACTAATACCTAGAGTTTCAAATTTCTGTTTTATAAAATATTCAACTGCTTTGACATCATGATTTGTAATTTTTTCAATTTTTTTTATTTCAATTGCATCTTTATTTGAGAAATCAATATATATTTTTCTTAGTTCATCAAATTTATTAGGATTGAAATTATTTAATTGTGGTATTCCTAGATTACAGAGAGAAATAAAATATTCAATCTCAACTTTTAATCTATAAAAAATTAATGCTCTTTCACTAAAATAGTCACTTAAAACTTCTGTTTTCTCAAAATATCTTCCATCTATAGGAGATATTGAATTTAAATTGAACTCATTCATTGTGTAAAGATAAGCTAACTGGACAGTATATTAAAATTCAAGTAACTTGTATTCATCATAACATTCACTAATAGCCTCCATTATTTGTAGGTCATTTGCTTGTTGAATAAAAGTGTCTGAGAAATTACAATTTCTTAGAATTTCATCAATGTCAACTCGATTAACTCCTAGAAGCTGAACTAGAACTTCTCGATCAAATTTTATTGATAATAAATTTTTAATCTCTTCATCTTCTCGCATCAATCTTAGTTTATCCATTCTTGCAGATTTTTTCTTGAAGAGATTATTAAGAAAATCAGCAGGATTGAAGATTGCACCAATTATTTTAGATATTCCAGATCTTGATCTTCTGCCTGCTTCATAACCAAGATTTGGTAGGCCTACAATTTTATATCTGGCAGAAGTGTTCACAGGTGCATTTTTAACATCTATTTCTAGATAGCCAGTTAGTTGGTATGGTTTAACTATAATTTCTTCTAAAGCAAATGCAAGTTCAGTAATTTCAATTGTGTTGTCATCAAACCTAATTAAATCATTTGTGACAATAACTTTCAATGATTTATATCCTATATATGAAAAATATAATGTGTCATTTACATTTGCCTTAACTTCAAACTCACCTTTACTATTACTAATAGTTCCTTTTACTTTAGTCAGATTAAGAACATGGACATTCTGAAGAATAGACTTACTAGTCTCGCTTTGAATTTTTCCTTTAACAGTTTCAGTCTGTTCTTGAGAGAAAGTTAAAGTTGAAATGGTTAATGTGATAAATATTATTATCTTTTTCATCAGGCTGATTGCTAAATTAGAAAGAATATATTATAATTAACCATGAATTACTATGCAGATGTAATACTTCCTCTTCCTCTTCAGGGAACATTCACATATGAATTAACTAAAAAACAATATGATATATTAAGAATTGGACATAGAATAGCTGTTAGTTTTGGTAAAAGAAAAGTCTATACAGGAGTAATTAAAGAGATCCATAATAAAAAGCCAAAACTATATGAAACCAAGTCAATAGAATTCATATATGATAAAGATGAACTTGTTTCAGAATTACAAATTGATTTTTGGAGTTGGGTGTCAAAGTATTATTTTACTCCACTTGGTGATGTTTTGAAAGCTGCTGTCCCTTCAACATTTCTTTTAGAAAGTGATACCATCATCATTAAAAAAGAAATTGATAGAAGTGAAATTGATGAGATGACAGATGATGAATATCTAATATATGAAGCTCTTGATTTCAAGAATCTAAAAATTAATGAAGTTTCAGATGTTATTGATAAAAAACACACATATTCTGTTATTCAAAAAATGATTTTGAAAGGTTTCATAGAATTAAATTTTGAAATTAATGAAAAGTATAAACCAAAACTTTTGAATGTTATTTACCTGAATAAAGAATTATTAAATAATAAAAAAATTAAAAATTCTCTTGAACTTTTAAATAGATCTCCAAAACAAAAAGAAGTTATACTTCAGATTATAAGTCATATTAAATCGCAAGAATATTTAATTCATAAAGATTTAAAAAATATGATTAAATTTTCAGATAGCACATTAAAAAGTTTAGAGCAAAAAGGATTCATAACTATTAGAAAGATTAAAGTTGATAGAAATGACAGTAAAGAAGAAGATTATTTAAAAACAAATAAATTATCACAATCTCAAACAAATGCATTAAACAAAGTTAAGAGTCAGCTTGATGATAAAGATGTCATATTGCTTGAAGGTGTTACTTCCTCTGGAAAAACTGAAATATATATTAAAATTATTGAATATTATCTTGAAAAGGATCTGCAAGTTCTATATCTGTTGCCTGAAATATCATTAACTACTCAAATAATACAAAAACTAAAAATACATTTTGGAAATAAAATCTCCGTTTTCCACTCTAGATATTCATTAAATGAAAGAACAGAAGTATGGGAGAATATTAAAAAAAATAAAAAGAAGTCAAGACTAGTTGTAGGAGCAAGATCATCTATTTTTCTCCCTTTTAAAAATCTAGGATTAATAATTGTTGATGAAGAACATGAGATTTCATATAAACAACAAGAACCTTCTCCAAGATACAATGCAAGAGATTCAGCCATATACCTTTCTAAACTAAATAATTCTAAAGTTATTTTAGGATCAGCAACACCATCTATAGAGTCATCTTTTAATGCAAAAAAGGATAAGTATGGATATGTAAAATTAAATGAAAGATATGGTAATATTGAAATGCCAAATATCTTCACGATTGATATGAAGAATGAATTAAAGCATGAATTTAGTTCGATTTTTTCTTTAAAATTAGTTGATGAAATAGATAAAACAATTAAAGAGGGAAAGCAGGTAATTTTATTTAGAAATAGAAGAGGATATTCACCTCAGTGGCTTTGTAATTCATGTGGACAAAATGTAATGTGTGATAATTGTGATGTTAGTTTAACCTATCATCTATCCTCAAATATTTTAAAATGTCATTATTGTGGATTTTCGTCAAAAGCAGAAAAAAAATGTTCTACTTGTGGATTTGACTCAATGATATATAAGGGAGATGGAACTCAACAAATTGAGGAAATAATAAAAGAAATATTTCCAGATGTAAGAAGCAAAAGAATGGATTGGGACTCTACTAGAGGCAAATGGTCATTTGATAATATAATTAATTCTTTTGCAAATCATGAAGTAGATATACTAATTGGTACCCAGATGATAACTAAGGGACTTGATTTTAAAAATGTTAATCTAGTGGGAGTTTTAAATACAGATCACTTTTTGAATTTCCCTGATTTTAGAGCTCATGAAAAAGCTTTTCAAGTTTTAACCCAGGTTGCAGGTAGATCTGGAAGATCTGGAGAAAGAGGTAAAGTATTTCTACAAACATACCAACCAGATCATCCAATAATTAAAAATGTAATCAATAATGATTACAATAAAATGTATAATAATCAACTTATTGAAAGAAAAGATTACAATTATCCTCCTTTTGTTAGATTGATTAGGATCACTTTAAAAGATAAGAGTTACGAAAAGTTAAATAGTTCATCTGATTGGCTAAACAAAGTAATTAGAGATAATTATAGTGGAATAGTGCTTGGTCCTGTATATCCTGAAATATCTAGAATCAAGAATAAATATCATAAGGAATTTCTAATAAAATTGAGAGATTTAAGCGAGCTTAATAACTTTAGAAATATATTTCAATCAATTTTAAAAAGCTTTGATTCAATATCTAAATACAGGAGTGTAAGAATCACTGTAGATGTTGACCCAATATAGCTTTTACTTTACTTAAAATAAATTTGGCAGATTATATTTAATAACCTAATTTTGCGGCCTAAGATTTTAAGATGAAAAACTACGAAACGGTATTTATTTTAAACCCAGCTCTATCTGAAGAGCAAGTTCAAAAGTCTGTTGACAAATATGAAAAATATTTAAAGTCTAACGGAGCTAAAATAATCAGTAAAGAAATCTGGGGTTTAAAAAAGTTAGCCTACACTATTGAAAATAAAAATAGTGGATTTTATAATCTTTTAGAATATACAGCTCCTGCTGATGTTGTTTCATCTATAGAACTTGATTTTACTAGAGATGAAACTATAATGAGATACTTAACTGTAACTCTTGACAAACACGCTATTGCATGGGCAGAAAAAAGAAGAAATAGAGGTGTAAAAAAATCAAGTACAAAAAAATCAAGTGCAAAAAAAGCTAGTTAATTATGGCAGGTATTGAAGAACAATCAAAAATTAAAAATGAAGGTGAGATTAGATATCTATCCCCTTTAGATATTAATACTTCAAAGGCTAAGAAGTATTGTATGTTTAGAAGGTCAGGAATCAAATATGTAGATTATAAAGATCCAGATTTTTTAGGCAGATTTATCAATGAGCAAGGTAAAATTTTACCAAGAAGATTAACAGGTACATCATTAAAATATCAAAGAAAAGTTGCTGTAGCTGTTAAAAGAGCAAGGCATCTTGGATTACTTCCATATGTTGGAGACTTATTAAAATAATTATGGATATTATACTAAAAGAAAACGTAGCTAATGTAGGCTTCAAAGATGAAGTAGTTTCAGTAAAAGCTGGATACGGTAGAAACTTTTTAATTCCTACTGGTAAAGCAATTCTTGCTACTGAATCTGCAAAAAAAGTTTTAGCTGAAAATCTTAAACAAAAAGCTTTTAAAGAAAAAATGGATCTCAATCCGGGTGTTTACGGCCAATTAAAATGGGTCCACTTTGATCCGAAGCAACCTGACTTAGCACCGGATGGTCCTGTTGACATGGTTCTGACATTTAGAAACGTTCACAATTGGGCTAAAGCGGGTACTGCGGAATCAATGTTTGCCGGCTTCTCTCGCGCACTTAAACCAGGCGGTATTTTAGGGCTTGTTGAGCATCGGGCAAAACCAGGAACACCATTAGACGAACAAATTCGTAGCGGTTACATGACTGTTGATTATGTTGTTCAAATGGCAAAAAAAGCCGGTTTTCGTTTGGATGCATCGTCTGAAATTAACGCAAACGCTAAAGACACCAAGGATCACAAAGGCGGTGTGTGGAATTTGCTGCCTAACTTGAGGAACGTCGCCGACGAGGACAAAGTTAGGATCTCGGCGATAGGCGAGTCTGATCGAATGACTTTGCGATTTGTGAAAAAGTAAGTGAATGAAATGTTTATGTGAACAATGTTGAAACTGAGAGATTAAAGATGCAAACCGACATAGAAATTGCCCAAGCGGCTGAGTTAAAGCGAATCAGCGAAATCGCAACACACCGTTTGGGGATCCCTGACGAACATGTTGAACCCTACGGCCACTACAAGGCAAAGTTGACTAATGAATTCGTATCGAGTTTAAAAGATAAGCCCGATGGTAAGTTAATCCTTGTGACGGCGATCAGCCCAACACCCGCTGGCGAGGGCAAGACAACGACAACGGTCGGTTTGGGGGATGCCTTAAATTCTATTGGTAAGAATGCCCTAATATGCCTTAGAGAACCCAGCTTAGGTCCTGTCTTCGGCATGAAAGGGGGCGCTGCAGGCGGTGGGTTAGCTCAAATAGTGCCGATGGAGGACATTAATCTTCATTTCACTGGAGACTTTAACGCGATTCAGTTAGCTAATAACTTATTAGCTGCAATGCTAGATAACCATATTCACCATGGGAACGCACTGCGAATTGATGTGCGTCGGATCGCTTGGCGACGTGTGGTGGATATGAATGACCGGGCGCTTAGATCGATAGTCGTTTCCCTTGGCGGTCCTGGTAATGGTTATCCGCGTGAGGATGGCTTTGATATTGTAGTTGCCTCTGAGGTCATGGCAATACTTTGCTTGGCAGAGTCGATGAGCGATTTGAAGGAGCGGCTTGGACGTATTGTGGTTGCGTACACACGCGAGAAACAGCCCGTTCTTGCATCTGAGCTCGATGCCCACGGAGCTATGGCGGTATTACTAAAAGATGCTGTAAAACCCAATTTGGTTCAAACGTTAGAGAATAACCCCGCGATCATTCATGGCGGGCCTTTCGCGAATATCGCACATGGTTGTAATTCCGTCATTGCGACCAGAACCTCTTTAAAGTTGGCTGATTACGTCATCACTGAAGCCGGTTTTGGGGCAGATCTAGGAGCGGAAAAATTTATTGATATTAAGTGCCGAAAATCAGGCTTGAGGCCGGATGTGGTCGTTCTTGTTGCAACCGTTAGAGCACTTAAATTTCATGGTGGTGCTGTATTAAGCGAGTTAAACCAAGAAAATTTAGAGGCGCTAGAAACGGGTTTTGCAAATCTTGAGCGCCATGTGAACAACATTAGAAATGTATTTAATTTGCCTTGCGTGGTTGCTATTAACCACTTTACTCACGATACGGAAGCTGAAGTTGCGTTATTGAGAAGTCGATGCGACGACTTGGGTGTTTCAGTGATCGTGGCGAGACATTGGGCTGAAGGAGGTATCGGTGCGCAAGATCTCGCACGTAAAGTTGTGGATATCATTGATAACGAAAAAGCTGATTTAACGTTTGCTTATGAGGATGAAGATAGCCTCTTACATAAGATTGAGGCGGTTGCAAAAAAGATATACGGAGCCTCTGAAATAAAGTTTGATACTAAGGCAAAAAATAGACTGGCGGAACTTGAATTGGAGGGCCATGGAAGATTGCCAGTATGTATCGCAAAAACTCAATATTCTTTTTCTAGTGATCCCACTTTAAAAGGTGCTCCTACGGGACACACATTGACCGTACGGGAACTTCGATTATCCGCGGGAGCAGGCTTTGTTGTCGTTGTGTGTGGAGATATCATGACTATGCCTGGTTTACCCAAGGTTCCAGCGGCTAACCGTATCGACCTCGCGCCTGACGGAAAAGTGGTAGGGCTTTTCTAGTCCGCAAACTGGGGCAAGGAAATTGTCGAGGTGTGGATGAATAATGGATAAAATTTCAGCACTCACGAAAGAAAAGGGGGAGAGTAGTCACCCCAGAGATTTAGCGTGGGTCGAAACCAATATCCCTTGCCAAGTGGCTTGTCCTGCTGGGACAGACATTCCTGGATACATTGAAGCGATCAATAATGGACGTCTAGACGAGGCGTACTCGATAAACTTTAGAGATAACGTATTTCCAGGAGTGCTTGGTCGTGTGTGTTCGAGGCCTTGCGAGAGTGCTTGTAGGCACGCTAGAGAAGGCAATGGGGACTCTGTTGCGATCTGTGCTTTGAAAAGATCGTCCTTAGATCTAGGTGGATTATTGGCGGACACCACAAAAATAAAAAGCCCCAGTGGTCATCACGTTGCTGTGGTGGGTGCAGGTGTCGCTGGTTTGGCGGCTGCCCGTGATTTAGTGCTAGAAGGT
>ENA-ORDA01003245-ORDA01003245.1-marine-metagenome-genome-assembly--contig:-NODE-3245-length-11464-cov-4.250198_pt1 | contig 11464 bp, 10 predicted proteins | sample MGYA00237778_ERZ508506 | MGnify/ENA primary metagenome ERZ508506 (study PRJEB26177, sample SAMN06267891) | marine metagenome | isolation source: Monterey Bay, California, USA | place: Pacific...
CTAGATCAGATGAAGTCTGTTGAAATTCAAGGAAACGAAAGAACCAACTTTGGTTCTAAATACGCTCAACTAGAGCGCAAAGCGGGCAACGTACCGTGTGTTATTTATGGTGGTGAAGCACCTATTCACTTCTCTGCACCTACCCTAGCTTTCAAAGGCTTGGTATATACTGCTGAGGCAAAAACTGCGAAAGTAACTGTAGGAGGTTCCACGGTTGAAGCTGTAATCCAAGATTTACAGTTCCACCCCGTAACCGATCAGTTGATGCACATTGACTTCATCCAGTTGGTTGAAGGCAAACCTGTGACAATTGATATTCCAGTTAAACTGCACGGTCAAGCTCGCGGTGTGTTGAATGGTGGTAAGTTGAAGTCTGTTCTTCGCAAGCTAAGTGTTCGCGCAGTACCAGCGAGCATACCAGAAAGCATCGACTTAGACATAACCGACTTGCGTATTGGTAAGTCTATCCGTGTTAGCGATGTGACGCCTGAAGGATTTGAAATCCTAAATGCAACTACTGCAGTAATCGTTACCGTCAAGAAAGCGCGTGGTGCTGTCGACGATGAAGACGAAGAAGGTACGGAAGAAGGCGCTGAAGCTGCTACAGAAGAAGCTGCTGCAGCAGCTGCTGCAGAATAATTTTTACCTTTACGGGTATGAAGAAATTCCTCATTGTAGGCCTTGGGAATCCAGGTGCTGAATATGAAAATACCCGTCATAACATAGGTTATTTGACATTGGACGCCTTCGCGAAGGCGTCCAATGTCGTTTTTGAACCTGGGCGCTATGCGCTTACGGCAGAGGCGAAGATTAAGGGCCGTACATTCCGTTTGGTCAAGCCTATAACCTTCATGAATCTTAGCGGAAATGCGGTACGCTATTGGATGCAGGAGGAAAAGATTCCCATAGAAAATATTTTAGTAATCGTTGATGACCTGGCACTTCCATTGGGTGCTATTCGTATACGAGAAAAAGGCTCTGACGCAGGGCACAACGGCTTGAAGGACATTCAAGAAAAATTGGGCCGTAACGATTACCCTCGACTTAAATTTGGCATCGGCAATGACTTCCCAAAAGGCCGCCAAGTCGACTACGTGCTCGGTGAATGGAACAAAGATGAAATGCTGGATCTGCCCGGTCTTATCGATCACAGCGTGAAGGCCATACAGAGTTTTGCTCTTGCCGGCGCTAAACTGACCATGACCCAATTCAATAAATCATGACCAAGGCACAGCGCATCTTAGCATTCTACCATGGGTTAGACTTTGACCGCGCTTACCTCGATGACGATTTAGATGTTCTCAATCCTTTTGAAGGTGCCAGTCCTGAGCAAGAGCGTTCCCTTGCCGATTTCTACAACAAGTTTTATAGCGACAGTAAACCGCGCAACCTCATCCTAGGTATTAACCCGGGAAGACTCGGCGCTGGAGCAACTGGCATCCCCTTCACAGATACAAAGCGCCTGCGTGAATGTGGCATTACTTTCGATGCCTTCAGTACGCACGAGCCCAGTTCTGTTTTTGTTTATGAAGCCATCAATGCCTTTGGTGGCCAAGCAAAATTTTATACAGATTTCCTTATTGGCTCCGTATGTCCATTGGGCTTCACCGTGCGTAAGAATGGTAATTCGATCAACTTTAATTACTACGACCGTGCAAGTTTTGCGAAAGCGCTAGCTCCCTATTTATTAGCACAGATTCGTGCGCAAATTGAATTGGCAGGTAAAAATGAGCGCATCATCGTCTTTGGGACGGGTAAAAATCTAAAATTTCTTACCCAATTAAACAAGGAATTCAACTTCACACCATTGCTGGTAGCTCTAGAACATCCGCGGTATGTTATGCAGTACAAGTACCGTGAACGAGAGGCGTACATCGCCAAATACCTTGAAGCCTTTTCGCTGTAACGCTACCTCACAAACCGGTCATTCAGCTTCTGCCAAATGAAAAAGCCACCCCAAACGGAGTGGCTTTCAAAGTTAAAATCGACGGTATCTAGCGTGATTACATCATTCCCATGCCGCCGCCCATTCCTCCTGGAGGCATTGGTGGCTCTTCCTTTGGAATCTCAGTAATCGTTGCTTCTGTGGTCAGTAATAAGCCTGCAACAGACGCCGCGTTTTCCAGTGCAACTCGCGTTACTTTCGTTGGATCAATGACACCTGCGTCATACATGTTCTCATATATGTCGGTTTTCGCATTGAACCCAAAGTCGCCTTTGCCTTCTTTTACTTTAGCTACAACTACAGAACCTTCGAGACCTGCGTTATGCACGATCTGACGCAACGGCTCTTCGATGGCTTTTGCGATAATCTGAATACCTGTACTCTCATCGTCATTCTCACCTTTTAGGTGCTCTAAGACTGAGCTTACACGAACGAAAGCTACGCCGCCACCGGGAACAAACCCCTCTTCTACAGCAGCTTTTGTTGCTGCTAATGCATCATCAACACGGTCCTTCTTCTCCTTCATCTCTACTTCAGAAGCAGCACCAACGTATAGTACAGCAACGCCACCTGCGAGCTTCGCTAGACGCTCTTGTAGTTTTTCGCGGTCGTAATCTGAGGTGGTGTTTTCGATTTGTGCTTTGATTTGGTTAACACGACTTGCAATTGCTTCGCTTTCACCAGCGCCATTAACGATGGTCGTATTGTCCTTGTCAATCGTCACTTTCTCGGCAGTACCCAACATATCTAGTGTAGCACCTTCAAGCGTCATACCGCGCTCTTCGCTCACGACTTGACCACCTGTTAGGATAGCGATATCTTCTAGCATTGCCTTGCGACGGTCGCCAAATCCTGGCGCCTTAACGGCTGCAATCTTGAGCGATCCACGAATGCGGTTCACCACCAATGTTGCCAACGCCTCACCGTCTACATCTTCTGCGATAATCAAAAGTGGACGACCACTTTGAGCTGCAGGCTCAAGAATCGGCAATAACTCCTTCATAGAGCTCACCTTCTTGTCGTAAATTAAGATGTACGGGTTCTCTAACTCCGCGACCATCTTCTCAGTATTGGTTGTGAAGTATGGGCTTAAGTAACCGCGGTCAAACTGCATTCCTTCTACAACATCCACATACGTTTCTGTTCCCTTTGCCTCTTCTACGGTAATTACGCCTTCGTTCTTCACTTTGGCCATGGCCTCAGCGATCAATTTACCTATAGTACTGTCGTTGTTTGAAGAGATCGACGCCACTTGCTCAATCTTACTGTTATCATCACCAACTTCTTGGCTCAATGACTTCAACTCAGCTACTAAAGCAGTAACCGCTTTATCGATACCGCGTTTCAAATCCATTGGATTTGCGCCAGCTGCAACGTTTTTCAAGCCATGGTGGTAGATCGCTTGGGCCAAAACGGTGGCAGTAGTCGTTCCGTCTCCTGCAATATCTGCAGTTCTAGAAGCGACTTCTTTTACCATCTGTGCACCTAAGTTTTGCAACCGGTCTTCCAATTCAATTTCTTTCGCTACCGTTACGCCGTCTTTAGTTACATGCGGGGCACCGAATGATTTTTCAATAATTACGTTACGGCCTTTAGGACCCAAGGTCACTTTTACCGCATCCGCTAATGCATCAACTCCAGCTTTGAGACTGTTTCTTGCTTCAACGTCAAATGATATTTGCTTTGCCATGATTTATGGTTTTTTACGTTTGATTAAACTATTGCCATGATGTCCGCCTCACGCATAATGAGGTAATCACCACTTTCGTACTTGAACTCTGTACCGCTGTACTTTCCATACAATACGACGTCTCCAACACTAACCGACATGGGCTCGTCTTTTTTACCGGGTCCAACGGCTACTACAATGCCTTTTTGAGGCTTCTCTTGCGCTGTATCTGGAATAATGATCCCTGATGCTGTCTTAGTTTCAGCCGCTGCAGGTTCAATTATTACTCTGTCAGCTAATGGACGAATGTTTAAATCTGCCATGATTTATGTTTTTAGTTAAAGTTACTACCCTTATACAAGGAATTTTATGCCAAAGCATTTTCAGTGTCAGAGTGTCATCGCGCGGCGACTGCCGCGCGAAATTTTGGCACCAAAAAACAAAAAACCCGCGCAGCGGAGCTGCGCGGGCTATACTAAATAGTCAAATTGACGGATTACTCAACGCTCTCTGGCATTCCTTCTACAGGAGCATCGCCAGTAGGTGCAACTTCACTAGCTGGGATCTGCTGTTGGAACGGCATAGCGTCTTGCACTTGCTCATTGATTAATGTATCTTCTAGTACAACATCACTATCCGTTGAAACGAGGTTCATTCCGATCACTAACACGAACAAACCAATAACTAAAGCCCAAGTTGCTTTGTCTAAAAAGTCTGTTGTCTTTTTAACGCCGCCCAACATCTGTGGGCTATCACCACCAAAAGCAGAGCTCAAACCGCCGCCTTTAGGATTTTGAACGAGAATCACCAAAACGAGTAGGATCGATACTACTACGATCAAAATGGAGAATAATGCTATCATGAGTTTTTTTCTTTCTTAATTGCTCTAATTCGGTCGGCAAAGAAACTACTTTTTTCCGGGTATTTCAAACTTAGTACCTCGTAGGATTTAATTGCTTTCTCAAAAAGTCCTTGCTTCAGGTAAATCTCTGCCAATGTTTCGGTTACGAAGCGACCTTGACCATCTGCCTCTAGACTAAAAACATTGATTTTTCCATCGCGTTTGTTGCCTTCAAATTTGGGCAACTCCCGAATAATTTTTTTTATGTCTGACCCAGCAGCATCAGCCTTTTGCTTATCCACAGCGGGCGCAGGCGCTACACGAGTCTCCGCATTCAACCACTGTAAGAAAGAGGCTTTTTCACTGAACGGCATCTCACGCACTTCAGGTGCTTCCCATGCCGGTTCTTGCTTTGATCCGTCTTTCGTTTTTTCTATGACCGCCTCTGGAACTGCATCCAAATTAGTCTCCAATTCAAACGAAGGAACATCAGGTGCCTCAGCAACTGCTGCCTTCTTTTCCTGGCTTTTCCCTTTTTTTGGCGTCGCAGCGTTTTCCGTCACGGCACGCGTTTCAATGGGCTCTTTCTTAGCTTCAGCTTTCTTTGCAGGAACAACTTCTGGCGCAACCGGCTTTTCCTTCACTGGCTTGTCCAGTTCAACGCTTGTAGCTGAAGGTGACTCCTCCCCACGCAAAGCGCGCGAGCGTAAGATAGCATTGCGCACTGCCTCTGATAAGTGCGAAAGATCTTCAGAAACGGCGGTAGCCTTCTTAGGCTTGGCTGGTGCTGTGACCCCTACTTTGCTCGATGCTGCCGCCTTCTTATCTGCTGTTTCAGGTGCATCAGGCGTTGCTGATTTCTTTGGCTTTGTAGGAGCCGGATCAGCTGGCTTAGGCTGAGATGACTTAGGCTGAGCCGATTTTTTAACCGCAACCTCAGCGGAAGCGTCAGTCGAAATTTTCTCTTTGGTTTCTGATACCGCAACCGCCTCCAGATGACTTTCGTAATAGGCTTTTAATGCCTCCCTATTGGGTGTTGCGATCGCAGTACGTTTGACTTGCGCCGGTAGTAAATAACTCTCTTGTTGCTGCAACGCTTTCATGTAAAGCGCATGCAATGGCGCTGCGTAAGGAAAATCGGACACCGCTTGTTTGAGCATAGCAAGCTCCGTCGCATTTAAGCGCTCCGGGTGGGCGTACAATTCTTCGATTTTCTTTGCGTTCATTTACCAATTGGCGATAGCCCGGTTTAATATGTCTTCGGTCAATTCTTTCATGATTTCAGCCGCCAATTCTCTTTCAATATCGGAAAAATTCAAATCCGCATCGTAGTCTCTAGACCGGCTAAAACGTTGCTCAAAACTATTTTCTTCCGCGATACTATTCTCAAAGGAAACCTTAACGGCGATGGTAAAACGCATCTGAGCAACCTCACTAGGGCCGCGCGCGGCTTGCGGACGAAGACTGTAATCTGTAATGGCGCCTGAAAATTCCAAATCTGCTGGCCCATCAACCAAACGCAACGAAGTTTGCTGAACAAAAATATCTTTCAACGATTCGGTAAAAATCTGAGACATCTCGGGATTCACAATCGCTGCTGTATTATCAAAAAAATCGATGTTTAGCGTCTTCGCCTCCCCCACATTCCCTCCGGTAAAGCTATAGCCACCCTTGCACCCGGAAAGGATGATAAAAAGCAGCATTACGATGGGGAAACGAAGTGTGCGCATTATTCGAGGTTGTATTGTTTGATCTTACGGTACAAGGTACGTTCGGAAATTCCCAATTCTTTTGCCGCAGCTTTGCGTTTTCCTTGGGTCTTGTCCAATGCCTTTTTAATCAGTTCAATTTCTTTATCCACCAAACTAAGGTTTTCAATTTCGATGGTGTGCTCATCGTCCTCAAACGAATCGTATTCATCCGGGTTTACAAAGGAAACGTCGTTAGACTCCGTTCCGGTATAAGGCTTAACTGAAGAGCGTTCCGCAAATTCAGTACCAATTTGGGGGAACTCGCGTTGCACACCTTCATAAAACCCTTCACCGCTTTGAACAGCTTTCTTTAAGGCATTTAATTCCGAACGCATCTCAAACAAGAGTTTGTAAAGCGCTTCTCGTTCCTTTGCAAAGTCCGCATTACTTACCCCGTCGCTAATACGTGAATTGGCCAGTGCAGGGAGATTCGGCGCATCTACCTCCGGTAAATACGCTTTAAGCACGTCTTTGCCCACCATACGCGTCGTTTCAATCACGCTCATCTGCTCCGCAAGATTTCGCAATTGACGAATGTTTCCAGGCCAGCGGTAATGCTCGAGCAAACGCACCGCCTCATCATCTAAACGCAATGGAGGCAGGTGGTATTTATTGGCAAAATCTGCCGCGAATTTTCGGAACAATAAATGAATATCCGAAGGACGCTCGCGCAATGGCGGCAGATGAATTTCTACGGTGTTTAATCGGTAAAATAAATCCTCACGGAATTTATGGTTCTTGATGGCATTGAGCATACCCACATTGGTGGCGCCCACGACGCGTACGTCAATCTTGTTGGCACGGGACGCACCTACGCGAATAAATTCACCCGTTTCCAAAACGCGCAAAAGACGCACCTGGGATGGCATAGGCAACTCACCCACCTCATCCAAAAAGATAGTACCCGCATCGGCCTCTTCAAAATATCCTTTTCGTGCACCTGTAGCCCCTGTGAAGGCACCTTTCTCGTGGCCAAACAGTTCTGAATCGATCGTTCCTTCAGGTATCGCACCGCAGTTAACGGCAATGTACGGGTTGTGTTTTCTGTGGCTGAGCGCGTGAATAATCTTCGGAATGCTTTCTTTACCAACACCACTCTCACCAGTGACAAGAACACTGATATCAGTCGGCGCAACTTGGACGGCCTTCTCTAAAGCGCGATCCAGCAATGGACTCACCCCAATAATTCCGAAACGTTGTTTTATGCTCTTGATATCTGACATTGGTCCAATTAATTTATGCCTTTGGGCCCTCTACCACTGTTCCCAATAAGGTGGCAGTAGTACAGCTTTCAATCTTAACGTGTACAAAGTCGCCTGGTTTAAAATCATGTCGATCAAAAACAACCACGCTGTTGGTATCGGTGCGGCCGAACAATTGTTCTTCACTCTTCTTCGAGGTTCCTTCCACCAAAACTTCATAAGTCTTACCGATCATTTGCTCGTGACGGTACAAACTGTGCTTGCTTTGTAATTGGATTATTTCTGTCAAGCGACGCTTCTTTTCTACTTCAGGGATATCGTCTTCCAATTTTCTCGCCGCATAGGTGTTGGGACGCTCGCTGTAGAAGAACATGTAACCAAAATCATACTTCACATAGTCCATCAAGCTCAAAGTCTCCTGATGATCCTCCTCCGTTTCGGTTGGGAATCCTGAAATCATATCATGACTGATCGCGCAGCCCGGGATGATACGATGTATACGGTCGATGAGGGCCATATATTCTTCACGGTTGTGTCCGCGGTTCATTAATTCTAGGATGCGCGACGACCCAGACTGTACTGGTAAATGAATGTAATTACAAATGTTTTTGTATTTCGCAATGGTCTCTAGCACGTCATCACGCATATCCTGCGGGTTTGACGTGGAGAAGCGAATTCGCATGTGTGGAACGGCTTCTGCAACCATGGACATCAGATCAGCGAAGTGAACGGCGCTTGCCTTGGCCAGGTCAGATGCCTTCTCGTAATCTTTTTTCAAACCGCCACCGTACCATAGATAACTGTCGACGTTTTGGCCCAGCAGGGTGATTTCCTTGTACCCGCGTTTTGATAAATCCAATACTTCGTCTACAATAGTCTGTGGGTTACGTGATCGCTCGCGGCCTCTAGTAAAAGGAACCACACAAAACGTACACATATTATCACAACCGCGTGTTATAGAAACAAAGGCACTCACACCATTGCCACCCAAACGAACCGGTTCGATGTCGTCGTAAGTCTCTTCCTTGCTCAGAATAACATTCACGGCTTTTCTTCCTCCGTCCAATTCTTGCAAAAGGTTAGGTAAATCGCGATACGCATCAGGACCTACCACAAGATCAACCAATTTTTCCTCTTCCAGCAGTTTGCCTTTTACCCGCTCTGCCATACAACCAAGCACCCCGATTTTCATATCAGGGTTCTTTTTCTTGTGGTTGTTAAAATGGTTGAGTCGGTTGCGAACGGTTTGCTCCGCTTTATCCCGGATGGAACATGTATTCAGTAACACCAAATCCGCTTCTTCGGAATTTTGCGTGGTGGTGTAGCCTTCCTTTCCTAGGACTGAAGCAACAATCTCACTGTCTGAAAAATTCATTTGGCAACCGTATGACTCTATATAGAGCTTCTTTGTGCCCGTCGGGTTTTTAGTCTCTAAGACCGTACCGTCGTGTTCGTGTGGGTTCTTATCGCCCTCGGCATAGAGACCCCTTCCGCTTGCGCGCTTTGTTTTTGCTTCCATAATTATAACCGCTCAAAACTTTACTTTCTTTTGCGTCGGTACAAAGATACAAGCAATGCTGACAATTTGTCCGATTTTAAAAAATCTATTACGTAGTAATACCGAAGGCCAGAAAACAACTCCTTTATAAGTGGGCTTGAAAGTTGCCGATTTTTAGCCTTTACTTTGCGGCAATAATTAAAATGCACCCCGCATCCTATGGCAAAGAATCTCGTAATCGTTGAGTCACCTGCAAAGGCAAAGACCATTCAGAAGTACCTAGGCGCCGATTTCCAAGTCCTGTCCTCTTATGGACACATTCGCGATTTGTGCGACAAAGGAATGGCTATTGACATCGAAAACAACTTCCAACCGGAATACTGCGTTTCGAAAGACAAGACTTCTTTGGTTAAAGAACTAAAAGCTGCGGCGAAAAAAGTAGACAAGGTCTGGCTAGCTTCGGATGAGGATCGTGAGGGAGAAGCCATTGCTTGGCACCTTTACGAGAGCTTAGGACTAAAAGACGAGAATACCGAACGTATTGTTTTTAACGAGATTACGAAAACCGCCATCCTACGTGCGGTAGAAAACCCACGCAAAATCAATAAGGAATTGGTTGATGCACAACAAGCGCGTCGTGTTCTTGACCGACTCGTGGGTTATGAACTAAGTCCCGTGCTTTGGAAAAGCATCCAGCGCGGCTTAAGCGCCGGGCGCGTTCAGAGTGTGGCCGTACGTTTAATCGTTGAAAAAGAAAGAGAAATAGAAGGCCACGAGGTGACCTCAAGCTATAAAGTCAGTGGTATTTTCAGTGATGGAAAAATCAGCTTCAAGGCAGATGTAAGTACCAATTTTAAGACGCAAGAAGAAGCAAAATCTTTCCTCGAGGGATGTGTTGGCGCTACGTACGAGGTAGAAAGTGTTGAGATGCGCCCAGGAAAGCGCAGTCCAGCGGCACCTTTTACTACGTCTACATTGCAACAAGAGGCCAGCAGAAAATTGGGCTACAGCGTGAGTCAAACCATGACCCTTGCACAGCGTTTATATGAGGCAGGGCACATCACTTACATGAGAACTGACAGCTTCAATTTGAGCAACGACGCCATCGCAGGCATTGCCGCTCAAGTAGAGCACAGCTATGGCAGTGAATACCACCAAGTGCGTAAATTCACTACAAAGAATAAAGGCGCGCAGGAAGCGCACGAAGCCATTCGTCCAACCAATTTTGCGAAAAACATTGCTGGAGGTGACGACCGCCAAAAGAAGCTGTACGACCTCATCTACAAGCGTACTATTGCCTCTCAAATGGCCGATGCGAAACTAGAAAACACCACCATCAAGTTGTTCAATCAAGGACATCCAGATGCCCAGCGTTTTACGGCGCGTGGACAGGTGATAAAGTTTGACGGTTTCATCCGGGTTTACCAAGAAGGAACGGATGATGAAAGCACTGATGAGTTGGACGGTCAATTACCAGCAGTAAATGAAGGAAGCACCTTAACTTCTCAGGAAATAACAGCTACGGAACGCTTTACCAAGCACACCCCGCGTTACACTGAAGCTTCGCTGGTGAAAAAATTGGAGGAATTAGGGATTGGCCGACCGTCGACCTATGCCCCAACCATTTCTACTATTCAAAAACGCAATTATGTCCTCAAGGACAGTCTCGAAGGCAACCAGCGCGATTACCATGTGTTAAGCGCAACGGCTGCTGGCGTATCTGCTCGTGTAGATACGGAAACGTATGGTGCAGACAAGAATAAATTGTTCCCAACAGACATTGGTAGAGTAGTAACGGACTTTTTGATCGAACACTACGGCTTGATCATGGACTACCAGTTTACGGCAAAGGCAGAAGCCAACTTTGATACGGTAGCCGCAGGGAAAATTGGCTGGCAAGACAGCATCAAAGAGTTCTATGGTGAATTCCACCCACTCATCGAAAATGCACCTGAGAATGCCCGCGCAAGTCGTGTTCTAGGGGAAGAGCCGGGTACCGGTGAACCGGTTTACGTAAAGCTCGCTCGCTATGGATTCGTTTTCCAATTCGGCGATGGCGATGAAGAAACCAAACCACGTTTCAAAAAACTCCCTCCCGGGATTGGTTTTTATGATGCCACTTTGGAAATGGCTTTGCGCAAGGAAGTACTTCCACGCACTGTGGGCGACTACAAAGAGCTCGAAGTAAAAGCAAACGTGGGACGCTACGGCCCTTACGTCATGTGGAATAAGAAATTTTACAGCCTAACCGATGATGCGCCTGAAACGGTGAGTCTTGAGAAAGCCATCGCGGTGATTGAGGAAAAAGAAGCCGGCGCTGCAAACAACACCATTGCTGAATTTACTGAAGAGCCCTTAATCCAAGTCCTCAAAGGACGTTACGGGCCTTACATAAAATCTGGCGGCAAGAATTTTAAAATTCCAAAAGACACCGATCCTGAAACATTGGACCGTGCCGCTTGTGAAGAACTTATCAAAGCAGGCCCCACAAAGCGTCGGGCAAAGCGCAAATAAGGTTCTAAATTGGTCGGGTAAATGATTTGCCCGTGGAACATCTC
>ENA-ORDA01003246-ORDA01003246.1-marine-metagenome-genome-assembly--contig:-NODE-3246-length-11463-cov-3.084314_pt1 | contig 11463 bp, 7 predicted proteins | sample MGYA00237778_ERZ508506 | MGnify/ENA primary metagenome ERZ508506 (study PRJEB26177, sample SAMN06267891) | marine metagenome | isolation source: Monterey Bay, California, USA | place: Pacific...
TGAAGAATTTGATAAAAACCAAATCAATTACTTTACACGGGAGGCATTTGACTTTTACTACCCAGGTTACGGATCAAGTTATCCGAGTGTGATGGGTGCAGTCGGGATGTTGACAGAGCAAGGTGGAATCGCAGGTGGTCGAGCAATAAGAACGAATGATGGATATATTTTAACATTGCGGCAACGAATTTTTGACCATTACACAACCTCCTTAGCGACTTTAAAAAAATCAGCAGAGCGAAAAGATATTTTCCTAAAATATACGTACGAAACACTTAATCCAAAAAATAGTAAAAGCAAGGTTAAAGCTTATATTTTCCCTAATGAGCCAGATGGGCATTTATATGAGTTGATTAATATTTTATTAAAACATGGTGTCAAAATTCATCAAGCAGAAGATTCTTTTCAAGTAAAAAACGTTACTTCTTACCAACGAAAAAATATTACTAACAAGACTTTTACAAAAGGTACTTTTATCGTTTCAACCGATCAAGCTCGACATTTGTTTATCAATAGTATTCTATCCCCAAATATGGCAATCGAAGATTCTGTGATGTACGACATGTCCACTTGGGCTGCTCCATTGGCTTACAACTTAAATGCTTTCTACACTTCTAACTCATTGCCTATCAATGGATTAAAAAACGGATTTAAAACTACAGAAGTAAAAAGTATGCCGGTTACAGCTAAAGGTGTTACAATTCCTAATGCTAATTATGCTTATACGATTGAGTGGAAACAAACGAATGCTCCCAAAGCTTTAGCAATGTTATGGAAAAAAGGTTACCGAGTTCGTTCTGCTCAAAAACCATTTTCAAGCAATCAAAAAACTTGGTCTGCAGGAAGTTTAATTTTGCTAAAGGGAAGAAATCGAGATAAGTGGAATTCAATTGAAAAAGATTTGGCAGAAATTGCAAACGATTGCAACATTGTGATTGATGGACAACAAACAGGAAGGATGTTAAAAGGCATTGATTTGGCTTCAAATAGTAGTAAACCAATTCACCAACCAAGAGTAGCAATGTTAGTCGAGCCGCCGTTTTCAACCTACACTAGTGGGCAACTTTATTTTTTGTTTGATAAAATTACTGAGCTTCCTGTAGAAAGAATTAGAACCTCTGTTTTGGAACAAACTGATATGCCTCACTTCGGATCACGATATGGTTTTGCAGATTTAAATGATTACGATGTATTAATTATGCCAGGTGCAAATCCTAATAATTTGAAAAAATTATTTGCTAAAAATAGTTTAGCAAAGCTGAAAGATTGGGTCAATCGAGGAGGTATTTTAATTGCAACAGAAGGTTCAGCTACTTTTCTCACAAAAGAAAAATCAGATTTTACGGATGTGAAACTATTAGAAGTAAAACAAGATTCCAGTGAAAATGCAAAATACTTAGCCTTCGCAGATCAAGAAGATTATCATGGAAAAAAACGTATTCCAGGCTCTGCTTTGAATGCTCATATTGATGCTTCAAATCCGCTGGCTTTTGGAATGCCTAATAATTTATTCGCATTGAAATTTGGTTCGTTAGCTTTAGCTCCAAGTCCAAGTTTCCAAACGGTAGGCTATTACTCTAAAAATGAAAATAAATTATTAGCTTCAGGTTACGCTTCTCAAGAAAACCTGAAACATCTATCTGGAAATGCTTTTGCCGGAGTAAAAAACATGGGTAAAGGAAAAGTTGTTTTCTTTTTGGATAATACACAATACCGTATGTTTTGGCGTGGACCATCGAGGATGATGCAGAATGCAGTTATGTTGTTAAGAAATAATTAGAATTATCTCTGGTCACAGTCTAACACAGATCCGTTTAGACTGTGACCAAATCTAAAAAATGAAAAAGGCAGTTCCTTTCAGAATCTACCCCTTCCTGTCGTCGAAAAACTACCATGTTTTAAATTCTAAATTCAATCTTTATTTCCGTAACAATCTATTTACATTATTAAGCCTACTGTAATTTAAAGGTAACTGGCAAAGTGAAATTCACTTTCACATTTCGCCCACTATGTCTTCCAGCTTTCCATTTTGGCATATTTTTGAGTACTCGTAATGCTTCTTCTGAACAACCTCCGGATACACCACGCAATACTTTTGCATTTTGAACATCACCATTTGCATCAATTACAAACCTTAAAATTACTCTTCCCTCGATTCTATTTTCACGAGCAATAGTAGGATATTTAATATGTTTTGCAAAATATCTGATCAATGCAGCATCAGAACAAGCCTTATATTCATCTTTTGACATTTCACTATAGTTACAGATCCCAAAACTAGGCATGTATTCAGCAAAATCTCGAACAGGTTCCTCTACTAAAAAATCAATTGGTTCTTCCACTTCAGGTTCAATTTCGTCAATATCTCCTTCAAACGGATCAATAAAAAATGGCTCAGGACCTTTTTCAATATCTATCGAAATTGGTTGTGGTTCTACTGGTTCAGTCAACGCAACTTCATCTACAGATTCAATGTGATCTGAAATATTAACTTCCGGTAGTGGTGGTGTTTTTCTTTGGGAAGTTCTTTCAATCTTAACTTCTTCGTCATCAAATTTTAATGTGCAGCCCTCATGGATGGATTCAGTAAAAGGATGAGATGTGAAATTAAATGCCATGATAACAAAACTCAATGAAGTAATTAACCCTAATTTAAAATTTACAACCCGGTTCTTCCGTAATCTTGAAATATCATTATTCATCATAACTTATTGATTTTTAATGTTTTATAAAAAAGGCAATACAATATTGTTGGCTCAACTCTCATTAAGTTTGCCTGTTGCATTTGCCCATATATTTTAATTCTTTTTTGCTTCCAATTAAAAATTGGTTGCTACTTGAAAGGTTTACAACTGAGTGAAAAAATCATTTCGTACATTCAGTTATTTTTAGAGATGTAGGGAATATTACTTTTGGTGTATGAAAAATATTTTTATACTGAAAAAAGGGTAATTTTGTTTTTTTTATAAAAAAATAAGTGCCTAAATGCGGCAATTAATATGATTGAATTTTCAAGATTCACCTTAAAAAATGGACTGCGAGTTTTAGTACATGAGGATAATAGTACGCCGATGGCGGCAGTCAATATTTTGTACAATGTAGGAGCACGTGACGAGTCTCCTGACAAAACTGGCTTTGCACACTTGTTTGAACACTTAATGTTTGGTGGTTCGAAAAATGCACCTGAATTCGACGATCCAATTCAAATGGCAGGTGGTGAGTGCAATGCATTTACTAATTCTGACATCACGAATTATTACGACTTAGTCCCAATGGAAAATTTAGAAACGGTACTTTGGCTAGAGTCAGATCGTATGAGTAGTTTAAATTTCTCGAAAAAAAGTTTGGACGTTCAACGTAAAGTTGTAGTTGAAGAATTTAAGGAAACTTGTCTCAATCAACCATATGGGGATGTTTGGCATCACCTATCTGATTTGGCCTATAAAGTACACCCTTACAAAGTACCAACGATTGGAAAAGTGCCTAAACATGTTGAAGATGCCAATTTAGAAGATGTTAAGGAATTTTTCAAAAAATACTATTGTCCAAATAATGCCATTCTAGTTATTGCTGGAAATATTAAACCTGAATCAGCAAAAAAATTAGTAAAAAACTGGTTTGGTGATATTCCAAGTGGAAACGTTTACCAAAGAAATTTAAAACAAGAGCCTATTCAAAATGAATTTAGGAGAAAGGAAAACAAAGCAAACGTTCCAACCAATGCTTTGTATTTAGCTTTCCATATGCCTGGCAGAGTAGACGATAATTACTACTCCATCGATTTGTTATCTGATATTTTAGGAAATGGTAGATCTGCTAGATTATATCAAAGATTGATGAAAGAGGAGCAAATCTTCACTCAAATTGATGCGTATGTTACTGGTTATATCGACCCAGGTTTATTGATCGTGGAAGGAAAACCTGCAAATGGAATTTCAATGGAACAGGCAGAGGCTGCTATCTGGAAAGAACTCGAAACTATCAAAAGTGAACTTGTCGATGAACGAGAATTAGCGAAAATAAAAAACAAAATGGAGAGCTCTTTAGAATTTTCAGAGGCAAGCATTTTAAACAAAGCAATCAATTTAGCTTTCTTCGAATTATTAGGTGATGCTGAATTGATTAATTCTGAAGCTGTTGCTTATCAAAATGTTACTTCAGCCGATATTCACAGAGTTGCTAATGAAATTTTGATAAAAGAAAATTGTTCAGAGTTATTTTATTTGGCAAAAAAAGAAAAGGTAAAAGCTTAGATAAATTTTTATTTATAATAAAAGTCCTTCCAGATTCTAAAATCTGGAAGGACTTTCCAAATGGAAAACCTAATATTATTTACTTTCTATTTGTTCTAACAAAACGCTCACCGCTTTTCTTAATTGCTCATCTTCTCCTTTTGCTTTACCATTTGCAGAATTTTGAACTTCAATATCTGGAACTGCTGGCCCCCATTCCATATTTTTCTTTGTCGCTTTTACATACCACGCTCGGAAAGGCATTCGTACAAATGAACCATCTAACAATCCACTTCCTCCAGTAGAAATAACAGCTCCAAAAGTTGGTTTCCCAACTAAAGTTCCTATCCCTAATTGTTTATAGGCATGAGAAAAAATCTCTGCATTGGAATAACTATTTTCATTACATAGTGCAATAGATGGTCTTGTCCAACTTGACAACGGCAATCGTTCCCCAAAAGGATAAGTCTCTGTGAATTTCAAATGTTCCTTTTCTAAACTTTTAGCAGCACCTCGAGGAACAGTATATGAATGTTGGCGAACACTTAAAACTGTCATCAACATATCTGTTGTCCAACCACCACCATTAAACCTTACATCAATCACCAACCCTTCTTTCCCTAAACCGCTTGCTGTCAACTCTCTTTCAAATCGTTCAAAACTAGTCCAATTCATTCCTCGAATATGAATATATCCGAGTTTTCCATTTGAGTATTTTTCAGTCAATCGTTTCCGCTCTTTCACCCAATCATTGTAAAGTGCCGTTCGCAAAGAACTTGTTGGACGAATGATAACATCTCTTGAAGATCCAGCAGCAGTAACTACATTTAACAATATTCTTTCATTAGTTTTACCATTTAAAAAGCTATAAAAATTATTGTTAGTTGAAATATTTTCTCCATCCACTGAAAGAATCACATCACCAATATTTAATTTACTTTCCATTCTATCAGCTGGTGTACCTGGAACAACCGAAATTACTTTTACACCTTGAGATGTAGGTTCTACCTCAATTCCAAGTAAGCCTGTTCGTTCTCTTTGCAAATCTTCCGGTGACATTCCACCTCTCATACCCATATGACTTGCATTAAGTTGTCCCAACATTTCATTATAGAAAGTTTGAAAATCTTGTCGAGTAGAGGCGTTCATGCAACGATCGTAATATTTAGCTCTTAATTTATTCCAATCTTGTCCATGGAAATTTGGATCATAAAAACCATCTCGCAGTCTTCGCCACCCTTCCTCAAAAATTTGCTTTCGTTCCTCTCGATGATTAATATCTAATTTTGCTTGAAAACCAAGGCCTTCTTGTTTTCCTCCTTCAACTTTTATTGAGTGCCCGCCACTTTCTTTCATGATTCTAATTGCAGAACGAAGGGCTTCTTTAGGGTCAGATTGATAGCTTCCAAAAGGTAAATCTACAACAACCAGAGAACGCTCAACCGCTCTTACCACAGAGCTAGCATGATAAATCATTTCATTCAATGTAATAGGCAAGGTTGTTTCGTGACCTGCCATTACATTTGATGCTGAATCTCCAACTAGAATCACATCTATTCCAGCACCATCAACAATTTTTGCCATGGTATAGTCATATGCCGTTAACATAGATATTTTCTCTCCGTTTGCTTTCATCTCCACCAAAGATTTGGTAGTTATTCTCTTATATTGCTTTTTAGCTACAGACATAATGGTATTAATTAGGTTTTGTAAAAGTACTAAATCTCATCAGATATAAATCTAGTTTAATTTAGTCATAAAGAAATCAAATATTCCATTTAAACAAAGAGGATAATAATAGGTGTAAAAATTAGCCGTTAAAATCTATAATTAAAAGCGGGGTATAAAAATAATGTATATTTGATTTTTAGAAAAAACGCAGAATACAACATGAACTTTTTACCGGAAAAAATAGATGATTATTCGGTTAATCATTCTCAAATAGAGCCGTTAATACTACAAGAGTTAACCAAAGAAACTTGGCAAAAAATAATCAATCCAAGAATGTTAAGTGGTGCCTTTCAAGGACGTTTACTTTCAATGATTTCTAAGCTAGTACAGCCTAAAAACATTCTAGAAATTGGCACATATACTGGATATTCAGCAATTTGTATTGCGGAGGGCATATCTGATGATGGAAGCATTGATACAATTGATAAAAATGAAGAGTTGGTGGATCTACAAAACAAGTATTTTGAAAAATCAGGATTTCGTAACAAAATCTTTCAACACGTAGGTTCTGCACTAGAAATTATACCTACATTAAATAAGAAATTTGATTTAGTTTTTATTGATGCCGATAAGTCTAATTATAGCAATTATTTTCATTTAATTATTGATAAAATGAATAAAGGAGGGGTTATTTTATCTGACAATGTTTTGTGGAGCGGAAAAGTTGTGGAGAAGTTGAATCCTAAAGATCAAGATACTAAAGCTCTTCTAGAATACAATATATTATTAAATACTGACAGCAGAGTTGAAACCGTTTTATTGCCGATAAGAGATGGGCTTACCATTAGCAGGGTGTGTTAAAAAACAATAGTTAACAGATTAGTGTAGTATTCAAAACTAAACCGACGGACTAATCAGAGATTATTTAAAATTTCGTTTAATTGGACCCGACATTTCGTCAAGGCTTTCCTTTACATTACTAATTTCTTTTTTGATTCCTTTAGCTAAATCGGTATCTATTCCTTGGTCTTTTGCACTATCTTTTATTTCCTTTTTTATATCATTTGTGGCATCTTTTACTTGACGCATACCTTTGCCTAGACCTCTTGCTATTTCAGGAATTTTATCAGCACCAAAGACCATGACTACAATAAGTACAATAATAAAAATTTCTGGACCACCAATAAATAGAAAACTTCCTAACATAAGACCACAAATATAATAAAGATTGAATATAAAAAAACAGAATAATTCTAGAACAGTAATTGCATTTATTTTTTTGTTAACATGCGCTTTATTTCGTTCAACTTCATAAGCGCTTCAATTGGAGTTAAGGCGTCTAAATTTGTTGTCAATATTTCTTCACGTAAGTCTTCAAGTAAAGGATCGTCTAGTTGAAAGAAACTTAACTGCATATCATTATGCTGAATATTCTTTAACGTGTCTTTCACTTCTTCGCTTGTTTGTTTTTTTTCTAATTGCTTAAGTATTTTAGAGGCTCTGTGAATTACTTGATTTGGCATTCCGGCTAGTTTAGCAACATGAATTCCAAAACTGTGATTGCTTCCCCCAGCAACAAGCTTTCTCAAGAAAATAATAGTGTCTTTTAATTCTTTTACAGAAACATTGTAGTTTTTAACTCGCTCAAAAGTAGTTGTCATTTCATTCAATTCATGATAATGTGTTGCAAAAAGTGTTTTAGCCTTAGAAGGATGTTCGTGTAAATATTCTGCAATCGCCCAAGCTATTGAAATTCCGTCATAGGTTGAGGTTCCGCGCCCAATTTCGTCTAATAAAACTAAACTTCTTTCAGAAATATTATTAAGAATAGAAGCAGTTTCATTCATTTCTACCATAAAAGTAGATTCTCCCATAGAAATATTATCACTTGCACCCACTCTTGTAAAAATTTTATCAATTACACCAATTCTTGCATTCTGAGCAGGAACATAACTACCCATTTGAGCCAGTAAAGTAATTAATGCTGTTTGTCTAAGAATAGCTGATTTACCAGACATATTTGGCCCAGTAATCATAATAATTTGTTGCTGATTCCTATTTAACACAACATCGTTTGCAATATATTCTTCACCAATAGGCAGTTGTTTTTCTATGACAGGGTGACGACCATTTTTAATTTCTATATCAGTACTTTCATCAACAACTGGACAAACATAATTGTTTGAAACAGCTAAAACAGCAAAAGACAACAAACAATCTATTTGAGCAATTGTTTTTGCATTTTGTTGAATAGGATGAACAAATTGGATAACATATTGAACTAAATCTGTAAAAAGTTTTTGCTCTAATTCTTTAATCTTTTCTTCTGCACCTAAAATTTTTGTTTCATATTCTTTGAGCTCTTCAGTGATGTATCTTTCTGCATTAACTAGGGTTTGTTTTCGAATCCATTCTTCTGGAACCTTATCCCTATGTGTGTTTCTAACTTCAATATAATACCCAAAAACATTATTAAATGCAATCTTTAAACTAGGAATTGCCGTACTCTCACTTTCTCTAGCCAGCATATTATCTAGATATTCTTTTCCTGAACTAGAAATTGCCCGTAAATCATCTAATTCTTGAGAGACTCCATTAGCAATAGCAGCTCCTTTATTTATACTTACAGGTGCGTTTTCGAATAAAACAGTATCTATTTTTGAAATTATATTAGAGCAATCTAAAAATTGCTTACCAAGACTTTTAATAGCTTTGTTTTTACTAGCTAAAGCTTTTTCTTTTATTGGCAAAATCGCTCTTAAAGAGTTTTTTAATAGAACAGTTTCTCGAGGAGAAACTTTACCAGTGGCTACTTTTGAAATTAAACGCTCTATATCGCTAATTTGCTGTAATTGATACTGAATTGTCTCTAGAAAATCGTCATTTTCTATACAATATTTGACCAATTCATGCCTGTAATGAATTTTATCAATATTTTTTAAAGGAAGTGCCAACCAACGCTTTAACAACCTTCCCCCCATTGGAGATATCGTTTTGTCGATAACATTTAGCAAGGTAACGGCATTTACAGAGTTTGGATGGTATAGTTCTAAATTTCGAATTGTAAAACGATCCATCCAAACATAATTATCTTCAGCAATTCTACTAATATTTTGAATGTGCTTTAACTTGTTGTGTTGGGTTTCTGAAAGATAGTATAAAACTACTCCAGCTGCTATAACCCCTTCGGGTAATTCTTCAACCCCAAAACCTTTTAAAGAATTAACATCAAAATGAGTATTTAAAGCCTCAAAACCATACTCTTTTTGAAACACCCAATCATCTAAGTAAAATGTATAAAACCGATCTTCAAATAGGTCTTTAAATTTTTGTTTGTATTGTTTTTGGACCAATATTTCAGAGGGACTGAAATTTTGAAGTAGCTTATCTATATATTCCTCGTTTCCCTGAGCTAACAAATATTCTCCCGTAGAAACATCTAAAAAAGAAACTCCTAGTAGCCGTTTTCCAAAATGAACCGCCGCTAAAAAATTATTAGATTTTGATTGTAATACTTCGTCATTTAATGAAACTCCAGGGGTTATTAATTCTGTAACACCACGTTTTACAATGGTTTTTGTCATTTTTGGATTTTCTAACTGATCACAAATAGCCACACGCATTCCAGCTTTTACTAATTTTGGTAAATAAGTATTCAGAGAATGATGTGGAAATCCTGCTAAAGCAGTTTCACTTTCGCTACCAGCACCTCTTTTAGTGAGAATAATACCTAAAACCCCAGCTGCTTTTACAGCATCATCCCCAAAAGTTTCATAAAAGTCTCCAACACGAAAAAGTAACATTGCATCTGGATACTTTCCTTTGATAGCGTTGTACTGTTTCATTAAAGGGGTTACCTTTTTGGTGATAGATTTTGCCAAATTTTAGAAATTTTCAGTTAGTTTTACTGTTGTTTGCAATACGTGTTTAAAGATAGAACTTTTTATGAGAAAATTAAGAAATAACGAACTAGGACGAATCTCCGTTTCTACGTTTAAAAAGACGACTAAAACACCCATTATTGTAGTCCTTGATAATATTAGAAGTTTAAATAATATTGGTTCTGTCTTTAGAACAAGCGATGCATTTTTGGTTGAAAAAATTTACTTGTGTGGAATAACCGCGAAACCTCCCCATAGAGATATTCATAAAACAGCCCTGGGAGCAACCGAATCTGTTGATTGGGAATATAAAGAAGATACTTTAATTCTTGTAAAAGAATTAAGATCTAAAGGAATTAAAGTAGCCGCTATAGAACAGGTAGAAAACAGTGTAATGTTAGATGAGTTTACTCCGCACCCTAATAATAAAATTGCTGTTATATTCGGAAATGAGGTAAAAGGGGTGCAACAGGAAGTTGTTTCTGTTGCAGATTATTGTGTTGAAATTCCTCAGAAAGGAACTAAACATTCTTTAAATATTTCTGTGAGTTGTGGAGTGGTTCTTTGGGATTTAGTTCAAAAGATACAGTAGTTTTTATATTCCTAAAATGATTTTTGCAATCATAAAATAAATTAAAATCCCAAAAATATCATTACTTGTTGTAATAAACGGACCCGTAGCAATTGCAGGATCTATTCCTCTTTTATCTAGAAACAATGGCACAAAAGTACCTATTAGTCCAGCAACAATAATAACCGCCACAAGAGATGTTGAAATGGCTAAAGCAGTATTTACTTTACCTTCACATAACCACACAAAACCAAATAAAAATATAGCGAGTACAAGTCCGTTAAGAGCTGCTAATAACATTTCTTTTATTAAACGGCTATTAATACTTCCTTTAACATCATCATTTGCTAATCCTTGAACAATAATTGCAGATGATTGCACACCCACATTTCCAGCCATTGCTGCAATTAAAGGTGTAAAAAAGAATAAAACAGCATTTTCTTCAAAAGTGTTTTCAAACATTTGCATAATTAAAAAGGCGCCTACTCCCCCTAAAAGCCCTAAGAATAACCAAGGTAATCGTGCTTTGGTTAATTCCAAAATACTATCATCGGCCTCAACATCTTGGGTTAAACCAGCAGCTAATTGATAATCCTTGTCTGCCTCTTCTTTAATAATATCTACGATGTCATCAATTGTAATTCTTCCTAATAAAACTCCATCATTATCTACAACAGGAATTGCTTCCAAATCATATTTTCGCATTTTGTTAGAGACTTCGTCTAGGTCGTCATGAACATTTACAAAATCAACCTTAGGAATATAAACCTCTGAAATAGCTGTTTTTGTTGAAGTTATTAGCAAGTCTTTTAAAGATAATCGCCCTTTTAACTTCTCATTATCATCTACAACATATATAGAATGAACTCTTGTTACCTCTTCTGCCTGTAATCGCATCTCTCTGACACATTTAAGAACGTTCCAGTTTTCATTAACCTTTACCAACTCTTTTGCCATTAACCCACCGGCAGAATCTTCGTCATAGGTAAGTAGTTCCTCAATTTCTTTTACATGTTCTTCATCTTCAATTTGAGACATTACCGCCTCTTGTCTTTCCTCTGATAGTTCTCCAATAATATCCGCTGCATCATCAGAATCAAGCTCTTCA
>ENA-ORDA01003247-ORDA01003247.1-marine-metagenome-genome-assembly--contig:-NODE-3247-length-11462-cov-28.829337_pt1 | contig 11462 bp, 20 predicted proteins | sample MGYA00237778_ERZ508506 | MGnify/ENA primary metagenome ERZ508506 (study PRJEB26177, sample SAMN06267891) | marine metagenome | isolation source: Monterey Bay, California, USA | place: Pacific...
GCCCATTCCAATCTACCAATACCCAAGTAGTGTAGCACATCACGTTTGCCACGCTCTAGTTGCTGATCATCACGCATCTTAATAAGTGTACGCAATACAATATTAATATCGTTCTTGGCACTACCACCAAACGCAAAGCCTTCGAGATCATGATGTTTCATTTTCTCATACCAGTGTTCTGCTTCAGCCCAGTTGCGCCCTTGCATAACATTAAGATACTTTGTTTGGTACTTGCGGTTCTTTTTAAACCAGTTTACATTAAAGTCAGTGTAGTCCAAACATTCGTTGAATGATGAAATACCTGTGCGTTCTGTAAATGTAGGATCTGCCGCTAGTGTTGGAATATCCAGGATCATACTGTAATCACCTGTGTGTTCCAACCAGTTTAAGATCTTCTGACGTAAACTGTCATCAGTTTTAAAGTTGTCCCAGTCACACTGGATAACACCTTTAATAATCTGAAAGCCGCCACTGTCACAAAGCATAAACGTTTTGTCACGATCACGGCCTTGTACCATTGCGTCTGATTCATTAGCTTTATCTAGATTAAGTTGAGCATGACCTGCGGAGTATAACCCCCACTTGTAACTGTAGTAAGCATCTTTCTCATTGAGAAAGTTCATGCCTTCCATGCCAGTTTCAAAACCTGCTGGCATACGTTCTGGCAAAATATGATTGCCAGAAGCACGTTGCTTTGCGATAAAGTTATTATAGAACGTACTAATACTAGGCAAAAATACTGCGTAGTCTTTGTTACGTTCTGTTAAGTTTACACGAGTTGCTGTCATACTAAGCTGCTCGTTTCTGATACACACCTACATGAATCTTTAGTTTCTTATCACTGCGATCTTGTGACATTTTTACGCTTACATCATATGTAATAGCGTTATCACGGATATTACTAAAGATGTTAAAGTCATTAATTAGACCCACGTATCTAAGATCACTTAGGTATGTAGTGAATAGACGGCGAACAGTTCGTTCACTTCCGTCATTGGTTGCAAGAATACCATCATATGGTTCGATAATCTTAATAAGATCCCATTTGATGTCGTTAACGCTTACTCGCCCTTGGCGAAGTTCACGGATATTAGTACCTAGACTATGCATAGCTACACGTTGCTCCATTTTCCCCATCCTCACTAATAGTGATTGTCATTTTGCGGTTGGGATATTTTGTGTTAATTGTATCTGCAAGATCATCACAAATCATCTCACAGGATTTAAAATCGAGTTGCAGAGTTCCGTCTGCGTAGAGGCTTTCCAACCATCTCTTGAATTGGATAAATTCAACGTCTCGATCGTCATGGAATACTTCAAGTTCTACCTTAAAGTGGAAAATATGTCGATGTATGTATCCTAGGAAACTTACATCTTGTTCATCACCAGTTGCCAACTTAGGGTCATCTAGTGCTGCTGGGTACTTGTGTAAACCTTCCTTGCGGAATGTTACCCAAATATTTGTGCTTGACTTCTTCATCTTAGCATCCTCTTCTCTCATACGCCTAAGCATATAATCATAATAACCTTCACGGTTAGTCATTATCTGAAACGTCGATTTTCTTCTCAAGGCGTTGAATAGTTTGCAACAACTCCCAAAGTTTCCAATCTACCGCTTTCGCAAGTTCCATTACTTGTGTTCGGAAAGCAGCGTCAGATATTTCATCAGGTGCTACTGTTGAGTCTTCAATTACACGGATCTTCTTAACCATTATGTTCTCCTAATTGGTTAGTTAGTTTTACTATCTCCTGTTTTAGGAGCAGTTTTTCTTTCTTAAGTTTTTTAATACTAAGTTCAGCACTAGTATGTTTATACAACTGTTCTATCTGTTTGTCAAGAGCTTTATGCTTACTTTCTAAACTTTTTAACCGTTGTTCGATGTTTGGGGGCATTTTCAACCCTTTCCCTTAAATCACTTGTACTAAACCTATGGTCTCTTCTGTTGAAGTGAAGTTCAATACCTCGTTTGCGACAAGTTTCCTTGCCAGTGAAATCCTTTTCTCGATATTCATCACCTAACATGCGTACATTTATATTATACATATTTAGAATATCAATCAAATCTTGTTCAGTCTGATATGTGATAATTTCATCTACATACTTGACTGCGCTTAGTTGTAAATGTCTTTCAACTAAACTTTGTACTGGACGATTCTTTTCGTCCGGTCTATCAATAGTTGGGTCAGTTTGTAACCCAACTATTAGATATTCACAATGCTCTTTAGCTTCACGTAACATAGCAATATGACCAGCATGAAGCAAATCAAATACACTACACGTAAACCCAACTCGCATTAGCTTTGCGCCGGGAAGATGTATTCGTACACAGCCATGCCGTTGTCTACATCAATCTTTAACGCACCAGCATCACTAAATCGCATAGTAATATCACCATTAAGATTTAGTACACTTTGTACTTCAGCAACTGGATATTTCCAGCTTTGTTTAAGCTCACCAGATACACTAGCTTCAAATGTAAAGTTACCAGTGTGTCCACTGTCATCACCAAAATAAAACTTTAGTGAATCACCATCTGTTTTCGCAATGAAGACATTCTCTTCACTGTTTGCTTGTGCTTGCATCTTAAATCGTGCTACACTAGCACTATGTGGAGCAACTTCTACATCCCAATTAGCACCTTTAAAACGTACTTCTGGAATACGCTGTGTAATAAGTTCTTTGCTCATAAAGCGGAAGTCATTTTTAAAATCACCACCTGCGTTTACGAACTTCATAGTAAATGGTACTTCTTCACCATTACGCTCACGCATCTCAACACTGATATTTGCGTTCTCAGTATATTCAGAAATGTTAAGGATAACGTTTAGTTTATCCAAGTTTGGCAATCCAATTACTCCAGCCAATTCGCTGCGTGGTGTTTTGTAAGTTGCCTTTACAATTACTTTGTTGTCGTCATCTTTAGCTTCAATAACACTTCCGTTAGTAACCTTTACTGCGTCAATGTTACCCACATTACGGGTATGCTTTACGATGTCGAGAAGATAGTCTCTCATACTGTTTTCCTTTTCTTTAGTATTACGTTATAACTGCCTTGTGTGCGGACATTAAATCTATATTCTCGCACATGTATATTTAGATTTAACCAAGTTTCTATTTCATTACGAATTAAGCCTTGGCCACATATGATTTCACAACGTTTAATATTACTATAATAACACTCACCTATGAATCTGTCAACACTTTTCCACGCTTCATGTATATGTTTTCCATGTAAATCTAAACTTGTTTTCATCCAAAATCAAACAGACTCTCAAATGTAGTCTTGTCCTCTGCTTTTGATAAGTCAATTGGTAGTACACCAAGTAAGTTATCAATCTTTTTAGTAATGATTGTTTCCTCCATAAGATCTACATCAAACGGTAGTTCTTTGAACCAGTCTGGAGGGATTATTGAATCTGTAGGATATCCTATGCTAGTGAATCCCATTGGATTCGGTTTCAGTTTACAGACAATAGTTTTCATACCATCAACAATGTCTGGACTGTATTTATCGTTGTTAATACCCTTGAGTCTGTTGTAGTTGATTGCGGCTCTTACGTGTCCAGGCATGTTTGCTTTACCAGTGTACACGCCTTTCTTATCCCATTCTAACCCTGTATAATGTGTTAGCTTGTTAACACGCTTTGGTGTGCCAATCTCCCAAGGATCTTTTTGTCTAAACTCTTGACGGAACTCAATAATGCGAGCAATCAAATCATCATCAGTTGTACCTGTTAGTGTCTTTAATAGTATCTCACTTAAAAAGTCTTGCATAAACGGAGGCGTATCACTACGCTTTAAGTCCAAGCCCATTGCTTTAATCTTACCTGGCTTGTCGTCTTTGTCTTCTCTATAGCCTTCGTTATCATATACTAGGATAGCATAACGCTTCTTTTTAATAAAGATACCAGACAAAGCAACCATTTCACGAGCGGCGGCAATAATCTCACCTTGCTTTTGGTCAAGTACATTATGTGCTTGTGCCATATATCCAGGAAATGTTGTGTTTGCTTGATCGCATACAGTGTCATAAAGTTCAGTAACCTTGTCTTTATTCCACTCAAACTCTCCGCTTTCAATCTTGTCTTTAAAGATAGGGTACGCACTAAAGTAGATACTATCAGTATCGCCATACACAATTGTATCGCCTACGTGATTGTATTCTCCAGTAAACAGTTCATTAACACTAGCACCCATATGTCTAGCAATAGTACGTCCTGTTAATGTTGTTGATTGTCCCATGCGTGGATCATTAAAACGTGATCCTTGATTAAGTAACGCACCATACAAACTGTTCAAGTTAATCTTTTTAACTAGTTGTCGCTTGTCCCAGTATCCAAACTTGGCATCATCTTTACCTTGTACAGCTCTAGCTTCTTTCTGCATAACTTTACGTTCAGCATACCAACGCTCTAGCAATCCAGGAATAATACCTTTTTTGTCTTGTCTAATAATAGTAGCATTACTACTAATAACCCAAGGCTGATCGCTTTCAAAGACAATGCTATATATTTCAGCACCAGTTGCCATTAGCTCTTCGCCGTTCTCAAAGTCAATCCACAGTTGCGTTTCAGTATCCTTTGCCATTACAAGCTCATACTCTGGACAAGCAAACTTGCCCTCCCATGCTCTTGCGGCTTCCCATTTATATTCTTGTAGTAGTGGTACTGTTAGTGTATGTCTAACCTGCCCTACAATAGTTTCTGTACTCAAGTTAAGGCTACGTAGGATACTAGGATACAGACTGTTTAAGTCCATACTACCAATCCACTCGTGTCTACCACGTACAGGAGTAGCAACATACGCACCTGCGGCTTGTGTTGATTGTGGATAATGTTTTTGTACTTTATCACGTACTTTGTCAGGAACAATTAGTCCACGATGATGTGCTTCATTAATAATAGCTTGGTCAGTAACCGCAACAGCACCCATTGTTGTCTGAATAAGAACTGTATTATCGTGCGCAATAACATTTGCTAAGTCAATAAACTGTAGCTTGGCATCTAGTTTAACTAGTAGCTCAACGTCTTGCCTGTTGTAGTCAATAAACGTATAGAAGTCGTTGTTGTATAACTGGTCAAGTGTGCCTTGGTAATCAATTTTACGTTCATTAAGTTCATACTCGCCGATAGCATCTAAACTATAGCTGTGCATCTCATGGTATGTATACTTTTGGTACAGTGCCATATAGTCCAAGTGTAGACGTCCAATTGTATCAAACGTCTCTTGTGCCTTACCATACTTCTCAAACTCACGCCGTTTAGGATATTGATCCCACAAGCAAAACTTTTTAGTATACTCTTTACCAATTGTTCTAGAAATACGGTTTACTGTGTATGGAATGTCGAAGCCTTCGCTGTTCCATCCACTCATTACATCCGCATCATCAATTAATTCAAGGAAAGTTTTTAGTAGCTCTTCCTCAGTATCCATTAACATAGTGTCTGGAAAGCGACTACATATCTCTGCCGCATCTTCACGGCTAAGTGTGTCTGGTTTACACACTAAACATACTGTAGTTTTAAGCCAACTAAGATGAACTGCGATTGCTGTAATAGCGTTAAACGGATCTTCAGGCGGAGCAAACCCTACATCTTTATCAAAGTCAACCTCAATATCAAAAAAGGCTAAGTTTAAGTTAGGAGTATCTTTACCCAAGTAGTTGTCTGCTAAACACTTAAACGTGCGGTTAACATCACTTTCAAAAAGTTTTTGTCCGCCATACATCTTCTTTTCTTTTTTAAACGCTCTGCCATTAGTTGTAGCATAACGTGATAGTTTATCGCCAAAGATACTGTCGTACTTTCCACGCTGATCCTTGTAATAAAAGCCATAGCTAGCAGGATACTCACGGAATACCCGCCGCCCTTTTTCATCACGTTCAGTAACGTGGATAATATCTTTGTTTTGATCGAAGTAAGCGTCTACATACATTAGCCGACAAATGCCCTTTCTTGTACAAACGTTCCTTGTGTACGTTTGTTGCCTTCGTTAAATCCGAGGCTGTTAAAGTGTTCTTTTAAATCATTGTTAAATGCTACACTTCCACATAACATTATACGCTGTTCTGCGGGGTTGTCAATCTTTACAGTGCCGTCTGCCATGAACACTTGAATACGTCCTTGTAGTTCAGCAGGCTCTTGTGTAACTGTGCTGATATATTCAATGGGCATCTCATTCAAGAAGTCTCGGTAACAGTCCTGTTCAGCATGTAGCCTAGTGGTCCATGTTACTGTAATGTTCTCAAATAGATCATATGTTTCTGGTTCACGTAGTAAACTAATAAACGGAGCAATACCAGTACCACTTGCCATCATTACTAGATGTCCACCTAGTTCTAAGTTAGCAAGTATAAGTGTACCTGTTGGCTTCTCACCTACACGAATAGTATCGCCTACTACAATGTGTTGTAGTTTACTAGTAAGCGGTCCGTCTTGTACTTTAATACTGTAAAATTCTATGTAGTCGTCATATGGACCACTGGTAATACTATACGCTCTACTTGGAGCATCCTCTAAACCAATCATAACGAACTCCCCCGCAGTAAATCTATAACTGCGAGGTCGCTCTGTTCTAATTCTAAAAAGTTTATCTGTATAGTGTTGGACTTCAATAACTTTTAAGTCTAGCACATTAATGTCCTTTGCCGACAGCCGCCAATAATTCTTCTAATTCGCTGAAATCGTCTGATACTTTTGCGAACTCTTGTTTATAAGCAATACGTATTGCTTTGTTAATAGTTGCTGGCTTCATATCTAGCTCTTCAGCAACTGCGCTTACTGTATCTTTCAGTCCACCTTTAAGTGTTTCCACTTCTGATGTTACTTGGATACCTTCGTTAATAATTTGTTTAAGTTTGTTAATCTCACTATCACTAAATGCTCGTGACATATTCATCTCCTTTAGCTGGTTATCCTACTACTATATGTTAGATTTGCTAGGTTGTCAAGTCTTTTTATGTGAGTTTAAAATGTCTTTCATAGCACTAGTTGCGTATGTTTCAAAATATCTAGGCGCAAATGCGTGTATAAACACCGCAATTGCTGCCTTTTTTAAACGCCATGCGATACTCATTGCGTGTCTAAAGTGTTGCCAACGTGTCATGCCAGCTTTTTCTAAATGCAGTTTACATGGTTTACTGTACATTATTTTTCCAACTCTTTTAATCTTGCTTCTATTGCATCTATCTTTGCTGTTATTTTTGGATACTTTTTACGCCATGCGTCTTCTGGTTGCTCTAACCAAGTCCAACCATAACGTTCCACAAGGAAGTCCATGCTGTTGTCTACTTTGGAATAAAACCAAAGCCCAGCTCTAGTAGTACTCAAGTATGCTAAACTAATTGCGCCTATAATACTACCACCAATACTTGTGTATATCCACAGTCTATTGGTAGCCATGTCGCTTATCATATCCCACATACTATTCAGATTTCCAAATAGTCCAACCGCCATACGCAATCATAGCATACGCAATTAAGTTTACAGGTACCAATATCATTGCTACACCTGAAGCTACTAATACTACACCATCAAGTGTCGTTCTCTCTTTTAGTCTGTTCTTTAACCAACTCATCGTTATATCTCCTCCAATAGTTGTTGCGCTCATCAGTACTAGCATGTTCTTCTTCATGCTTTTTATATACCTTTAAATAATGAGCCATATCCATGTTACTCTCCAAACATGTTTACTAGTTCTGGACCAAAGCTACCTGCGGCCCATCCTAATGCTACAATACTAATCACTCCAATTAGTAACCATTTCATTTTAAAATCGTCAACTGACATCTTTATAGCAACTAATTCGTTACCTAAAACACGTAGTTGTATTTCCATTTTACCTTTATCATCTACTTCTTGCGACATACTATTCTCCAAACATCATTGCTAAACTAACAGGACCCATAACACCGTCTGGTGTAAGTCCGTTCTCTTCTTGCCAGTGCTTAATGTGTGCTTCAGTACCTCTACCAAAAACACCATCCGCACCAATTTCTAATTCTTCTTGTACAGCACGTACAGTTGGTCCACGTGATCCTAAACGGATAGTTTCGTATACCATTTGTGCTGGTTCCCAGTGTCCGCCTAGAACTTCCATAGCATGTTCATAATGCTTCTTACGATCTTCTAGTCCAATGTAGCCGCCGTTAATACGTTTAGTAGCACCTTTAACATCACGACTGTCACAATACTTGTTTAAGCCGTTTGTATCCCAGAACCAACATGCGCTGTCTAGTGCGCCCTTTTTGGTACGTACATACTCTACTGCCGCTTCTGGTGTCATTTCTACGTCTTCGCCAAACTTTGTATAATTGTATCTGCCTGTAAGTTGTAGAATGCCACCGCCCCTGAATCTCCAACCATCTCCGGAATCGGTATCGCCGTTGTCCATTCTATTTGCGTAAATAACATTCGCAATTTTTCTAGGCTTTCTGTGATAAGGTTCCGCATCTCTACCTGCTCTCTTAAAATACTTGCCAAAAATAGCATCTAGTGCTTTGGCGCTATAGTTGAGGTTCTCACTCAACACTCTAAAGTTATTACTTTCATGTCCGCACTGTGCGATAAACATTGCTACTCGTGCTGGTGTATCTACTTCCCATAGAGGAAGGATTTCACACATTGCGTCATACCAATCTTCAGCTTCGTCATTGCCACGAAGCATCTCAATAACCATGTCTTCTGTGAATTCAAATTCAAAATCTTCTACTGCCATTTTACAAATCCTTGTTTTATGTATGTGTATTTATTTTACAAACGCTCCTGTGCGTCCATGAACATCTGGATCTACTACATATTTGTATCCATCTGGGGGTGTTTGGTCTTGACCTTGCCATACAGGTATGTACTCGTGTCGACCTTCAGGAAAATCTGGATTATGTCTTAGATGTATTTCTATTAGATTCCCGCCTATGTACTCTGCGTTTATCTTACTGTATTTATTTTTAATATTATCTAAGCAACTAGGTAATGGTATTTGAACATCTACTTTTACCCAACGATCCCATTGTGTATATGTGGCTGGATTTTTATGTCCTTGTACTGCTAGTACTTGCTCTCCATTGAGATAATCTACACTAATATGATCGCCTTCAAATATTTCACACCAAAAATGTCCAGGTGTTAGATGATCTGTAAACTCTTTAATATATTGCTTTTGAGCACCTAGTCCAAGTCCTATAGCGTTTACACAAGGTCTTACAATATAGTAATCTGATTGTGAAACTCTAGTTCCTACTGGACCACACGTATAACCAAGACGTCTTGCTAGTATAAGTTTATCGAATATCCATAAGTCTTCAGGAGCAGTTGTTGCCCATGCTATTTCTTCTGTACAAAGATTCATAGCATTTGTTCAACACCACTATCTTGCCATGGCCATATTTTAGATTCATGTTCAGCTAAAGTTTTGGATTCACAATTACAGTGTCCACATACGTCATTAACACACTCAGGACAATTTACTTTGTCACAATGACAAGCATGTCCACATTTTGTACAAGTTGTTGTATGCACGTTATTTCCTTTTTAAGTAGCGAAAGGTCTACCTTGCTTTAGTCCGCCTGTGTTAGGATTGTTTACTACGCTGTTAGTGTCGTTGTTTCCAACAGCATATCGTGTAGGTAGTTGAGTTGCGTCTGCTGTTACGTCAGTATAACGTCCTGGCTCTATTACATTACGAGCTATTCTGTCTGTGCCTGCTAATGTAAGTTTAGCATCTTGTCTTTCACGTTTAGTTAGTGTTGGCATTATACTTCCTTAGTTCTTTACGTTCTTTGCTTTGCCCTTGCGGTTCTTGTTAGGGTCATTCTTTTGTTTACGCTTAACTGCGGTAGCAATACCTTTTGCTCCGTCTTTTTTACCGTCTTTGTTTTTATCAGCATTACGTAGTTTAGCGGCTGCGCTCTTACTTAAACACTTTGGTTTGCCTTTGCCTTTGCCATCACCACATTTACCAACACGTTCGCCTTTGCTGTTGTAACGATCCCAGCCACCTCCGCCGGCACCGCCTTTTTTGCCTTTGCCAAACCAGGCTTTAAGGTCTTCGTTTAAAAAATCTTCAAGTTCGACTTCGCCACTTGGACTAATAGCCCATGCACCACGGCCACCATAAATCATTCCACTATCATCTAGTTCGTCATATATTCTACTCATTGCAGGTGTTAGACTTTGTGTATCTTCTTCAAAGTCGAATCCTAAATCATCCGCTGTTTTAATTGCCGCAAGTAATAGCATTGTGCCGTAACCTTTGTTGCGATACTCAGGAAAAATTTCTGCTTGGTTGCGAACAATATCATCTTCACGTGCATGTGTATATTGTCCGACATGCTTGCCGTCTACAACTAAATCTATTGTAAACCCATCTCGATTCTTTTTTGTTTTAATCTCTTTAGATTCGTTCTTAACACAGTTGGGTACACGTTTTCCAAACATGGTTTTCATACCATCTTTTTTGTAGCCTTTCCAACACTTCTCTGTTATGATCTCTTCTATAAGCATGTAAATATTTATACCGGGTTGTCGATTAGTATTAAGTTAAATGTACTGCTCACTAAACTGTTGTTGGTAGTACTATACGCACGTACTTCAATATCGGTTTTTTCTGTAAACTGTAATGGTATTTTATAATCTTTAGCATATGTAGTTGCGCTAACTGTAATAATGTCTTTGGCATTCCACGCACCGCTTTGTGGTCTTGCTAGTAATGTAGATACTGCGTCAGTGTTTTGTTTACCGCATCCAACAGTCCATTGTGTAAGATATGCTGTCTTTCCTACTGGTACAGTGTACAGTGCCATAAACGTTTGTCCACGTCCTGCGGCATTACTACCAGTGCCGTCAACTCCAATTTGTGCCAGTACTGTACTAGTATCACTAGAAGTTATACTAATAGTGCCTTCGTTAATGCCACTAGTACCTGCTGTAACAGTCTTAGCACGGAATATTCTAATAAACTCTGTTGCGCCAGCAGCTCCGCCTACTGTGAGTGTTTCTACTACTACATTATAATTAGCATCCAGCCCTTGGATTTTAATTGTTCTGGCACCAGTGCCTGCTGCTGAGTCTGCGCCTGCTGTACTGGTTATAGCTACAGTTTCTGCTGTGCTAATATAACTGTAAATAGCACCACCATCCCAAATAGTTTCTTTATTGCTATCAACATCTACATTCATACCAAACTTTTCAACGTAACTAGTTCCATCAACAGCACCAGCACTGATGTTAATAGTCCAATCATAACTGCTACCAGTTGTTCTTAGTAACGGCTGACCTTGCTGATTATAATCCATAGCTTTATGAACATTTAAAATGTTTGGTTCATCTGCGTGAATATAATCTGTGCTATTTTGATTTCTATTGCCCATTTATTACTTCTTACTATTGCCCCAGTTTTTCGCACCTACTTTGCGACACTTAACTAGTGCGCCACTAGCATAAGCACTTGGCCATACTTTGTAACG
>ENA-ORDA01003248-ORDA01003248.1-marine-metagenome-genome-assembly--contig:-NODE-3248-length-11462-cov-2.488011_pt1 | contig 11462 bp, 8 predicted proteins | sample MGYA00237778_ERZ508506 | MGnify/ENA primary metagenome ERZ508506 (study PRJEB26177, sample SAMN06267891) | marine metagenome | isolation source: Monterey Bay, California, USA | place: Pacific...
AAAGGGAATACAATTTCGCAGGAAAGCAAGGCCAACAAGGACCAAAAAAAATAGACACCATAAAAACTAGAATTGTGCTTTCGTTTTTGATCGAAAACTAATTTAAGCGCCGATAGGTAAAAAATAATCGATAATATATAACCTAACTGCATGGCATTAAAAAGCTGAGATGAAGAAAATATCGGGAAAGACAAAAAATACAAGAACAACAAAGTTGTCTTATTACCTAATGGCTTTTTAAAAACAGCATACGCAAGATAAAGGAGCCATCCCCACAGAACTAAACGAAAAATACCGTAAAGCAAATAACTTCCTCCAAATAAATGGAGACTCGTTGATTGAACGAAGCCATAAATGGGACGTGAGATATGACCTGAACGCGAAAGACTATATTTCAAGTCCTGCAAATAATCAGGTCCAATATGGGCAACTAAAGATAGGTCATCTGAAGTGCCAAAACCTCCAAATATGACAAGCGGTGTGTATAATAAAAGCATCAATAAAATCAGCATATTATACCCACCAAACCATTTTGGCTTAATCATCCAATATCTAAATCAGAAAATAAATCGTTATCAACGCTTTCGGGCATAGTAACCTTCAATAGAGGCTCACGCTCCATGGCTCTTGCAATTGCAAAATTTGCATTCTCATTGCGAGCCCAACTCCTTCTTGCAATACCATTATTGACATCCCAATGTAGCATTTGACTAATATTTGCTGAAGCACGCTCACTGCCATCAATGAGCATTCCAAAACCTCCATTAATAACTTCGCCCCAGCCTACACCACCTCCATTATGAATAGATACCCAAGTCGCACCGCGGAAACTATCTCCTATAACATTCTGAATAGCCATATCTGCAGTATATCTTGAGCCATCATAAATATTAGAAGTCTCTCGATACGGAGAATCAGTTCCCGAAACATCATGATGATCTCTACCGAGAATCACAGGGCCGATTTGATTCTCTTTGATAGCTTGATTAAAGGCTTCAGCTATTTTCATTCTACCCTCAGCATCAGCATATAAAATTCTCGCTTTAGAACCAACAACCAGCTGATTCTCTCGAGCTCCTTTTATCCACTGTATATTATCCGCCATTTGTTGCTTAATTTCTGGAGGACTCGTCAGCATCATCTTCTCTAAAACAACACAAGCAATTTCATCTGTCTTATCAAGGTCTTCTTGTCGCCCTGTAGCACAAACCCATCGAAATGGTCCAAATCCAAAATCAAAGCACATTGGTCCAAGTATATCTTGAACGTAAGAGGGATAAATAAAATCATCTCCGTTTTCAGCTCGCAGCGCCGCTCCTGCCCTTGTTGCTTCCAATAAGAAGGCATTACCATAATCAAAAAAGTAAGTGCCTTTATCCGTATTTCTTTGAATCGCAGCTGCATGCCGTATTAAGCTCTCTTTCACTTTTAATTTGAACTTCTCAGGTTCTGAGGCCATCATTTGATTTGATGCCTCAAAACTTTGACCGACAGGATAATACCCTCCAGCCCATGGATTATGCAAGGAAGTCTGGTCTGAACCTAAATCAATATGAATATTTTCAACATCAAACTTTTCCCATACATCAACAATATTTCCTAAATAGGCTATCGAGACTACTTCTTTTCGCTCTTTTGCTACTCGAACACGTATACAAAGCGCATCAAGATCCTCTATAACTTCGTCTACCCAACCTTGTTCATGTCGCGTTTTTGCTGCTTTTGCATTGACCTCGGCTGTTACGGAAATTACACCTGCAATATTCCCGGCCTTTGGTTGTGCACCTGACATACCACCAAGACCAGCAGTCACAAATAGCTTTCCTTCCTTTGATTCATTAGGCTTTGTCATTTTTCGAATTGCATTCAGAACCGTAATAGTCGTCCCATGTACAATTCCCTGTGGACCAATGTACATATATGACCCAGCTGTCATTTGACCATATTGTGTAACACCCAATGCATTAAATTTTTCCCAATCATCAGGCTTGGAGTAATTTGGTATCATCATACCATTTGATATAACCACTCGAGGAGCGTTTCTATGAGAAGGAAACAAACCCTGAGGGTGTCCAGAGTTCATAACTAAAGTTTGCTCATCCGTCATTTCAGAGAGATACTTCATTGTCAATCTGTACTGAATCCAATTCTGAAACACCGAACCATTACCTCCATAGGTTATCAGTTCGTGCGGGTGCTGAGCAACCGCCAGACTAAGATTGTTCTGAATCATTAGCATAATTGCTTTTGCCTCAGCGCACTTACCTGGATATTCTGAGATGGGTCTCGCAATGATTTCATTATATGGGCGAAATCTATGCATATAGATTCGACCAAAAACATTTAATTCATTTAAAAATTCAGCTATTAATTCCGGATGTTGGTCTTTAGGGAAATAACGTAATGCATTCTTAAGTGCTAACTTCTTTTCTGCCCTATTTAAAATCGCTTTACGTTTTGGCGCATGATTTATTGCCGGATTGATAGGCTTTTCTGCAGGAAGTTTAACTGGTATCCCTTCTAAAATTTCTTCTGCAAATGACTTCATAATTCTTTTTTATTAGAAATACAAAGTTAGGTGATTCTTAGTATTTGAGCACTACAAAACCATGCTTTTGTACGGTTTGCCCTCCTTCAAAGGTCGCATCAATTTTATAGAAATAAGTACCCTCATTGACAATCTTTCCAGATTTATTTGTGCCTTGCCAAGATGCAGCAGGGTCCGTATATTCATAGATCACATTACCCCATCGATTCAGTATCAAACAATTAAACTGATCAATCCCATTATAATTAACGAAGAACTCGTCATTTCCAGCGGTAGAGGACAATACAAGAACATTCGGTACTTCGAGATCACATCCATACATACCTAGACTCGCTATATCTGAGACTTCACCACATGCGTGATTTAAGGAAACAATATATTCGCCCTCTTGATTAACTGTAATAGATGATCCTTCTTCACCGTTACTCCAGAAAAGAGAATAATCAATCGGATAGCCTGCTTGTATTGGGTCAGGAATCCCAAGTGCATTTAAGGAAACTGTAGAACCGATACAAACATTTGTATCCATTGCAATTACGCTATAATTAGGAGGGAAAGAGACTGTCATTGATTGATTTGAAGCACATGTGGAATCTGTAAAAGTAAGTTCATAAATCCCGGCAATTGAGGTTTCAACATCCGGACTTAAAACATCACCATCTATTGAAATCTCTGTGTCAGGAGATGACCAGAAACCTCCATTTGGTGCAATAGTGCCATTTAACTGAAATGCATAATCACAAACAGTAGTGTCGTTAGGAATTGAGGCATTGGGCAATATCGTAAAGTTCTCTGTGACATCAACACATTCATTTGATACCGTAAACACGTAGGTACCCGCATTATTTAGTACCAATGTAGAATCTGTAGACCCATTTTCCCATTCGTAAATTAGGGTTGGAACATACCCAGAATCAAGGTCATTGGCAGTGACAATAGGAACGAGTTCGTAATTCGTGCCAGCACAAACAGACGTGTCAGGCATTTCAATGTATAAAAATGGGGGGAAATGAATTTGTGCTTCCGTGGTAACATTGCACTCATTATCGGTGTAGAAGACATCGAAATATCCACCTGACGAAGAAGTGATTAAAGGATTATTATTTAGAATATCACTAAATGTTATGGCCGTATCTAATGTAGACCATTCTCCACCACTAAATGAAATCGTTTCCGATACTTGAAAAGCCAAATCACAGGCTATTGTATCTGGGAAAATCTCTGGACCTTCCGTTACCGTAAACGACACAGTCGTATCAAATGGACAGCCAAAATCGTCAGTGACGTTAAACGTATAACTGTAGGTACCTACAGCGTCAGGCTGAACCTCAATCAATGTGTCATTCATCCCGGATATAATTGTTGGGTCTTCTGTCCACCAACTCGTATCTGCAGAAGTTTGGTAAGATCCTAGACCTGGAAAGTAAGATGCATCAAAAAACAATCCCCATTCAAAAATATAACCATCATCAATTCCTATGTTGTCCTGAACAAAAATCGTCCAATTTCCATTAACAGGACAGCCTATAAGGCTATTAAAAGAATCCTCAGGTTGGTAAACCACGTTTGGATTTATAGAAGGTCCATTATTCCCAAAATTAGGAGCTGGTATGGTGTTTCCTAAATTGTCAGTTATAGATCCATTAATATCATTAAAAACCGAACTAAAGCAATACTCCCATCCTTCGCCAGGTCCGCCTCCTCCAGAATCATCTATGGGATCCCCCATATAGGTACCCGCACCAGAATTACCACCGGGTAAAAAACCTCCAGTAAATGAATTCACCAAGGGAACAATGGTGCCATTTGGACACTGTAACCAAATTTCTAAATCTCCCAAATACGAATGTTCCATAGTGATACATACTTGATTTAGATCCTGGTCGTCTGTAATCGTAGAACCCCCCGGGAAACCATTAATGGTAATGGGTGCCTCATATTGTTGACCAGAACCATCCGGTAAATATGTGAGGCCTGCAAAATTACCTCCTAACTCAAATGACCCTGGAGGAATTGTAACACCGACAGTATCTTGAGGTGTAACACCGCCAACAAGTGTTGTACTTGCTCCAAGGCAAACCGAATCCTGAAGTGGACCTGTGCCCGCAAAACTCGGGAGCAATGAAACCCTTACCTTACTTCGAACACGCTCGTTTAAAGGAAATTGGTCTTCTATTTTTAGGTCAACAAGGTAGCCTGACCTAGCAGGTGGTGTAAACCATATTGAATCATTATTAGGATAAACGTTTCCGTCGGTAATATTCCATTCAAAATCGATGTCTGTATTTATATTTTGAGAATACCCAAAGCCCGTAGAATCTAAAGAATTAGGAAAAATGGGCTTCGCTATAAAAAGAATACTATCTCCAAAACAAATATCTACGAATCCCGTGTCTGTAGGATTTATTGCATCGGGACCTGTACCATTGATATACGCCTCCATATGCGCTTCAAAAGGTTGAAATTGGTTACCACAAGAAGCATTTGCTTCCCAACCCGTTCCCTCACCTGCTCCATCGGTAATAAAAACAACTGTTAAACAACCTGATGGATTATTCCAACTGGCTTGGTAGGTAAATCCACCTGGATCCGTAACGGAATTGTGAATCCCTAACAAAGGAGCAGTGGCATCGGGCCCATCGAAGACCTGAATAAAATCAGAACCATCAACATTGAATTCAAAACCAGCATTAATGGCAAAAGTAATCGTCGCCTTTGTACCAAGGTTTAAATCTGGACAAAAAACCGAAGTGTCATTAAAATTAGGCGGATAATTCCCACCTGCACCGGGATCTTGAAAATTCGTACCTACGATACCAAAATTGTTGCAATCCATTGGAGAATCCTCAGGAAAACCAGGCTCTCCCATGACCACAGTCTGGGACCATGAATTTAGTGAAATTACAATACCTAAAATAAACAATAAAATCGTTCTCATTATAACTTACTATTTCGTTCATGGTTCAAAACCCAATAAGATTTTACCATGATAATTTTATCCTGTTCTTTCCAGTAATAATACTGATTTTGATTTTCAATTTTAAAATTGAAATCTAAAAAAGATGCTTCTTTTATTGAAACTTCATTTGAAACATGATTCAAATTCGAGTGTTTTACCTCATTATATTCTCCGAATTCCAATCCATTATCAACAGCATAGGCTAATATTTCATAGTCGGAGACCTTATTCTTTTTAAGAAAGTCCAACTCCTCTTGTGTATAACTACGAAGCAGTTGATTTTGACCTAAAGAATAAAAACAATTGAATAGTAGAAGGAGGAAGGGTAATAAAACTTTCATAAATAATTCGGTTTCATCATTAAAGACCTAAAAATCGTTGAAAAGTTGCGCCTATTGTTCAAAGAAAATTTAAAGTCAAACGACAATTAAAATTAGTTTTGTAAAGTTAGCAATACTATCCAATAATTAAAACCATGAATAAAGAGCATTTAAAATCAATTGCATCGCAAGTAAGAAGAGACATTGTTAGAATGGTATCGGCAGTGAAATCAGGACATCCAGGCGGGTCTCTCGGCTGCGCAGACTTCCTGACCTATTTATATTTTGAAGCGATGACTGAAGATTCATCAAACTTCAGTATGGATGCCAAAGGGGAAGATGTATTTTTTCTTTCTAATGGCCATATCTCGCCCGTTTGGTATAGTGTTCTTGCAAGAAAAGGCTATTTCCCTGTGCCTGAACTAGCTACTTTTCGAAAAATCTCTTCAAGATTACAGGGTCATCCCTCAACTGACAAAAATCTTCCGGGAATCAGAATGGCGTCTGGTTCTTTAGGGCAAGGATTATCTGTTGCAATTGGTACAGCAGAAACGAAAAAATTAAATCACGATTCATCAACGGTATATACCCTTCATGGTGACGGCGAACTTCAAGAAGGTCAGATTTGGGAAGCAGCAATATATGCCGCTGCAAATAAAATTGACAACCTAATTGCAACTATTGATTTCAATGGCAGACAAATCGATGGTGACGTAGAAGATGTGCTCTCTTTAGGCTCATTGAAAGATAAATGGCAAGCTTTTGGATGGGAGGTATTTGAAATGGATGGTCATGATTTTGAAAACATACACCAAACAATGTCTGCAGCAAAAAGCAAACTTGGTAACGGAAAGCCAATTATCGTTATAATGGCAACAGAAATGGGTATGGGTGTTGACTTTATGATGGGTACCCATAAATGGCATGGTGTCGCGCCAAACGAAGAACAATTAACCAGTGCTTTGGGCCAACTTGAAGAAACTTTAGGTGATTATTAGTGTATAGATTTTTTTCCATTCTTTTTATAAGCGTTAGTTTGATTGCTCACAGTCAAACCCAAACGAGGATACTTTTTATTTTGGATGCTTCCAACAGCATGAATCTTAAATGGGAGAATCAAACAAGAATGGAATCGGCTAAAGAAATCCTAAACAGTTCGATAGAAGAGCTCAGAGGAATCCCAAATCTTGAAATTGCATTGCGCGTTTATGGACACCAGACTGCGATTAGCAATACATCTCAAGACTGCAATGACACCAAGTTAGAGGTCCCCTTTGGAAAAAACACTATTGATGCCATTAAGAAAAAAATTAAACTTTTGTCTGCAAAAGGCGCCACACCTATAGCACGTTCGCTTGAAGCCGCGGCCGAAGATTTCCCTACTAAAGAGGGAAGAAACTTCATAATCCTCATTACTGATGGCCTTGAATCATGTGACAATGACCCTTGCGTCATCGCTCAAAAACTCAAAGAAAAAGAAGTGAATGTTACGCCATTTGTAATTGGTATAGGACTCGACTTAAGCTACCTTGAAAAATTCAATTGTATTGGTTCGTTTACAGAAGCTGAAAACAAAAAAACTTTTAAAGCAGTACTCACTAATATCATAGATAAAGCATTATTAAATACGACCGTTCAGGTAAACCTGAATGACTTAGCGCTTAATCCGAAGGAGACTGATGTCAGTTTATTCTTTTATCGTGCCGGGACTAAAGAACTGCTCCATACGTATACGCACACATTGAATAGATATAAAAATCCAGACACGTTAATTTTGGACCCTTCAATTCATTACGATTTGAAAGTAGCAACATTACCACCGATACAAAAGCTTGATATACAAATAACAGAACACGTGCACAATACGATTAATGTTGACGCCTCACAGGGCTTCTTAAAATTCATAAGCTCACGCAGCGGATATAACATTAAATACCCTGCAAGGGTTTATCAAAAAAATATAGCCCAAGAACAAAGCATAAATCATCAAAGTCTTGGAAGCACCCAAAAGTATTTAATTGGCAACTATGATCTTGAAATCTTCACATTGCCTAGAACCTATCGCTCCGTTACAATCAATGAAAATAAAACAACAACTGTCGATATACCTGCACCGGGAAATTTAGACTTAAAAACAGCAAAGTTATACGTTGGTCAGATATTTGTCAAAAGGAAAACAGGAGAATATGAATGGGTCTGTAATTTAAATTCACAGGTGCGCACTCAAAAATGGCAGTTCCAGCCCGGAGATTATAAAATTGTATACAGAGAAAAAGCGCAATTTTCAAGCGCTTACACAAATGAAAAAACGTTTAGTATAAAAACATTAAATACGAATTATTTAAAATTATAACTATGGAAGGCATTGAGATATTAGGAAATAAAGACACACGATCGGGCTTCGGAGAGGGATTAGCAGAATTAGGTGCGGAGAACGAAAATGTAGTAGCACTTTGTGCTGATCTTACGGGATCGCTTAAAATGAATGCCTTTCAGAATGCTTTCCCAGAACGCTTCTTTCAGGTTGGAATTGCAGAAGCCAATATGATGGGCATGGCTGCTGGAATGACCATTGGAGGTAAAATTCCATTCACAGGTACTTTTGCGAACTTTTCAACAGGAAGGGTTTACGATCAAATTAGACAGTCCATTGCCTATTCCCAAAAAAATGTAAAAATATGTGCTTCCCACGCAGGTTTGACTTTGGGTGAGGATGGCGCTACACATCAAATATTAGAGGATATTGGAATGATGCGAATGCTCCCAAATATGACCGTTGTTGTCCCAGCAGACTTCAATCAAACAAAACAAGCAACTAAAGCAATTGCCGAACATAAAGGAGCGGTTTACTTGCGTTTTGGAAGACCTGTAATGCCCATATTTATAAAACCAGATGCTGTTTTTGAGATTGGAAAGGCAGATGTTATTCAAGAAGGAACAGACGTTACTATTATTGCATGCGGTCACATGGTTTGGAAATCGATCGAAGCAGCTCAATCATTGGCGGCCTCCGGAGTCTCTGTAGAGCTTATCAACATGCATACCATTAAACCTATTGATGAAGCCTCTATTTTAAAATCTGCTGCAAAAACAAAGTGCATCGTTACTGCTGAAGAGCATATGGCTAATGGTGGTTTAGGAGAAGCTGTCGCGCGAGTTCTAGCATCAAACACCCCTTGTCCGCAAGAGTTTATTGCTGTAAATGATTCTTTTGGAGAGAGCGGAAAACCAATGGATCTCATGGAAAAATATGGGTTGGGAGCTTCTCATATTCATGATGCTGCGCTTAAAGCAATTCAAAGAAAATCCTAATTTTTTAATTCTTCAAGCAACGTTTTAATAGACGCTATTTTTGGCAGGCATACTTTGTTCTCGCAAAGATATATCCCTGTCTCCTTGTAGGCACTTGACATAGGGATTTCTTTATGATAGGACACAACTCTATTTGAACGGATTAACGCAGATAAATCAGCCTTCGTAGGTATAGCACTTGTCAAAACGTGGATCTCTTTAATACCCAAAAACAAACGATAATACAGTGCCATCCAATTTAAATAACCACTTGGATATTTATTAATGAACGCGAGAATCTTTCCTAACATTTGATGACTTTTTTCTACCCAGTCTTCTTTTCTAAAGTAAACCCCTAAAAGTTGAAGATTGTGAGCCATAACCGAATTTGAAGACGGGATAACATCATCATCTATATCTATTTTTCGCGCGATTAATTTAGACCCTTTCTCGATATAGAAGAATAAGCCTTGCTCCTCGCTGTAAAATTCAGACAGAACGTAATCACCCATCTTTTTAGCATGCTCTAAATAACATAAATCGCCTTTTATCTGATATAACTTAATGAAAGCCTCAATCGTCAAGGCATAATCATCGAGAAACCCATTTATACTTGAAATATCATTGACATAATTTCGATAAAGCGCACCTTTAGATTGCAACTGTCGATTTATAATCCAATTTGCAATGGATACTGCCTCTTCGATAAAAGATTCATCATTGAAAGCAAGATAGGCTTGCGAAAGGCCATTAATCAAAAGTGCATTCCAGGCAGTCAAAGACTTTGGGTCAATTTTTGGCTCTTCTCGCTTCTCACGATGAAAAGCAAGGGTGCGTTTGACTCGGTTTACATTTTCCTTCGCTTGATTTATCGACCACTTATTATTAGCTGCGAGTTGCTTTAACTCTTGTTTTCGTTGAAGGATAAAGAGTCCATCTTCCCATGATTCATCATTTCGGATGTAATAAAAGTCTTTAAACCAATTAAAATCAGGACCTAATATTATCTTCAACTCCTCCTTTCTCCAGCAATAATATAGACCCTCAGCACCATCGCTATCGGCATCTTGCGCACAAAGATACGATCCGGACCGTGTCTTTAAACTCCGCCTTAAATAAATAAAGGTCTCATTTACAATTGAACGATAAAACTCAGAATCATACTTTGAATCAGAAAATAATGCCGCTTTACTATACAAACCCAATAACTGCGCATTGTCATATAACATTTTTTCGAAATGCGGCACCTTCCATACAGCGTCAGTCGAATATCTCGAGAAACCACCGCCAATATGATCATAAATACCTCCGTTACCCATAGAGGTTAATGTCTTTCGAAGATGCTGACTAATCATACCATCTTGCTCTTGAAAACCATATTCCAATAAAAAATCAAGATGATTCGGAAGAGGGAACTTTGGTACATATTGGTAACCCCCAAAATCTAAGTCAAAGGTCCGTTTTAATTTGACCATCCAATCTTGAAGTGTTTCTTTATTAATGGAAAAAGAAGCAGTAATGTGTTCATATGCCTTATCCTCAAGGTTTTCTTGGATTTCTTTTGCAAATGCTTCTACACGGGCGTTATGCAGTCGGTCAACTCGCCGAGGATGCTGGAATCCCAGATAACGTTGCCTCCGAGCATTTACGACTGATGCAGCGTTGTGGGTTTTTCACCAGCGAACGGCAGGGACGTAGGGTCTATTACCAAGTTGCCGAACCACACCTTCAAGAATTGATGAACTGTGTGGAGAGTCGGTTCTTAGGGTGAGTTGCACTTTTTCCTAGCCAATCTTTGCTTTTCGCGACAACATATCGCTTCATTGCGACCTTACGATTATTCGATCTTTGGTAAGAATCATGCATTCAATCACCGTCCGAGAATTGGCAAGACACCACGCTGAACAGCCCGTTGAGCTGATTGATGTACGAACACACGTTGAATTCTCTGTCCTGCATGCCTCTCCAGCTAAGAATGTCCCACTCAGCGAGCTTGATCCTGATGCGGTCATGGCAAGGCATGCCGAGATGTTTGACGATCAACCTCTTTATTTGATTTGCCAAAGCGGCAAACGCTCATCCAAGGCCAGCAAAAAATTCCAGACCGCCGGTTACGACAACATCATCAACGTGATTGGCGGAACCCGAGAATGGCAAGCAATGGGATTACCTACTGAGCAAAACGAGAAGGTCATTTCGCTGGAACGACAAGTTCGTATCGCTGCTGGCACCGTCACACTGGTTGGGATTCTTCTTGCCTATCTCATCCACCCCTATTTCCTGGCAGTGGCGATCTTTGTTGGGGCAGGCTTGGTTTTTGCTGGGATCAGCAATACCTGCGGCA
>ENA-ORDA01003249-ORDA01003249.1-marine-metagenome-genome-assembly--contig:-NODE-3249-length-11458-cov-4.197083_pt1 | contig 11458 bp, 19 predicted proteins | sample MGYA00237778_ERZ508506 | MGnify/ENA primary metagenome ERZ508506 (study PRJEB26177, sample SAMN06267891) | marine metagenome | isolation source: Monterey Bay, California, USA | place: Pacific...
TAGCAGACATACTAAAGGAAGCTAGAGATGCTACAGTAGATGCTCTAGAGAAAACATATGATCCAGAAAACATACGTATGGGCAAGCTTTATAATATAAGTAAAAGAGGTAGTGGTATTAAAGAGACAGAACTACAAGCGGCTATTCGTGATTTAGGATTGACTGTAGACATGGCTGATCTTGAATCAGAACAGATAGACTTCTTAGAGTATTACATTAAGTCAGGTAAGCAAGGCGTTAAGAGTAGATCTAAATTTATACGAGAGTCTCTTAGATAAAAGGGCGACACAAGCCGCCCCTTCTAACACTACTTGACTCCGTGCCTTTCAGCACATTGCCTAGCCCAAAGATACATACTTGTGTATGCCTTTAGACAGTGATCTCTTTCAGTGCTCTCCCATAGATTGTCACGTAGTAACACCTCCATACTCTCCATATGATCTGTCATTACGTTCAGGAATGCTGTTCGTCTTGACTTGATGTGTTCTTGTGCTTCTTGTTCTAGTTTCATACTGCTATGCTATAAGTAATTCTGCTGATGTGTAAGGGATATGAAAGAATAACTCGCCCTTCTGTATGTACCTACCCTTAGCCTCTGCTAAACTTTCTTTAGTGAGTAGTGTATCCTTTATTCGCCACACTTGCTTCATGTCTTCACGAAAGACATAGAAGTTTAGAACACCATTAACACCTTCATACTTATCTAGTAAGCGTTGCTTACGTTCAGGAATGCGAATCTCTGCCCAATGTGTAGGCCAATCTTCTTTCCAAGCTACTTTGACTTCAGCTTCATTGAAGTATGTGTAGCCATCTTTCTGAGAGACGACATCTACAAAATAGTTTTCTTCGGTATTAACTATAGTATGACCTTTTGATATTAGTATCTCAACTAATGTATCCTTAGCCTTCTTATCGTAGGCCTGATACAATGCACGGTTAAACTGTTTTCTTACTGCTGTCACTTAGGTATTCCTTTAGTTCTGTATAGCCCCCAAGGTGAGTGCCATCTGGTTTAAATATTTGTGGTACTGTAGTATAACCTGCTTTCTTTATTAATGCCAGTAACCATTTGCTACTAGGCGATTGTACGTTGTATGTTGTTACCTGACTTCCTGCAACACCTCTTAGTAATTGTAAAGAGGCATCACAGAAGTTACATTCGTTTCTAGTTATTACTATCCACATTAAACTAAGTCAACAATCTCACAGCTATCACCACTACATGCTAGTGTCTGACTACCTGCTGTATTATCTTCTTGTTCATACTCAGATAACTTATCCCAATCAATACTATCAGGCATCTTATCTAAAAGAATATGATAGTCTGTAGCTAAACAATCTTGATAAGGTGCTTGCTGATATGTGTGTTCATTGAATGGTAAGAATGATACACCTGACATCTCATCAAAATGTTTGTACACAAATGCACCTACTTCAAACCATTCGTTATTCTTTACGTTGATAGTAACAGATGGTTTATGTTCACACCATGATCGTTGATAAGCTAACCACATCTCTAGCTGTTCTATAGCAGACATGTCAGCAGTAACTGTTGCACCATCTGGAGCTTTCATAGGGAAGCTAAACACAGTAGTCTGGTCAGGCTTCATTACGTCTGGCTCATTAGGTATACCCTGATCCATCATGAACTGTGTCAACGGGTCTTTGTTGTCTCCACGTACAGTGCGAATATAATAGGCTGAGTGACGAGCGTGAATGCCACTGCTAGAGTCAACCAGTTGGCTGACAGTACCGCTTGGTTTAACACAGCTGATAGCAGTACTGACAGGGATATCAAGGCGTTCAGCCCACTTAGCATTAGTAGCAACGGCGATTTGTTTGAGGTGTTCAAGAGTTTTCTCCAGTCCTTTGTTAGCCTTTGTAGTTAAAGGGTTGTCCATAATACCTGTCATAGATACACCAAGTAATCTTTCTTCTTCGGTGTTATTCTGCCATGACTTACGTAGGTAAGGGAACTTAGTAAATGATGATTGTATTGTACCTAATATAGTAGCTATACGTACCTTACGTTCTAAGTCTTCTGAACTATCAGTAGCTCTTACAACTACCTCTGTTAGATTACAGAACTGATTAGGCCGTAAAATTATTTCACTACATGGGTTAGTCCCAAACTCAAAGTTAGGGTCACGTCTGCCATTTTTAGCTGCTTGTTTCTTAGATGCTTGTCTGTTGAAGATACCACGTTCACCTGATCCTGACTCAACCAAAGCCATCCACTCACGCATGAAAGATAAACTGTCAGGCTTCTCAGTGTATGACACAGAGTTGTTAGCCAAGGCACGTTGAGGGTCATTGTCCCACCATGAGCCTGACTTAGCATGTCTCATACGATCATCAGATAGATTAGATAGAGAGATCATAGCTGACCTACGTACACCACCTACAACCACTACCTCACCAATCTTACACATGATGTCGTGACATTCTAGTGACGATAGCTTACGTCCTTTAGCATCTTTGAATGTCTTAATAACGAAGTTGAATAAATCAATCAAAGGCATTGGGCCTGATGCTCTACCACCAAATGTCTTTAGCTTTGCACCTGCAGGTCGTACCTTAGATACATCCCATCTAGGTATCTCACCACTATAAAGTAATGCAACCATTTGACGTAGTGATTTAGCCCAACCTTCTTTACTATCTTTAACTACGATAGTTGTTTCACTCTCATACAAAAGCTCAGGAACTTCTGGTAACTTCTGTACTGATTGACGTTCAACAGAGAAGCCAACACCAGTACCACACAATAGAATAAACATAGCTTCATCAAATGCTTTAACATCATCTACAGCTAGGTAAGAACAGTTGTAACCTGCTGTATTGTCACGAGCTAAAGCAGGGCCAGCAGTCATCAATGCTCTCATAGAAGGCATTACTTCTAGTCCTAGTATAGCTTGTTCAATCTCAGCTATCTGCTTAGGGTTATCACCTAATGCTGGACGTACTAAGTTCTTCATGTAACGATCTACTGTTTCACTCCAAGTTTCCCTGCGACCTTCATCATCAAGCCAACGTGCATAACGTGACTTATGTATAAAGGATTGATAGTCGGTTGGTAGTGTGTTATTCATCTATTATCTCCTGATCCTTTTATTTTATTTCTATCTTGCCTACTGGTAAGCTTCTCAATATTTATATCTGCAATCTCATCTAGGTTATATCCTATATCATTTGCAAGATTACTTAGATACCATAGAACATCTCCTAGTTCTTTAGCAACTTCATGTCTGTTAAAAGTACCATCACGTACTTGTTTCTTAACCTTCTCAGCTACCTCACCAGCTTCACCACAAAGCCCCAACGTAGGGTATAGGACTTTGTGGGTTGCAGGGTAAATAGCAAAGCTTACAGCTTTTCTTTGGTATTCTCTAAAGCCAATAGCCATATTTTTTCCTTTGCTTTATACTATTATTTTTTATCTTCGGCTTCATCTTTGATACCTAATGAATCTTTAAGCTCATTAGTCTTCATATTTTGAATAGCCCTTACACATTGTACCATATGGTCAATAAGTGTAATAGAGTTTTGACCTAAGTTTAAGATAGACACAATCTCATTTTGTGCATCTGTAAAATCTTTAGTATCAAATTCTTGTTCGTCAATAGTTATTTTAGTCATGCTGTTTTACCTCACAGTCAGTTACATTTATATCATCTATATCATACAGATGATCTCGGATCACCTCACCTAGTACGGCAAGATTATACTTAGGGTCAACCTCTAGAAAGTTTGCAGTGGGGTCAACCTTAATTATTAAATTAATTTCATAGAGCAAAGTGAAAGCTCCTAGTTATATTTAAGTTGATAGACAAGTCAAGAATCATTTGTGTATCCTGATATTATTAATGGTTCTATACTGTCATAGAAATAAGATGACCATTCGTATGCGTCATTGAGTTCTTCAAAATAAAAGTTACCATCGAACACATCACCGTCTACTTCTGCCTTACATACTAATACGAAGTTAGCATCATCAGGCCAATCATCACTATCAGGAGTATCATCTCTAGATGTTGGCCCAGATATTATACCCCAAATTTTAACACTCATTTTTTCCAGTTCCTTAATAGCTCCATGTAATGATCTATACTTATCATAACTATCCATGGTTGTCTATCGGATCTATAAAAAACTACAGGCTCACCTTTGGCATGATTACTTGCTTGATCTATGTAACCATACGCAGTCTTGAAGCCAGACTTACGCCTCTTAACTTCTATTGTAATAGGCATAGTCTTACGTGCGGCAGGTGACAACTGTATGTCCTCACCTGAGTCGCCCATAGTGGTTGACTTGATGTCATCTGGTTCAAACTCAGGGAATGTTTCAAGTAACTTATCCCTGACTTCTTGTTGACCAGTTCTACCTTTGGCTTTACCCGCCCTCGACATCAAAGATCTCCTCTACATTAGGTTCTTTCTCAACGTGTACTAAGTACTCAACACCATAAGAGTATTGAAACTTACGTGCATTAGGCCAACAAAGGTTCTTGAAGTCACAAAATGTACATGCCCTAGCTAACTTAGTATTAGGACTAGTTTTGCTGGCAGGTACTGGTGATATACGTTCATCAGGTATTTTACCTGCAACCAATGATTTAGCATGTAGCATATCCTTCTTCTTAGTCTTCAGTTCTTTACTGAAGTCATACCTATCGAGACACATCTCACCTGTAACCTTATTGATTACAAGGAATGCACCTTCTTTTTTATTTGTTACAAGTGGATCTTCTTTACCTGCATAAACATAGGACGACAACTGAGACACATATCCAAACGGATCTTCTTCTCTCAGCTTACCTTCTTTAAACTTCTTGAATGAGAAGGGGCTAGCTGTCTTAACATCCACAGTCATACCATCTATAACAGCATCACGATGTCCCTTAATACCATGCACAGATAGTCTATCTTGCATACCTACACAAGAGTGACCAGAGGCTTTCACCATAGCTAGTATTAACTCTTCTATCATATCACCATAGAAAAACATCAAGTACTTCTCAGCCTTGAGTTTGATACCTTCTTGTGCTTTGTTTACTTTGTACCACAACTTTCTGTCGCAGTCTGTACCAACACCAGATAAAGATAAGTATCCTCTTGGTGCTTGGGGTTTACTAAATCTTGCAAGAGCTGTATCAGAGACAGCCTTACCCATCTCAGAACTGATAGCTTCATTCCAACCACCAACTCCTAAGAGAACACCCTCAAGATCTTTTATTAATGTATCTATTGTTTTCATATTAACTCCTCAGTTAAAAAGTGGGGTAGGAAGAAAGGAAAGGAAACACCTACCCCACAAGTTGTGCTTAGAACAGTACCTCGTTCCCAGCTACAGGTTCAGATTGGGTATCAGATGGAGGAGAATCACCTGAGTCTGGAACATATTCAACATGCTCTAATACTTTAACCTTATCTAAACGTGTTCCTACAATACCTGACATCTTAGTGTCATATACTGATAGTAATACTTCTACTGTAGAACCATTACCAATAGTTCCATCTAACTCATAGTCCCAAGCTGTATCATCTGCTTTAACAACTACAGGTGCGCCACTATCCCAGTCACGTCCTGTATCAAACTTGCGTACAAACTTTACCTTGTGTCCTCTACCTTGTAGATCAGGTGAGCCTTTCTTAATAGACCGAGATGCTTTTAGTGCCATCATATTATCTTCATCTAAGATAACATCAATAGTACATGCACCACCACATGCTTCATAAGCACCTTGGTATCCTTGCATATCACGGTTCTGAGTGAAGACCTTTGCCCACTCACCGATGCCTGTTAATTTTACTTTTCTTGTTGCCATATTGGCCTCCATTATTGTTAATGTATTTCACTATACGTGTTACCGTACTGTACGTCAATACCAAGGTCAACATTTAATTTGAGTTCTTGGTTAACTTTTTCAATAGCCCAGTTAAGTGTTGCAGTATGATCACTCTCATCACCTACCTTAACTTGGTTAATTGACTCGTCGTGAAACTGCCCAAGTATATTGGGACGTTTCGTCATGTAGTATGCTACCCACTTGTCAAAGCAGTAAGCACCTGTTGATTGATTGAGTGTAGAGAATACATCTTTCTCATACCTTAGACTGTGCCAGAACTGACTGACAGGGTTCTGTACCCACATCTCACCATTGATTGTACGAACTGACTGAGACTCAGAGAAAGCTTTTACTGACCAGTTACGATCCCAATATGCAGATAACAAAGCAGCTGCTTCATAGACTGGCATACCTGTGGTACGTGATAACTTAGGTGCGCCAACGCCATAGGTAGCAGAGTAGTTCACCACCTTGTAGTTCTTACGTAAAGACTTTAGTGAAGTCTTACCTGAGTTGTGATCATCTATTTGCTTTTGAGTTACAGCTCCAGCATGTTTAGCTAGGTCAAGGTGAGGGTCGAAGCCTTCCTTAGACATCTCTTCAACATAATCTGGGTCGTAAGGTTTCATGTAATGACGCTTAGTCGTATCCTCTAGGGATGTCATATCAGCACCACACAAGACATAACCATCATCAGCTATCAAGCAACCACGTATCTCTTTACCCCAAGGTTTATCAACACCTGGAAGATTTACTAACGGCTTCCTATGCTTGAAGCGTAATGTGTTAGTAAGACCTGCAATACCTGCCTTAACATATCCATTACGTTCACACTCAACGAATGCTTGGAAGATAGATAGTCTGTGTTGTATAACAGTGAGACCATCAAGGACAGAGACAGAGTTGTTAGTCTTTGTTAGTAGCTTTACTGAGTCAGTAAGCTCACCATCCTTACGTACTTGAGGTATAGTTCTCTCACTACCATCATCTTCTTTAACATACTTATGTGTACAAGGATTCCAACCTAGTGAGTACAACCAATCCTTAACCTGTTCAGAAGAGTTAGGGTTAGGTTCTTCCCAACCTTTGACGACAGATATAGGATCGTCATGATGGTTAGGTAGGTTATGTTCTGACAACAGGTCAAACCATTTTTGTCCATGAGAAGAAGGTGTACCATCTTTCTTGAAACAAACTTTAGGTTTACGTTTGATTGCCATGACCTTACGTCTAGGCATAACAGTCTTAAGTTCTTCTACTCTGGACACTTGTTGCTCAATCAATGTTACAATACTAGACTCAGCTAAAGCTTTATCTAATCTCCAACCAACTCTCTCAGCTGATGAAGCACAACGCATCTTGAACTCTAAGTATCTAAAGAATTTATCTAGTAACATATTGTCGTTATAGATAAACTTAAAACGTTTAAGTAAGTTACACCACAATGCCCAGTTAATACGTACATCCTCTGAACAACGATGGGCATACTCTTCTTGAGTAAGATTGTGCCAATCCTCTATCACAGGTTTAGGTATACCGAAGTCCTCACCGAAGCTATCAAGACCATGCTTAGGTCTGTTGTAGTTGAGAACCCAAGACATAGGTAAGGTATCAAACAGTCTAGCCTTTATCTTTATACCAAGTAACTTCTCTAGTAAGGGTATGTCATAGCCAATTATATTATGACCAATCAATCCTTGTTGAGATAACAATAGCTTACGCATATCATCATACTTGAATAGAGTTGTAGGGCTAGAACCATCAGCAGTATAAGATAGACAATGTATTTTAGTAGCATCTTCCAAAAGGTTATCAGCTTCTACATCGAATACTATCATGCCGCAATCTCACTCCTATCATATGGTGCATCTTCAGATAAGATCGTAGTGTCTGGATCGTAGTACACTGAACCTGCATTACCTAACTTAGCGAATGGTCTGTTCTTGTCAACAATAAAGTTTGTGGTATTTTGTAGCACCTCATCTTCAGTCTCGACATCACGTTCAATCTTAATACAAATGATTGCTTCTTCTTCTAGTGAAGCCGCATACTTTGTACGTCCATCATCATTCACCTGTGATATAAAGATAACACCAATGTTTAACTCCTTGGCTAACTGTGCGGCTCGTGAACCTAGTGTAGTAAGTACACTTGTAGCACCATCAACACCTGAGCTAGACAAGTAAGCAAGACGTTGAACATGGTCAATGAAGATAAACCCTGCACCATATACAGTAGCCGCAAGGCGTATGTAATCAAGTAGCTTGAGTGGATCATCATGCGACATCATCTCAAAGATAATAGTACGTTCACCTTTAGTCATCTCTTTAGCGGCGGCGATAACTTCTTGTTCAGACACATTGTTTTCTTTAGCATCGTCTTTAGTCCTGACGTTGACACCTAGTTGATATGTAGCCATTGACCTGTAGGTAGTAGACTTCATCTCTTCCATGTGCAGTAAAGCAACACGGCTCTCTTCGTCACGCAGTAGGCCTGTCTCGAAGTAACGTATCACCTCTGTCTTACCAGTACCTCTTGGTGCTTTGATGAATGTAATACCACCCTTGACCATACCTCTGATCTTATCATCAAGACCTGTATGACCTGTAGGTACATACTCGTATGGGTTTTCATTTAGGATAGCATCTTCTACATCTTGATCGGAACAGAAGAAGTTCTCTGGTGAGTAACGTTGAGGTTTACGTGCCGCCCACATTAGATCATCAGCATCACCTGACTGTAAGAAGTCATTGGCATCCTTGTGCTTAGACATTGGTACATACCAAAACTTATCAGGGAATGCAGCGTATAGTTTATCTGCAGCTCTACGTCCTGCATCATCAAGCTCACCTGCATAGATGATCTCTTTGAATGAAGATAGGTAGATGTGATTGTGCTTGATAAACTTCTCACCAATAGATGCACTAGGCAATGACTTAACTGGGAATGTCTTACCTAGTATTTGGTATAGACTTGCCGCATCAAACTCACCTTCAGTAAGGTAGATACGTTTGCTTGAGCCTGAGTTAAACTCTGGGCCAAACAAATGATTCATGCCCATGCCTCTATCCTTAGTCCAAGTCTTAGACTTATCTGACACTAGCCTGTACTTGACTGTGTGTGGGTACTTGTACGCATACCTGACTGCCTCACCTTTATCACCAGTCTGTAATTGTATTCCAAAAAGCTCACAAACATCAGCGTCAATAGACCTGATACCATTGTAAGTTCCACCCGTTACGGGTATTTCCATAGGCTTTCTCCTTTCCTTGAGAGGGTACTCCTGCTTGACCCAATCATATACCTGTGACATATCCTTAGATGGATATGATCTACTACAAGAATGACATTGACCATAGCCATCATCATTCCAATTAAACGCATCACTTGAACCGCATTCTGTATACGGACAAGCTAAGTGTGGGTTATCTCCTGTCGCCATAAATTATATCCCTTATCATCTCATATATAAACATGATTGAAATAAAAGGCCACACAATAGCTAGCTTGAGTGTACCTTTATTGTTATCATCCATTGATTCAAACATACCTATGACTAGCATCATACCTAGTAGATACATGATGACAGGTGGCCAGAGGTATAGTGTCATCCATCTTCTCCTTGCAATACGTAACGTACATAACGTTGACCTGTAACAGGATGTTTCTTCTTTACACTAAGTATGTCGTGACCCAAGTTACGTAGCTCTTGTATACGTTTGGTTAAGCAACTGATGCTATAATCTATCATAGCCTCACGTACTGTAATACCCTTAGTTGTTCTAAGGTGTGTCATAATTAATTCATGTTGTGATTTACTCATCGTTTTTCCTTTCCGATTAGTTCTAGTTTAAATAGGCCTTCAGTCTGCCTCATGGAAGACCACAAGTCAAGTAGTTGTTTATATGATATTTCAATTACCTGATGTGTATCTATATCTTCTACGTATTGTCTTAAGTAAACAACACCATTGTTCTCAAGATACATTTCAACATCATCAAAATTATTCTGTTCATCCATACTAGTGACGACAGAGTAATCCTTTTCAAATTCAACTGTGAACATTTGTCAATGCCTCCCATGACACTGGAAATAGTTCAGACATCTTAGTACTGATTTGATTAGCTACTGTACGTGTCTCGTACTGTGTATCTTGACTACACCTAAGCTTACACATATCGGCAAAGGCATCGAGACTACCACTCCAATACCACTCAGTCATAGTGTTCTGTGGTAGTACCATACGTGCTTGCTCTTCGCAAACACCAGAGTCAATCATATGTTTGTACAAAGATGTAACGTAATCTAATGTTGTACTAATATGTATATCACTTATGATAATACTTTCACTACTACCCTGCTTCTTATCATCTACTTTAGACCTCCATGTTGTAGGTTCGAAGTACTCAGGCTTTGTTGATACATACCTACGACTTATCTCATTCCAACGTAGGAACTTATGCTTTACTAGCTGACGTGCAACAAACACTGGTGCTGATACATGGAAGGTAGCAAAGGCATGACCGAATGGTGACATGTGCTTATGTTTAGCAAGGAACTTAATCAACTTCATATCTTTTGGTATATGAAGTGTATCGTGTTTCTTTCCATAGCTAACTCTTGCCGCATTGACTATAGATAAATCACTACCCATGTGGTCAATGTAAATTGATTTTATTGATTGCATTATATTCTCCTCTCTTTAACCCAAAGTCTCTTAAGGCTTTTATGTCTACCACCTTTAGCTCCAGTTACTTGCCTGTTCTTTTGTTGTGTCCATTGATCACCTTCTTTATAGGTTCTCATGTTGAACACTTCACGCATCCTTTCATTCTCAGCTTTACACACTGATATGTGGGCTAGCCTTAGTCTATCTTGAACATCCATTATTCATTCTCCTTTTGATTAATTCTTCCGTGATTAGGGTGGTATCCATACTTAATCTCCGCAAGTTTACGTACCCTTATTGCTTCGTCCTTATCTTTGTAGTGACCAAGGTTTATTGATTTATTATTTTCACTTATTCTAACCCTCCAACTTTTAGTTCTTTTCTGCCAACAAACACCCATATGACCAGAGGTATTTCTACTACTGATAGCTTGGTTTCTTTGGTTCTCTGTAAGAGTAACAACCCTAAGATTTTTTATCCTGTTATCAGTTCGTATGCCATTGATGTGATCCATGTCATCATCAGGCCATTCATTATTATGCAAAGCCCAAGCTACCCTGTGTTGAAAGCATGTTTTCTTTTCACCTTGGTATCTTATAGACACCTTAAGATAACCTTTATATTTTGTATCAGATAATTCTTTGTTAGCAAACTTAGAGTTAAATATATTCATACCAGATTTACTCTTACCTAACTCTTCCGCAACATCTGGTGTCATAGGCTTCCACTTCATGTGACCTGTATCAGGGTTATAAGATAGTAATTTATGTAACAACTCTACACTAATCATTCTTTATTCTCCTTATATTTTTAAGTTTAAATGACAAATCAATATTATTAGATTGAAAAAGATCTAATTGATAATTTGAAACATAGAAAATTGTTGTAATAAAATATAATTCTAACATGATATCAAATTTAATTTAAATTTTTTAAAT
>ENA-ORDA01003252-ORDA01003252.1-marine-metagenome-genome-assembly--contig:-NODE-3252-length-11441-cov-9.461809_pt1 | contig 11441 bp, 35 predicted proteins | sample MGYA00237778_ERZ508506 | MGnify/ENA primary metagenome ERZ508506 (study PRJEB26177, sample SAMN06267891) | marine metagenome | isolation source: Monterey Bay, California, USA | place: Pacific...
CAAGATATACGGTGTTATTTTTTGGCACACTGTATTTTTCTTCTTCGGCTTTGGCAAGTTTTGCATTGTCTTTTGCAATTTGAGCCTTTGTCCGGCGTTTGCGTTTTTTAGGTTTTGGTGCATCATCAAGAACATCGAAAATATCTCGGAAACCAATTCCTTGAGATTCTACCGCCCGAGCGGCTTCCATTTCGGCCTTAGTTCTGCGTTTACGTTTAGTCATACTATTCTCCATAACGAATCATTTTATAACTTAAGCTACCACAAAAGCAAACTGTTGTCAAGACTTATGCTGCTAAAATGTTTTTCCATTTAGCTATATCATAAAAATATTCTACAACTTTGGCGTCAATTAGTGTCGCAACTTCTTGGGCACTTTCTTCAGTATCAAATACCAAATCTCTTTTTACTGGATATTGATAAACTTTATATCCAACGGGGCCTGACATGACTGCATGTGTAACTAAGACACCGTTTCTTTCTAAACCATATTTTACCAATTAAATATTCCTTTCTTGGTCGGAGATGCAAGATTCGAACTTGCGACCCTCTGCTCCCAAAGCAGATGCGCTACCAGACTGCGCTAATCTCCGCTTTTCTCTTTACTACAATTTTCAAACACTTCTCCAAGTGTAGGGGCATCCATAGATTTTGGAATAACAAATGCTCCCATTCTACCACCTGATTCGTATACTCTCACTGTTTGTTGAAATTTGTGAAAGTAAAATGCGCCCTGTGTCGGATACAATATGTTCATGTCACCTATCCATAATGAGCCTGCAATTACTAAACAAGTTAGCATATAGTCCTCCTTATATTATTCCTACTATTTAGTAAGAAAGCGAAGGATTTGCAAGTTTTTCTGATGGAATGGCGGAGAGTGGCATTTTTTCACAACCAATTAAGGTCGTGAAAAATACCAAAGAAACAAAAATTAGTTTCATTCTACATCCTTATATACAAAGAAAATTGACTCTTCACCTGTCTCTGGATTCGACACAGTAAGATTTGCATAACCTTCAATAGGCGGTTGTTTTCCAACATATACCCACTCTTTATTTGCACTTGGTTTTTGATCGAAAAATTCTGCATTGTCTTCGCGGAACATTCCGAGCATCACGATTAGTATAGCTTCCATAATTTAGTCTTTCTCTGTTTGTTTAAGTTAAGTTTCGTTGATAGTTTCTGGTACTCCCACTTGGATTCGAACCAAGGACCGAAGCGTTATGAGCGCTGCGCTCTAACCGCTGAGCTACAGGAGTGAATTATATTGGTAGGTGGGATTAAGGATTACCCACAAGTCTAGGATGGCGCATTCCTCTGCAACTACCTAGAAAACCTTGTATCAAACTAGTTAGGTCTGAAATCTAGCACTCTTTGTCTCCAAAGTCTACTAGTGCCACTACAACTACAAGTCATGTTACCCCCATACGCGAGGGACGTTTCCATGCACTACCTTCTAGCCTCCGTCGAGGCGAGAATTTTATCTTGGAGCGGATACAAGGTATTAAACCTCATTCTACAGATGGGAATCTGTCGCATTAACTTTATGCTATATCCGCGAAATTCTTTATGCGTCTACATCAAAGTAGTCGCCGGGATTATATTGACGCACTTCTTTTCCGGCGTTTTGATCAAAGATCGCCTTACTGGAATCCATTTGATCTCTTGTTTCTCTAACTCTATCCTGATAATTCTGGAAATAGGCACGGGCCTCTTCGCGAGATTTTTGATTCAATACAACCGGCGTTCTGTCAACCTGTTGTATTACACGCAATGCGGCATCAGGTGGCGGCACTGCATTTGGTGGTTGGGTCTCCGAATTTGGATATTGCGAACCCAACATTTGGGCGTTGCGAATTAATCTTTGTTCGTATTGCATCTGTTGCTGTTGTTGCCAAAGTTGCATTGGCATTCCACTAGTCGCTGCTTCTACTTTCATTTCACTTTCCCTAACTGGCGGTCTCTATAGGACTCGAACCTATAACCTACTGCTTAGAAGGCAGTTGCTCTATCCGGTTGAGCTAAGAAACCAATTTCTATTTAATAATAATAACACACCATTCATATTCCTGTCAATACATTTTCTAATTATTTTTCATAAAAGATAATGCAGAAAAACGCATGTGTTCGTATGTATTCCAAGTCTCATCAAACTCAGCGACCAGATCATTTTCATAAGCAGATGATTCAGCTGCATCGACAAGAAATTGTTTTTGAGCTTCATCATATTCTAATCCACTGGAATATAACCGACCTACCTCTAGTTTAATATCAGTCATTTCCATTAGTCCCAATTTTTCCAAGTTCTACCTTCCGGATATTCTTCTAAGAACCACTCAATACCTTCTAAGTAGTCTTTGTCTTCATCATTCATGTAACTTCTATACACATTTACTTGAGCCATTTTTGTTACTACATTGTGCAGATTTTCTATATGTGCGTCACTTTCCATCATGGCTTGTAATTCATCCATTAGTGGTGTAATTTTTTCTTGAATTTTAGACATCGGGGACTCCTTCCATAATACCGGACTGAACCATTATTGACTGCCAACCGCCACCAGATAGAGACATTCTTGAATGAATAACTCTTGACTGTTCACGAGTCAGCATTTCATACCTTTCAATTCCCCAAGGGAATTTACCTTCTACATACCACATTGATTCGTCCTTTTCATTATTTATAACTAATTTTAACATATTTAAACATTCGTGTCAAGACTGTTTACTACTACGCCCTCTGCGTGTCTCAATAATCTGATATAATTCCAACCCTTTGCTGATTGGCATCTGATTATATCTTCGACAGTGGAGTTTAGGTGTACTTTCCTCATCCACGGACGCAGTAGTAAAAAGTCTAACTAATTCGTTTTTCTTCTTCATACTTTTTATTTGGTGCGGATGGAGAGACTCGAACTCTCACGCCGTGAAGCACTAGAACCTAAATCTAGCGTGTCTACCAATTTCACCACATCCACACACGTCTTTGGCTGGAACGGTAGGACTCGAACCTACAATCACCTGTACCAAAAACAGGGGCATTACCATTATGCTACGTTCCAAAAACTTCTACTGATTCGTTTTTTTTCTTCCTACTGTATTAATATATCACATTAAAACATCATTGTCAATCAATAAATCTCTTTCTTCATAACCAGAACCATCACAATTTTCACATTCCATTTTCGAAATCTCGACAACACCAGAACCATCACAATTCTTACAAACTTCGCCCTGATCCCACTCGTCTAATGCTATCTCTACTTGTGTCAACCACTCGTCGATGTTATCATCACCCCATATAGATACAGTCATTTTTTTGTCCTTTCTGTGACAAGTGATTCTTCCTACTCTATTAATCTATCACACTAAAACATCATTGTCAAGCAATAAATCTCTTTTTTTGTGTTTTTTCTTCCTTATCTGATTTATCTTTTTCGATTTGTGATATCCAGCTGCACCACTCTTTCGCAATGCAGCCATGAATTTACTACTAGGGTCGCGTTGTTTCACGATGTCCCTCGTAACTTTGAAGCCATATCGAAAATTTCATTCATTTCATCTTTTGTGAAATGGGCGAACAGAGTTTCGAAAAACTTGTCATTATCCTCTTCGGAAAATATACAAACTGCCTCGGCAGCAAGACGTGCCTTTGACTGGCGTTGCTCGGACTGAGAACCCCAAGCGGTTCTGTTTACAGGATTTACTTTCATTGTGATTTTCCTTTCATCACTTTTTCATTTAGAATTTCAGTTTTTTGACAACCCATGCAGAGAACTTCAGTTCCACACTTCACATTTTCTGCAACCATTACATCGCAACCAACTTGTTTGAGGCCGTTCATTATTCCCACCCCTCTGCGAGTTGGGCGATAACAACAGGTTCATACTTATACTCGCCAAGAGACTCGCCGGTTTGAAAGTCAAACGATTCGACGGTGGTCTGTGAAACCATATCACAGGCAACACCCACTTCTTGAGTGGCCCATTCAACGATAGATGTTTTTTTCAATGTAGTCATTTTTCTTCTTTCTTTAAGAGTAACAGATTAAGGGTACGTTCCATACGGACCAGCGACATAGGGCGGGTTCAATTCAACCTCGGCCTCATGGAGCCTTTCTTCCAATTCACTAACAGTTTCGGTCAGTGATTCGACCATCTCCGTTAAGGTTTCTAACCTTGCCATCATTAGTTCTTCAGTCATTCACAAATCCTTTCAGTGATTCTTTCTACACTACTGTTCTACCATATTCTGGCGGGTTTGTCAAGCATTAATATCCCGACATCATAGCGTGCATATTATCAGAATGTTCATTATTTTCGTTTTCAATTGCACATTCGTCACAAAAAACTTTTTCTCCAGCGAAAATACCACTTCCATCCAACCCATCGTTCTGGGAAATAGTTCCACAAGCGGAGCCATCGGCAAACTGATGGCCACAACTAACTTCTTGAGCGGTAGTATTTACAAACATTTTTTGTCCTTTCGGTGACAAGTGATTCTTTCTATACTACTGTTCTAACATATTCTGGCGGGTTTGTCAAGCCCTAAAAAGGATTTGACCAAGTATTATATTGACTTTCTGTAATTTCTCCATCTTTACAAAGACTGTCTGTGAAATTGTTCCACGACTCACGCATGGCAACTTTGTCGCCACGAATATGTGCATAATACACATAATCCGAATTGAGCACATCTTTGAAAATACGAAGGGCGACTTTTTTAGTTAGTGTCATTGTTTTTTTCCTTTAAACATATCATAGAACATCCAGCAAAGAGCTCCCATGGCGATGACATTTGCAGTCACCCCCACTACCAAAAATCCCATTGCGATATATTGTAAAACCATTTCCATTAGTCCTCATCCTCATCATCTTCAATAAAAAGTTGTCCTGTGTTGTTGGCCACAAACAACCAACCTAACGCACCACCGCACATTAAGAAACCGGTCAGCACAGAACCTAGTGCAATAAGTGCTATACCTAAGCCGCTTACTACTACTCCGAATAGTAACCATGTTGTATCAATTTTCATTAGTTCATTCCTCCTTCATAACCAGTTCCAAAACAAAATTCACATTCCACTTCACAAAAATGTTCATCGCCGTTTTCCTCGTATTCAGCGACTTCGACAACACCATCACCACCGCAGTAGTCGCAAACTTCGCCCAGATTCCACTCGCTGATGTTATCATCACCCCATATAGATACAGTCATTTTTTTGTCCTTTCTGTGACAAGTGATTCTTTCTATACTAATGTTCTAACATATCCTGGCGGGTTTGTCAAGCCCCCTCGGAGTAACTTTTTAACATTTCTTCTTGCAAGGCATATGCCTCAATTTCCCAAGGCCGGTCGAAATAAGGAATATCAGAAATTTCTCCGATAGGATATTCTTTCCGTACGTCCTGTTTGATATGAACAAATTCGTGAAAGATAGCGGTTAAGAGATCTTCTTTCGACATTCCTTTCTTCACCCGAACATCATATTCCCTGTCATCATCACCCTGCAACATATCGGCATCGGAATCCATATTCCGAATTGCGATTTCTACATAGAGTTTTTGAATTTTAGGCATAAGATAAGATTTAGCGAAATACGCAGCCTCTGTGACTGTATCTCTTTGGGACTTTGTGCCGCCTCTAACATCTACAAACATATGATTCGTTCCTTTCAACTAGAACATACCATATTCTGAAGCCCCTGTCAAGCCCTATTCGTCAACTACGATAAGTCTTGTGTTTATGTTTTCTGCCATTTTATTATAAAGGGCATTGGTATCATCCTCGTCCAATTCTAATGCTTCTTCTACAGCATCAAGAGCATGATCGAGTCCATACAGATATCCATTTTTCTCTGCGCGAAGCCAAGTGTATTTCAGTGCCAGTGCAAGAAATACGATCATAACTGCAATGAATCCAGAACCAGCTGGAATAGTGAATAGTTCTAATAAGTATGTCATTTGTTACCTTTAAGTTTTAGTCGTTTCATTATCTGAGATCTTTGATAGTATGTCATTCGTGACCACCCTGCAATTTCTTCTCTAGTCCTACCACAACCTACACATACTTTTGCAGCTGCAGTAATTTGACAAATCTTTTTGCAGGGCGAAATCATATTAGTCATTACGATCTGGGCCTGTCAGCAATCAATCCAAAATTAGATTTATCAACAACCCGAAAGACAAAAATCTCACCTCTAGCATATCGAGAATTTTGTTCGTGTTTTTCTTCTGCGATCCAAAGAGCCTTACGAGCAGAGCTTTCGTCTTCATGTTTCGACATGAATTGCCATTCTGTAAAATCTGCATCTTTATATCGCCGTTCTAAATTCCACATTATAGATCCCTTTCATCTAATTGTGCGACAGCGGGCATTGCCCACAACATAAAAAAGGTTCCAATACTGCCCAGTATTAAAGTATATGCAAAACTGTCACTGTCATTAACGCAGCAAGCTAATATCGCAAAACTCAACCCCAATATAATTCTAATCATTTAATATTCCTTATGGCATCCCATTTCTTCGTTTTCATCATATCCCTCATAATAATCCGAAATTTCTTGCTCAGACATTCGATTGTGTCCAATGCGTTCTCCGTGATAAGAACCATGAGTCCAATAATGGGGATCAGGGCTACGGCGATACCAACTATCTGCACTACCTCTATCAAATGGGCCACCATGTCGTTCCTTTTCTTCTGATTTTAATAACTCCATGTTATACTCCATAATCTAACATTGCATCGGCACTTGCATCATCACGTTTCTCTTGCCGAGATTTCTCTTGCCACCGGTCGACATGTCGATATGACGCTGGAGTTGTAGCTACAATACCAATAGATCGGGGAGTAGCAAGTATCTGGTCAAAATCAACGGATGAATGAATTACATCCTGATAACCCAATTTTGTCGAGACCCAATGTGAAACTTTTGATTTTTTCAACTGCGATTGGTGACGGCGAAATGCCAAAGTTCTAGTCATAATGAATCCTTTCAGTGATTCTTTCTATACTACTGTTCTACCATATCTTGGGCCCAATGTCAAGCCCCCTGAAGTAACTTTTTTAATATTCTTTAATAAATATTTATTGAAGTATTCTTTAAAGGTCGACATATCGATCATAACATAGGGCCCAAGGTTGAGTCAAGACATTTTAGATAATAAATCTTCATTTGTTGTTTCAAGAATTATTTGATCTCCAAAGTGCTTATCGAAAACTACAACTAAATTGTTATAATCTTTAGATTGCATTTCATTCAAAATAGGAGATGCTTTCTGTCCTTTATGGTGCGCCATTTCTTTAGCGAGAGATAATAGATAATAAGCATTTCCATTTGGACCATCTAAATTTACAATAAAGTCTGAGGCGGGTGTCTTGGCACGAATCATAATCTTTTTTCCTTATGTTTGATTTCTGATGTAGTTGATTGCTAGATCATCGAAGATAGTATCTAACGATTTGTCTAAATTTGAGATTTCTTTGGGTGATAGTGACATCCATATGTCTGCTTCGACAAAGTTCCAGTTGATGATTCCATCCTCTCGGATATTGTCAGGGTCATTCACGGCAGTTTCGAAAGTTTCTTGAATTTTAGCTTCTAAGTTTAACATGGTTCACTCCAATTTTAAATGTTGAAAGATTTGTTACACTGCAACCTCAGGATGAGGGAGTGTTTACTGACTTTATTGTGTTACCATGGCACCTCCATCGAATCGTCTAAAGAGTATGATTAAGTTCTACACTATTTAGAATATAATGTCAAGCGGAATCTTTCGATCCCGCCAACATTTTAAAATTTATTTAAGTATTTTGCAATGTGTCCGACAAACGGCAACAACATCACGGCCATCAACAAATTCATTCCTGTATGGGCCATTGCTATTCGCAACGTGTCACCCTTGGGCAACCCGTCTGACACCAACAATCCTGCCAACCAGATTGTGCCAGTGGTTCCCAAGTTCGCTCCTAGAACCGCGCCTATCGCAGCTGGCAGTGGCAATGCCCCACTCGCAACCAAGGCGATGATTGCAGTTGTGGACAGACTTGACGACTGCCAGAGCAACGTCATGATGATTCCACCAAAGAACATGTATATCGGGCTTCCTAAAAACCACGACAAATGTTCCATGTTGCCCATCGACTTCATTCCACCAGAGAATGTTTTCAATCCGATGTAAAAAATCACAAGACCCACAAGGGCCGTGATCATTGGGTTTCCTAGATCCATTTTTCCTACTTTCTTCCAAAGTTTTTGTGCTTCTGTTTTCATAGTCGATCTCCATTTTGTATTTCGACATTGTATCTATAGAAAAACGACACAGTAAATCCTTGATTTCGTTATCTTTTTTGTGAAACTTTTATGACACTTTCGCTTGACAACGATGCCTCCGTGTGGTACTGTAAGGTGTAATCCAGAGAAAGGTGATTCGAAATGATGATGAACATGAAAGACGTAGTAAGAACAGCTCTTTTGTCGCTCACTGCAAAAGAAGAAAGAATTGTTCGTTTGCGGTACGGGATTGGTTGCGATGCACAAACTCTTGAAGAAATCGGACAATACTATTGTGTGACTCGAGAACGGATTCGTCAACAAGAGGTGAAAGCCTTGCGGAAACTGACAAGCCCCAAACTCTTGAAATCCATTGGACTGTCTGTGTCAATGATGCGAGAAATGCTAGAAGAAGAAATCGAAATGCAAGTGGAAGAATAAAAATGGCGCACGAAGTGCGACCACGGTGAACGCTCTTGACGACGAATTTTCTGGAATAAAACTTGACACAACAGAGAATTTGTGATACACTTGAAGAACAAACAAAGGAGAACTCGAACATGATTCGGAAATTCATAAAAAACGCAACCAGCACAATGATGTCGCTCGTTGCACTCGCCGCAATTCTATACATGGTGGTATGAACATGGAACACTTAGAAGTCACCGATTTCATTCGAAGTCATTTTGACAGTGAAGGAAGAATCCTGAGCCACGCCGATCTTTATGACGCCACCGACATTGACTATGAAAGCGCCAATGTAACCACTGATGACATTCTGATGCTTGTCGAGGAAATCTATGGAAAAAACTTGGTAGAGCATGCCGAAGAAGTGATCGAGTCGATCGATGCTTGACATTCTCGGATGGATCGGAACCGCGATCATATTATCAGTGTGGATAACCACAGCACTTGCCACATAGAGGAGAAAAAATGACAAAACGATCAAAACATTGGGAACTTGTAAATCTTCTACAAGAGATACACGGTGATTCTTATACTCTCGGATATCTCGGAAGCATCTTTCAATACAATGTGAAGTGGACCGATGATTTCGAAGAAAGACTCACAGACCTACAAGAAAAATCAATTCAAATTCAAAAAGAAAGGAATCGATGAATGCAATTTTTATCTGAGTATACAGGAAGGTCGGTCTCCGATGGCTGGAGAAACATTCCAGACGCTTATCAATGGAAACTGAAATTCGGAAATCAATATGTCCTGTCGGTGATCAACAACGGCATGGGCGCCGAACAAGGGCTCTACGAAATCGCTGTATGGGAAGCTCGAACCGGAAACATGACAGTCCTCGAGGGAGTCACAAATTCAAACGAATCAGTCAAAGGTTTTCTGTCTGCCTCTGAGGTTGATTCGATCATCTCCTACATGTCTCGAACGCTGCACGAAACTCCCGTCGAGATTCGTTAGGATATGACTTACCAATCATAAATCTGAAATATGATCTCTAAATCATAAATCGCCGCAATCACAGATCTTGCCTTTCGGAGAATCTTCGCAAAGGCAAAGGTCCAATTGCGGTGCAACGCTCTTCTTGACTTTCGGCAGACTCGGAAACCAATTCGTAGAAGTCTCTGAAGCATCTATAGAAGTTCTGTAATCTTCTTGATGCACTACGCCTTTCGATCCGCAATTGGGACAGAACCATTCTCCGCGACTCATCTGAAACTTTGGATCCATAGTTGCGTATGTCCAATAGTGATTACAATTCTGACAGGTGATATGATTGATATATTCTAAGTGGGATCTGAATGCCATCTGAAATTCTCCTTCGAAACTATCTAGGAAAAATGGGGGCCCCAAAAAAAAAAATTTTTAAAAAGGTCTGGGAAAAACGAATCGAAGGTTCTGGAAAACGAATCAGAGAGTGATTCGGAGGTGGTGTTGCTATACAACCTGACACTCCAAAAATATGGGACCCGCTAGAATAAAGTGTTAGCCCAGTCTTCGGTGGCCACCTCCAATACCCTCCGAATCACGCCAAAAAGCACGCCGATACAGATTCCGTAATCAATGTGCCAGGAAACAACCATTTCCATCCACTTTCGCGCCAGGATAGATCAAAAAAACCTTCCAGAAAAAAATCTGGAAGGTTTTCAGTAGTGCTCTCGGAAAATCTCCTATATTTTTGGTGTTACATCATAAACTTCCGCCACAAATTTAACAATTTTATCCAGATCGGCATCTTCAAATTTCCACTTTACAGCGTCCAATGTTTTTTCTGGTGGATAATCTTTCTTGAGACATGTTAGAATCATCTCAAAAATATCCTTATTCTTACATTCTGTCGGTATTTTCATAAATTTTCCTTCTGGCAAACCACTACATGTTGTATGTGCATAATAAAATCATAGCAAAATCCTCGGGGTTCTATAGATATTGAATCAACATATAGTGGTTTACTCTTTTCGGGGCATTCTCATGTGTTTTTGTATGGTATTCGCTTCATATCGTCCATTCGTACTCCAATTTCTAAAAGCCATACATTCTTTTCCACTTGTTTCGCAGTCAATCGACAGTTCACACGAATCACATGGGAGTTCCATATCATTATCTAAAAAATCGCGTAGTATATCATCGTTAATTGCATCGAACCTTTCATGTCGCCCGCGTTTGGAGCTATAAGCAACGTCCGTATATTCTACCATAATATCATTATTCATATTGATTATTTATCTTTCTTTGGTTATTCGATGAAAAAAAAGCAGGGATTCGGAAATGAATCAACGAAAATCCCTACAAGGTTAATGGACAGGGGAAGGAGAAAACCCATCCATCTTGGAAACTTTAGGTGGCCACAGCGGTTGACATCTCATATGCCCGCATCGAATCAGTAGCACCGGCGCAACCTTGGGCGGTCCAATTCCTGTCAATGGCGTCCACAGCGTCCATTCCAAGGTGGTCTACCATCGCCCACCAAGCGGCGTCAACAACGTCACTAAACGAATCACAATGGACAGGAGTGTCTAATTCGTAACACATCAACCATCCATCGACTTCCTGTATAGCAACGCAATACTGTTCGATACCTGTAGCGGTATAGACTTCAACAACAGTATGAACAGAAGTATACTGTTGGAAATTAAAAAAGGTATCGCAGGCGGATAAATTTGACATTCGGTAGTCCTTTCAGTGACTAGTGATTCTCTC
>ENA-ORDA01003255-ORDA01003255.1-marine-metagenome-genome-assembly--contig:-NODE-3255-length-11438-cov-2.328492_pt1 | contig 11438 bp, 15 predicted proteins | sample MGYA00237778_ERZ508506 | MGnify/ENA primary metagenome ERZ508506 (study PRJEB26177, sample SAMN06267891) | marine metagenome | isolation source: Monterey Bay, California, USA | place: Pacific...
AAATAATATTTACTTTTGCCCAAGCATGAACACAAAAGCAAAAAAGAGCAATAAAGGCGCTTGGGCCATGACAATTATTAGTGGCATTATTTTAGTGTTCCTTACCATATTTCTTCCTGAAGGGTTTTGGTTAGGGCTCCCCACTTTTTTCGGTGGCTTAGTTATGGCCATGGATTGGGTTTAACAAGCGTTAGCGTGGCCTAAGGCATTTTAGTTACATTTTTTGGTCCTAATAATGTGAGCCCCAAAAAGCTTAAGCAAAAGGCAAGGCCTCAACTTGGTCATTGAAAAAACTGGCTTCCAAGTTTTTTATCAACGCATTGGTGCTTGCTGTAAATAGACTTACAGATTTTTTCATAGAAGGAATTAAATAACAAGACATTGTTCCGTTTAGCAAGTGATGAGCCTGGCTTTTACTATCACCACTTTGCACTACTTTTCCAAGCGACTTAGCTTGCCTTATAGCCGCTTGAAGGCGCATAATAAACTCATCCATAAACTCCATAAACGCTTCTATTAATAGTGTGTCGTATCGATTTGACTCAGTACACATGATACACATAACATCATGTATCCCATGGTCGCCAACCCTTCTTTTTTCTTGGTTAATCATTTCAATATAATTTTCTTTTATGTTTTTAGGGTCACTTAAAATAGAGGACCATAAATTATCATAGAAGGGTTTTATCCTCTCTTTAACCAGGGCAACACCTAATTGACTCTTTGAACTAAAATAATGGTAAAAAGCACCCTTTGTTATATTAAGAGCTTTAATTTCATGGTCTGTTCTTAAGGCAACAAAGCCGTTTACAGATAATGCTTCAAAGCATTTATCTAAAATAATATCTCGTGTGTTTCTAGGCATAGTAGTTTTAAATAGTTGGTTTCTATTTCAAACTTACGCTAAGCACGAAATTTCTGCAACCTATTGCGTTATTTTTTTTTGCCAATTCCAAGAGTCCAGCATCATTTCCTCCGTGCTTCGTTTTGCTTTCCAACCCAACAAGCGTTCAGATTTTTGGGTATCCGCCCATACTTGTTCAATATCTCCGGGTCTGCGAGGTCCAATGGTATAGTTTACCTTTTCTCCAGTCGCTTTTTCAAATGAGTTAATGAGCTCCAACACACTTAAGCCTTTTCCTGTTCCTATGTTAAACATTTCAACCGGGTTTTCTGATTGGTTTGATAAACTGCGCTCAAGTGCGGCAATATGGGCCTCCCCTAGATCGCATACATGTATAAAATCTCGTATACAAAAACCATCTTTCGTGTTGTAATCATTTCCAAAAACAGTTAGCTCTTTCCGCACTCCAGCAACCGTTTGAGTTAGATAAGGAATAAGGTTTCCAGGAACACCAAAAGGTTGTTCTCCAAGAACAGACGATGGATGCGCTCCTACAGGGTTAAAGTATCTCAAACATTGGGTTTGAATGAATGGGCAACTCATTAATATTTGCTCACCCATTTGTTTGCTAAGGCCATAAGGGCTCTCCGCCTTTTTGTATGGAGCTTTCTCCGTTACTGGCACCACATCTGGGTTTCCATAAACAGTACAAGAGCTGCTAAATACGAGGTGCTTTACTTGGTGCTTTTCCATGGCTTTTATTACATTTAATAAGCCATTTATGTTATTGTCAAAATAGTCAAGGGGTTTTAAGATACTTTCATTTACCGCCTTTAAAGCAGCGAAATGGATAACCCCTTCTATTTTAAAGGTGTTAAAAATGCGATCCAAAAGCTCAGTATCTCTAATATCTCCGGCAAAAACACGAATGGGCTTTTTAGCCAATGTTTCAATGCCACCCTGCACACTAGCAAGGGAGTTGCTCAAATTATCAATAACTATGGGCTCATATCCATTTTCAAAGAGGCTAACACAAGTATGAGAACCTATAAAACCTAAACCACCCGTTACTAAAATCTTCTTCATTACTTTTTATTTACTTGGCCGTTGGAAATGGTATATACATCGTTGCTCTCTGGACAAGTAGCTTCCCCTTTATCGTCAAAAGATAGTCGATGGCCATATTCGCTTATCCAGCCCAACTGTTTGGCAGGATTGCCTACAACCAGAGAAAAATCGGGAACGCTTTTAGTAACCACGGCCCCTGCGCCTACAAAGGCAAACCTACCAATGTCATGGCCACACACTATGGTTGCATTTGCTCCAATACTTGCTCCTTTGCCAACATGAGTTTTGCTGTATTGGTCTCGCCTATTTATTGCACTTCTGGGATTGGTCACATTTGTAAAAACACAACTTGGCCCGAGAAAAACGTCGCTATCACAGGTAACTCCAGTATACAAACTTACGTTATTTTGGATTTTAACATTATCTCCAAGAATAACCCCTGGGCTTATGACTACATTTTGTCCAATGTTACACTTTTCTCCCAAACTACAATTAGGCATGATATGTGAAAAGTGCCAAATTTTCGTATCTTTTCCAATGGTACAACCTTCGTCTACCACAGCCGTTTCGTGCACAAAATAGTTTTTAATACTCATTTGTAAGGCAAACTTACAAATGAAGCACCAAACTAAAAACCAGAGTTTGATATTCATAGAGATTGAGATGCCCGTTTTGCACTAAATTCTTGGGATGAGGACGGTGGATTAAAAAGAGCTTTTGCAACGGCTCTTTTTTGTATTATTGCCTTGATGATTAGCATTATAAAGTTTCTTTTTACGGGCTGGATATTACGGATATTAATTGTGTTGGCCTTGGTCTACGGTTTATATTTTTTTCATGTGTGGCCTTTTAATCAAAACGTTTCAACGGTTCGTTTTTTAGAAGACAAATACTGTCATGTTGAAGATGCACAAAGCCAGGCAATTTGTGATTGCATAGTGTCAAGAGCAAGTGCAGATTTAAGCAAGCGATTCACAGAAGAAGAGCTGATAGAGATAAATGAAGATCGGTTAAAGAGTGCATATTCCCTACAAAAGAGTCTTTTGGCAGTAAGAGAATCAGCAGAAAAATGCCTGGAGGAGAAAAAACAAAAAGAAGCCTGGGGTCAGTTTACAGCGGATTTAGCTACACTAGATAACAACTTTTTGGGACAGGTAGGAGACTTAATCAACCAAGGGGTTGATCATCTAAAAGAGGAATGGGATTCTCGTAAAACAGAAAAATTAGAGATAGACGCTAAGTATTAAGGAGTTTGGAACCTATTTTTGCGTTATGGGATTGAGGCAGGAAAAATTGGGAAGTCAGTTAAGGAAAGAACTTAGCGACATATTTATCCAACACAAGGATTGGGCAGGGGGTCAATTTGTTACGTTAACTTCAGTTTCTATTACCCCAGATTTGAGTTATGCTACAATTTACTATTCTGTTTTTAATGCTAAAGACAAGAAAGCGGCCACGGATTCGTTTGAGTTGTATAACAAGGAGATTAGAAGAGAGTTGGCTAAGCGATTGAAGAATAACTTAAAAAAAATACCCCGTCTCACATTTTTTGAGGATACCACTCAAGATTATATGAAACAGGTGGATGATTTATTTGATAAAATAAAAAAACCATAAGCTGAGAATTTCCAGTTTTATATCGCGGAAATATTTCTTTAGCCGTAAAAACCCAACGGCCATTAACTTCATTACCATAATTTCTATCATTGGTTATTCAGTTGGTTCATTTGCCCTTTTGGTTTCGTTAAGTGCATTGAATGGTTTTGAAGAAGTTATTTTTAAGGTTTATGAAAACTATTGCCCTGATTTAAAAGGGGCTCCTACCCAAGGAAAATATTTTGAACTTGAGGATGAAACCCTTAAAAAGGTAAAAGAGCTAGAGAACGTTCAAGCCGTTTGCCGAATCATTGAAGACAATGCCATAGCTAAAATAGGTGATAAACAACTGGTAGGTGTTGTAAAAGGAGTCGACTCATTCTATACCCAAACGGTAAATATAGATAGTGTTTTATTGGATGGAAAGGCAGACCTGTATAGAAGAGGCGTTCCCCTCGTGTGGTTGGCAAGCGGCGTTTATTATCAACTTCAACCTGGGGGTCAGTTTAACATACTTAGTTTAATGACTCCAAGAACAGAATCCTTTTCGGTGGCAAGAATGGAAATGAATGAGCTGCCTATATCAATCGGATGTATTATAGATCCAGGGGAAGAATTAGCGCAAAGGTTAATGATAACCCCTTTATCTTTTGCTGAAGATTTATTTGAACGCTATGACATGATAACAGGTCTTGAAATAAGCCTGAAGGATAAAACCCAAACCAATAAAACCCAGGTGGCCATTCAAAAAATTCTTGGAAACAAATGGAAGGTAAAAAACAGAAAAGAACAAAACGAGGGAGTATATAAAATGTTTATGACAGAAAAAGTGTTTGTCTTTTTCATTATGTCATTTGTTCTTTTGCTGGTTTCGTTTAATTTGTTAGGGGCTCTTTCCATGCTAGTCATGGAAAAAAGGGCAAACATAAGAACGTTTAAAGCAATGGGCATGCAAGCGGGACAAATTAGAAATATATTCTTTAGCCAAGCCATGTTAATTGCAGGAATTGGTACAATATTAGGCATTGCATTAGCGGCCACCTTGGTTACTGCGCAGCATCAATTCGGATGGTTGAAAGTGGATAGTCAATATTCACAAGCTTATCCTGTAAGTTTGCAGTTAGTAGACATATGGTTGGTGCTTGGGCTTGGGTTAATAATGGGTCTATTTTCTGCCGTATATCCAACAAAAAAATCTATAAAACAAAAATGAAAAAATATAGTAAAGGGATTATTTTGGGACTCTTCTGTTGTGTGTTAAGTACAACAAAAGCTCAATCATTTGCTGATAAGCAGGACAACTTTTCAAGAGTTAAGCTTGCAAAACAAAAATCGGAGCGTGAGATTAAGAAGCTATTTAAAGATAGCGGAATGCAAGGCGTTCGTTATATTTATTGGAGAGCATTTAAAATGGAAATGAAGTTAGAATTATGGGCTTCTGATAGTTCAAGTTCTACTTATAAACGCATTAAAACATATCCTATTTGTAAAGGAAGTGGAGATCTTGGACCAAAGAGAAAATTTGGAGACTTACAGGTTCCTGAAGGCTTGTATTACATTTCGCGTTATAACCCAACCAGTAATTATCATTTGAGTATGAAGGTGAGCTATCCGAATGAGAGTGATGTTATTTTAGGGGACAAAGACAACCCAGGCAATGAAATTTTTATTCACGGAGCTTGCGCTAGTGTGGGGTGTTTGCCAATGACAGATGAAACTATTGATGAAATATACTGGGTTACTGTGATGAGCCAATCATACCAAGGCTCTATGGTCAAAATACCTATAGATATATTCCCTTGTAAGTTTACAGATTCTAATTGGGCTTTTTTAAAGCGCAGGTATAAAAGAAAATCACTCCTTGATTTTTGGAAGAACATAGAAGGAGGATACTCCTTTTTTGAGAAAACAAAAATTCCACCAGGATATTGGGTTGACCAACAAGGAAGCTATCACTTCTTATACCCTCAAAACTATCATATCAACGATAAAAATCACTAGTGAAATACCTTATATTTGGTTTAGGAAATCCAGGGACAGAATACGAACAAACCCGTCATAATATTGGGTTTGAGGTATTGGATTTTTTAGCCAAAGACCAAGTATGGAAGCCCGCGAATTTTGGACTGAGGTGCGAAGTAAAACACCGTGGGAGAACTCTTATACTCATTAAACCTGATACATACATGAATTTGAGCGGTGCAGCGGTCAAATTTTGGGTAGCAAAAGAAAAAATTCAATTAAAGAATATGCTTGTAGTAGCCGATGAATTGGCCTTGCCTTTGGGGAGCCTCCGGTTAAAAGGAAAAGGAAGCGATGCAGGACATAATGGGCATAAAAGCATTATTCAAGAGCTAGGCACAAACCAATACCCAAGGCTTCGTTTTGGAATAGGAGACGAATTTGCCAAAGGAAAACAAGTTAATTTTGTGCTTGGAAAATGGGAAACAGAGGAAGAAGACCTTGTAAAAAAGGGCATAGAAAGGTCGGCAGAAGCCATTCGTCGATATACGTTTAATGGCCCCTCAGATGCCATGGTCTATTGCAATACAAAATGATGCAAAATATTGAAACCATACCAAGTCCAGACCTTTTTGAGTTATACAAGGATGGAATAGAAAGAAAAACGGTTGTTATTATCGATATTTTAAGAGCTACTAGCACCATTGTCTGGGCTTTTGAAAACGGAATAAATCATATTAAGCCAGTCTTACACAAAGAGGAAGCCTTAAAAGAAAGAGAAAACGGCTATTTGGCAGCAGCCGAAAGAAACGGTCAAATGGTGGAAGGGTTTGATATGGGAAATTCGCCAAAATCCTATGGCCGCGAGTACATAGAAGGAAGAAAGGTGGCTTTAACAACAACCAACGGAACCGTAGCCTGCCATTTAGCTAGCTCAGCTAAAAGGGTGCTTATTGGGTCATTTCTAAACCTAGACGCAGTGGTTAAAGAAGTACTAAAAGATAAGAACGATGTATTGCTGTTTTGTGCAGGTTGGAGAGGGAAGTATAATCTCGAAGACACTCTTTTTGCGGGAGCCGTAGCTAGTGCATGCGCCAAAGAGTTGGAAATAGAAGACGATGCGACCTATGCGGCTATGGATTTGTGGCATATAGCCAAAGGCGACCTGAGAGCATATTTAAAGAAAGCATCCCATGTAAAACGTTTTAAACGATTGGGAAATCATGCAGACTTAGCATTTTGTGTGCAACAAAATAATACCGATATTGTACCTGAGTTTAAAAACAATATCATTCAATGAGCACTTATTTCAGTACAGATTTTTTAGATTTTTTCAAGGAACTAGCCGCAAACAACCACAAAGATTGGTTTGATATACATCGAAAGCGCTACGAAACAGAGATAAAAAAACCGTTTGAAGTATTTGTGCAGGACGCAATAGACGCCTTGGTTAAAATAAACCCAGATCTAAAATATCTAGACTATAAAAAATGTATTTTCAGGATCAACAGAGATATTCGCTTTAGTAAAGACAAAAGCCCTTACAAGTTAAACAGGAGTGCCGCCATTAGTGCGGGAGGAAAAAAGGATATGACATCTCCGGGTTTGTATTTTCAGTTCGGCCCAGAGAACGTACGCTTTTATACAGGTGTTTATTCTCCAGCAAAGCCAGAGCTTATGAAAATTCGGCAGCACATCGCAGCAAACCTCGACACCTTTAACTCAATTATTAATCAGAAGACCTTCAAGTCTATTTGGGGAGAACCCCAAGGGGAGAAAAATAAAATAATTGATAAATCTTTAAAAGAAGCCGTAAAAAAACAACCTTTACTATACAATAAGGGCATCTATTTTTTTGTTGATTATCCCCCAGAAAAAGTAAACGATCCCATGCTCATCAAAGACATGGTTAAATCCTACAAAGCAATGACGGATTTTAGATTGTTTATAGAAAGCGCCCTGAATTAATTTAAAAGAGATTTCATCTCAAAGGCCTTCATATCCCACAATATCAATACATAAAAGGTAGAAACAGAGAACAGGAATAAAAATCTTAAATTTGCAGCATGAGTTTAGGAAGACCTATACGCGTACTTATTGGAAAAGTGGGATTAGATGGGCATGATCGAGGAGCAAAGGTCATTGCTTCTGCCCTTAGAGATGCAGGAATGGAAGTGGTATATACCGGTCTAAGACAGACCGCAGATATGATTGTGCGAACCGCTTTGCAAGAAGATGTAGATGTGATTGGAATTTCTATTCTTAGTGGAGCACACAACACGGTTTTTCCAAAAATTTTAGCTAAAATGAGATCAGAAGGCATTAATGATGTGCTTCTCACCGGTGGTGGTATTATACCCGATACGGATACCGAAGAACTGAACAAGTTAGGAGTAGCCCAACTTTTTGCTCCAGGAACCAAAACAGCCGACATTATTAGCTACATCGAAGAGTGGGTGGAACAGCACAGAAAACAAACACATGTATAAAAACATATTTATTGAAAGTGCAGATAATATTTGCACGATATCCATTAATAGAGAAGCAAAATTAAACGCCTTAAATATTGCGACACTTGCTGAAATTAAGGATGCTATAGAACATGGAAACCAAGACAAGGATGTATATGCATTTATACTTACCGGAAAAGGGGAAAAGGCATTTGCAGCAGGAGCTGATATCAGTGAATTTGCTAATTTTTCGGTAGCAGAAGCCACTAAAATGAGTGCAGATGGACACGCTGTCATGAATGCCATAGAAAATAGTGTTAAGCCAGTTATTGCTGCAGTAAATGGTTTTTCATTAGGAGGAGGCTGTGAATTGGCCATGGCTTGCCACATTAGAATCGCCAGCAGCAATGCCAAATTTGGTCAACCCGAGGTAAACTTAGGAGTACCCCCAGGATATGGCGGAACCCAACGCTTGGTTCAGTTAGTTGGCAAAGGGAAAGCCTTAGAAATGTTAATGACAGCCGACGCCATTGATGCCAATACCGCATTTAGTTTAGGTTTAGTAAACCAGGTGGTTGAGCAAGCAGACCTATTGGCTACCTGTCACAAATTAGCCACCAAAATTTCACGCAAATCACCATTGGCAATACAAAATGTAATAAACTGTGTAAACGATTCCTTTTCTGAGGGTAAAGACGGGTTTAATACGGAAATTGAAGTCTTTGGAAAAGCCTTTGGCACCTCAGACTTTAAAGAAGGAACAGATGCTTTCTTAAATAAGCGAAGAGCTAATTTTAGAGACTAAAATTAGGTTCAATAAAGGTTTTGTGCAAGCCCATAACCTGAGAAATAAGGCTGTTTTCTGAATCATTATGAATATAAAACTGGCAACGTCCAAGCAAATCCTCCTGAGGCATTTGCTTGCTCATGCGACTCCGTATTTCTTCCTCAACACTTCCATCGCGAGCCATGACTCGTTCCATACGCAAAGCTTCGGGTGAGAAAACCCCAATCACAGCATCCACATTTTTGTCACTGTCACTTTCAAACATGATGGCGGCTTCCTTTATGGTGTATATGGCATCCTCATTTTGTTGGCACCAGTGTTCATAATCCTCAAAAATTAAGGGGTGAACAAGCGCATTTAGCCATTGAAGTTCTTGTTTATCTGTAAAAATAATCTTGCCCAGTAGCTCTGTATTGATCGCGCCATTTTTATAAATAGCTGTCCCGTATTTTTGAATCAGCTCTTTTTGTAATTTTAGATTTTCAGAATACAACGCCTTAGCCCTTTGGTCGGCGTCATATATAGGCACACCAAGGCAGGAAAAAATTTGGCAAACTGTACTTTTGCCAACTCCAATACCTCCAGTTACACCCAGGCGCAACATGGCCTTATTTCTTTTTTACTAATCCAGGATAATCATCCGGATAGTTTGCAGAACTGAGCTCCATACTTACCGCAGCAAGTTCAACTTTCATGCTTTGCTCATCTTCTAGTTGAATGATGGCATTGGTTTCATTAAGCTTTGTGATTTTTCCATGAATTCCGCTAGCCGTAACAATATGATTTCCCTTAGCCAAAGTAGAAGTAAAGGCTTTCGCTTTTTTCTGCTTTCTCATTTGGGGCAAAATCATGAATACAAAAAACACACCCATAATTAAAATCATGGGAAGCATGCTTCCGAGGCCTCCGCCTTTTGCGGCGTCTAGTAATAGTGTTAATATCATTATTTTTTACTTAAAATTTTTGCTCTAAACTTTAAAACTGCCAATGGCACTGTAGAGTTTGAAAAATCTACGGTAATTGACTTTTCATGTATAACAGCTTCAGGAGTTCCTCTCCCAGAACTATTAAACTCCGCTTTTACTGTTCCTTTTTCTCCAGGTTTTATAGGATTCTTCGTCCAATCTGGAGTAGTGCAGCCACAACTAGCTTGTACATTAGAAATGATTAAATCGCCTTCGCCAGTATTAGTGAACTCAAAGTCATGTGAAACGCGTTCTCCATCTAAAATTTTACCAAAATTAAAAACAGTGTCCTGTGCAAAATTAGGTGTTCCTTTAGGACCGCTGGGTAAAGGATTATCAGGAGTTGTCTCATTGTCTTCAATAGCTTCTGCGCTAATATCATCACTGGTTCCACAGCTGGCATACAAGATACAAGCGCTCATCAACAAAAACAATTTTCCTTTCATGACAGCAAAGATAATTAGTTTTTAATCTAAACATTCCGTTTTATTTCTTGTACATGACTGCTTACGAAGAAGTTTTGCATGGTTTTTGCCTATTTTTGAAACTAAATATTTGCTAACTTATGCTCAAACACGTTACCGCGTTTCTTTTTTTCTTAATAATAAGCTCATCAGGGTACTCTCAAACAATCAACGACACATTGGACAATCCTATTTGGATAGATATGATGCAGGACCCAAATCCAAATTATGTAAAAACAAAGCGAGCATTCGATTTGTATTTCTCAACTCATGATGAATATGAGAAAGGAAGCGGGGCAAAGCAATTTAGACGATGGGAGCACCGAGTTAGAGATCGTGTGGATTCTGCAGGAAATGTAATTTGGTTTAAAGGCCAAGAAGAGTTCCTGCGCAGCAGTGCTAATTTGGGAACACCAGGAGGATTAAGCGGAGGCGTTGTAAAGCCTGCCGCAGCCTGTCCAGGAAACGGAGATTGGCGTTTGGTAGGTCCAATAAACCGGCCCTATAATCAAAGTGGCCAACCCAATGGAACAGGAAGAATTAACACCGTAGCTTTTCACCCTACAGATAGCAGCATTTATTTTGGATGTTCGCCGCAAGGAGGCTTATGGAAATCTACTAATGCAGGCCAAAGCTGGTCTATGATATTTGGAACCAATACAGGCATAAACTCCGTTGGAGTTTCTAGTGTTGCAATAGACTCGAATAACACAAGTATTATGTATTTGGGTACAGGAGATATTGACGCTGGCGATTCTCCTGGATATGGCGTCATGAAATCAACAAATGCAGGAAAAACATGGATTCTATCCAATACAGGGATGGGAAATAGAACAGTTGGAAGAATTATCATTGATCCAACCAATGCAGCTATTCTTCTAGCATCAACCAACGCTGGGGTTTACCGCAGTACTAATTCAGGATCCTCATGGGTTAGAACCAGTATTTCAACCAAAGCGACGGATTTAGTTTTTAAACCTGGAAATTCAAGCTATGTTTATGCCGCTTTTAGCAATGGGTCTTTTTATAGGAGCACGAATAATGGAGTAAATTGGACTAGAATTACTAGTGGATTGCCAACAACGGGTTTGCAAAGAGGACAAATTGCGGTAAGTGAGGATGATTCAAATTACGTATATTTAGTAATTGCTGTTTCCAGCCGATTTAAGGGCTTGTATAGGAGCACGAACAGTGGAACGTCATTTACAACGCGCTCTACTACACCAAATATTCTGGGATATAGCAATATAGGAAATGACACAAAAGGCCAAGGATGGTATGACTTAGATATTGCAGCTAATC
>ENA-ORDA01003258-ORDA01003258.1-marine-metagenome-genome-assembly--contig:-NODE-3258-length-11431-cov-10.466796_pt1 | contig 11431 bp, 9 predicted proteins | sample MGYA00237778_ERZ508506 | MGnify/ENA primary metagenome ERZ508506 (study PRJEB26177, sample SAMN06267891) | marine metagenome | isolation source: Monterey Bay, California, USA | place: Pacific...
GCAAATGCTTATGCTAAATTTTTAAATGTAGATCTAGCACTTTGTTACAAGCAAAGAAAAAAAGCAAACGAGATAGCTTCAATGACCATTATAGGAGAGGTGAAGAGGAAAGATGTGGTCATCATTGATGATATGGTTGATACAGCTGGGACTCTTTGTAAATCTGCTGAACAGTTTATGGAACATGGAGCAAAAAGCGTAAGAGCTATTTGCACGCATGCTATATTATCTGGACCAGCTTATGAAAGAATTGAAGCGTCAGTATTAGAAGAGTTAATAGTTACCAATACGATTCCAGCAAAAAGGAAAAGTGATAAAATAAAAGTATTAAGCGTCGCGGATATGTTTGCCGACGTAATTAAAAAAACGATTTCTTTTGAGTCCATAAGCGATCATTTTGTATTTGCAAATCAATAAATAAATATATAATTATGAAAACAGTATCATTGAGCGGTTCTAGTAGAGAGAACGTAGGGAAAAAAGATGCTACTCTTCTAAGAAGAGAAGGTAAGGTTCCATCTGTATTATACGGAGGAAAAGAACAAGTTCATTTTCACGTTGCTGAAAATGATGTGAAAAAAATAATCTTTACGCCGAATGTATATGTAATTGAGCTAGAGATTAAAGGGAATAAAGTTAACGCAATTGTTAAAGATGTTCAGATTCATCCTGTAACAGACAGAGTTATTCATGTTGATTTTTTAGAGATTAAGGATGGAGCTGCTGTGAAAATAAAAATTCCTGTGAAAACAACTGGTTTTTCTATTGGGGTTAGGAATGGGGGGAAACTGAGCCAAAACTTTCGATCTTTATTGGTTGAAGGAAAAGTTTCAGACTTACCAGATGCAATTGAAGTTGACATTACCAGAGGAAATTTAAATCCACTACCTGTTGCAGTATCACCTTTGTCAATTGACAACAAATCAAAAGAAAAATTTAAAAAAATTTTAGAAAAAGAAGATCTTGGATCAGAAATTTCAACAATTGTTGAAAATAATTTAAGACAGTCTGGTTTATTTAACCCACTAAACAAAAATGCATTTCTTCAAGAGCCAGATGTAGCTAATTTAAAACCAAGATTTGAGGATTGGAATTTAATTAAAGCACAAGCTTTAGTAACAGGCAAAGTTACATTTGTAGATGAAAAGCTAAGAGTAGAATTTAGATTGTGGGATGTTTTAGCTGGAAAAGAAATGATGGCTTTAGCATTTACTACCGTTCCTAGCAACTGGAGAAGAGTAGGTCATATCATTACAGATAAAGTTTATGAACGCTTAACTGGAGAAAAAGGTTATTTTGATACTAGAATAATATATGTTTCTGAAGAAGGTCCCAAAACTAAAAGAATAAAAAAATTAGCAATAATGGACCAAGATGGTTTTAATAATAAATATTTAACACTTGGAAATGAATTAGTTTTAACACCAAGATTTAGCCCAACAAATCAGATGGTCACATATCTTTCTTATTTTAGAAATTTACCTAGGGTATATTTATTAGATATTGAAACTGGAATGCAAGAAGTAGTTGGAGATTTTCCTGGAATGACATTTGCCCCAAGGTTTTCACCTGATGGAAAAAAAATTATAATGAGTTTTGCTAAAGATGGCAATTCTGATATTTATACTATGGATCTTGAAAACAGAATTGTTGAAAGAATTACCAATCATCCATCAATTGATACATCACCCTCTTACTCACCAGATGGAAAACAAATTACTTTTAACTCAGACAGAAGTGGCTACCAACAAATTTATGTAATGGATAGTAATGGAAAAAATGTTAAGAGAATCTCATTTGGGAATGGTTTGTATGGAACTCCAGTGTGGTCTCCAAGAGGTGATTTAATTGCATTTACAAAGCTTCATAAAGGAAAATTTTATATTGGAGTAATGAGAACAGATGGAACTGGTGAAAGACTGCTAACAGAGAACTTTTATCAAGAAGCTCCATCATGGTCACCAAATGGAAGGGTTCTTATCTTTTATAGAGAAACTAAGACTAACTCTAAAGGAGAGGGATTTTCAGCTAAATTATGGTCTATTGATTTAACAGGGTACAATGAAAAGATGGTTGAAACTGAAACTGATGCTTCTGACCCATCTTGGTCGTCTTTATTAAGCAATTAGTCTTAATTTTACTTGATTTTTAACTTGAAAGGTCTAATTAAATATGAAAAATATAAAGTATTACAAAACAAGGATCAAGGAGCAACAATGAACTTAAGCAAGATTTTAAAAAATGGATTTCTAATTGTTTTAGCAAGTTTAGTATTAACTGCTTGTGCTACAAAAAAAACAACAACAGGACAAATGCAAGGTGATGTTTATACAGGAACAGATTCTGTTGAATATTTAGCTTCTGGTGTTCCAGATAGAGTTTTCTTTGCAACAAATGAAACTGTACTTACAACAGCTTCAAGAGAAACTTTAAGAAAACAAGCTGCATGGTTAAGAAAAAATTCAGATATTAATGTTGTATTAGAAGGTCATGCTGATGAAAGAGGTACAAGAGAGTACAACTTAGCATTAGGTGAAAGAAGAGCTAATTCAGCAAAAGACTATTTAATGACTTATGGAATTTCTTCAGATAGAATTTCTGTATTAAGTTATGGTAAAGAAAGACCAGTAGATTCTGGATCTAACCCTTTAGCATGGTCTAAAAATAGAAGATCAGTTACTGTTAAAGCTAACTAATCAATTTAAATAATTTATAAAAGACCCTATCACATTTGTGAATAGGGTCTTTTTTTTGCCATCATTATAATTACTACTCAATTTATTATGTTTAATTATAAAAAAATAATTCGATTAAAATTAATATTAGTCTTTATATTTTTCCCAAATATTATTTTTGCAGACAATCATAATATAAATGAAATTTTAGAGTTAATTCAAAAGGATTTAAAAACCCTAGAAAAAGCTGTTTACTCAGGATCAACTAATTCGAATAGCCAAAAAAACACAAATGAAAACTCTGAAGATGTTTTAACAAGACATCTTTTAAAATTATCTGATGTAGAAAAACAATTTCAAGAACTTACAAATAAGTTTGAAGAAATTAACTTCAAGTTAGATAAATTATCAAATAGGCTTTCTAAGGTTCAAGCAGATAATCAAATTAGATTTCAAGATGTTGAAAACACTTTGTCATTGGGAGAAGTTGGAAAAAAATTAACTTCAATACCAAAGGAACAAGCAGATAAAACTTTACCAGGCTCTTCACAACCTCAAGAGTTAGGATCTATTTCATATAAAGACACAGATAGTGGAGAAACTACTCAGCAAATACAATCTGTAGAAACTACTTCATCTATAGTGACAGAAAACTTTGAATCAGAAAAAAATATACTTCCAAATACCTCTCCAGAAAAACAATATGAATTTGCAACTAGTTTTTTAAAGGTAGGAGATTATAGCACTGCAGAAAGAGCATTTAGAGAATTTGTAATAAATAATTCAGAACATAAATTGGCAGGTAATGCTCAATATTGGTATGCTGAAACGTTTAGAATAAGACAACTTTATACGGATGCTGCTACAGCCTATCTTGAGGGGTATCAAAAATACCCAAAAGGTGAGAAGGCTCCTATAAATTTATTAAAACTTGGTGTATCAATGGTTCAAATAGGAGAAAAAGAGCAAGGTTGTAAAATGATTGTAGGAGTTGAAGAGCAATATCCTAAAGCAAATCAATCTGTGCTTCAAAAAGCAAAATATGAATCAAAAAAGTTTGAGTGCTCAAAACAAAACTCATAAACAAATTCTTAGTTTTCTAAAAAATCGAAAAATTTCTAAAGTTTATAATGAATTCTCTTCCTCTTTAAATACTAGGGAAAATTTAGCTGTAGCAGTTTCTGGTGGACCAGATAGTTTAGCGCTAGCTTATTTGTCTAAATGTTATTCAATAAAAAATAAAACAATAGTTAAATTCTTTTTAATTGATCATAAGCTTAGACCCGAGTCGACAAAAGAAGCTGCTTCTGTAAAAAAAATTTTAAAAAAAGCTGGTATCACATGTGAAGTATTAAGCTGGAAAGGTAAAAAACCTTCTAGAAATATTCAATCTTTAGCAAGAGAAGCAAGATATTCTTTGTTAGCAAAAGAATGTAAAAAAAATAATATTAAGCACTTATTGTTAGGGCATCATTCTAATGATTTATTTGAAAACTTTTTAATTAGAGTGGTTAGAGGAAGTGGATTAAATGGACTGGTATCTTTTAACAAAAGTGTAAAATATAAAGATGAAGATCTAAATATTTTAAGACCATTACTCAACTTAGAAAAAAATGATTTAATTAATATTTCTAAAATAGTATTTAAGTTTTTTATTAAAGATCCATCCAATATTAATGAGGCATATAAAAGAACAAGAATTAGAACTTTATTAGAAACTCTTGAAAAAGAGGGATTAGATTTAAAAAAATTAAAATTAACCATTGATAATTTAAGAGACTCAGACAAATCAATAAAGTTTTATGTTAAAAAAAATTTGAAGGAGAATTCTGTACATATTAAAACAAAAGGTACTTGTATTTTAAGTCATAATTTTTTTGATCAATCTCATGAAGTTGTTTTTAGATCTTTGACGTTTGTTATTCAAAAAATAGGAAAAAAATACTATCCTGTTAGAGGAAAAAGTATCAATGAACTGATTAACCGTATAACTCTCAAGACATTTTCAAAAATAACTTTAGGAGGCTGTTTTGTTGAAAGTGTTAATGAGACCATATTAATATCAAGAGAAAACACTAATAAAGTTAAGGTTTTGTAACAATTTGACACTTGTTTAATTAATAATAATTATTATCTTATAAGTATGAATATGAAGAATTTAGCAATGTGGGCAGTAATTGTTTTTTTAACAATAGGCCTTTATAATATGTTTAAGAACCCTCAAGCTAATGTGGGCAAAGGTAATTCTATTATATTTTCAGAATTTTTATCAGAAGTTGATAATGGTGGAGTTGTAAAAGTAGATATTCAAGGAAACAATATTAGAGGAGTACTAGCTAATGGAAATACTTTTTCTACTTATTCACCAAATTATCCAAATTTAATTGAGAAGCTATCTGAAAGAGGCGTAAGTATATCGGCTGCTCCTTTAGAAGATAAGATGCCCTCTTTGTTTGGGGTTTTATTGTCCTGGTTTCCAATGTTGTTGCTAATCGCTGTTTGGATTTTCTTTATGAGACAGATGCAGGGTGGCAAAGGTGGAGCTATGGGTTTTGGAAAATCTAAGGCAAAAATGATGAATGAATTAAAAGGTAAAGTTACTTTTGATGATGTTGCTGGAGTAGAAGAGGCTAAAGAAGAAGTAGAAGAAGTTGTTCAATTTTTAAAAGATCCTAAAAAGTTTAGTAGACTTGGTGGAAAAATACCAAGAGGATGTTTGTTAGTTGGTCAACCTGGAACAGGTAAGACTTTACTTGCTAGAGCTATAGCTGGAGAAGCAGGAGTTCCATTCTTTACTATATCAGGATCAGATTTTGTTGAAATGTTTGTGGGTGTTGGAGCCTCAAGAGTTAGAGACATGTTTGAACAAGGTAAAAAAAATTCACCCTGTATTATTTTTATAGATGAGATAGATGCTGTTGGAAGAAGTAGGGGTGCTGGTCTTGGAGGAGGTAACGATGAAAGAGAACAAACTTTAAACCAGTTATTAGTTGAAATGGACGGCTTTGATACGAATGAAGGTGTAATAATTATTGCAGCCACAAATAGACCTGATGTATTAGACCCAGCATTATTACGACCAGGTAGATTTGATAGACAGGTAGTTGTTGGACTTCCAGATATAATAGGAAGAGAAAAAGTATTAAAAGTTCATGCTAAAAAAATTAAAATGGCTCCTGATGTCAATTTAAGAACAGTAGCTAGAGGTACTCCTGGTTTTTCAGGTGCAGATTTAGCAAATATAGTTAATGAAGCAGCATTACTTGCTGCAAGAAAAAATAAAAGACTGGTTACTTTAACTGAATTTGAAGAAGCTAGAGATAAAGTGATGATGGGATCGGAAAGAAGATCCATGGTCATGACAGAGGAAGAAAAAACATTAACAGCTTATCACGAAGCTGGACATGCAATAGTAACTATTAATGAGGATGCAGCTCATCCAATTCATAAAGCAACAATCATTCCAAGAGGTCGAGCCTTAGGAATGGTTATGCAACTACCTGAGAAAGACCAAATATCTCAAACAAGAGAACAGCTTCATGCTCAATTAGCTATAGCTATGGGTGGAAGAGTAGCGGAAGAAATCATATTTGGTGAAGATAAAGTTACAACTGGTGCATCTAGTGATATTGAACAAGCGACTCAAAGAGCAAGAGCTATGGTAATGCAAGCAGGCCTTAGTAAAGAGTTGGGACCAGTTGCCTATGGCTCGAATGAAGAAGAGGTATTTTTAGGAAGATCTGTTGCTAGAACTCAAAATATGTCTGAAGAAACTTCAAAAAAAGTAGACTCAGAAATTAGAAAAATTGTAGACAAAGGTTATGAAAGAGCAAGAACAGTTTTAACTGAAAAAATTGATGATCTACATAAATTAGCTAAAGCTCTCTTAACATATGAAACACTTTCAGGTGAAGAAATAGAAAACCTGATAAATAAAAATATATATCCAAGCAATAAAGAAGATTTAAAAGTTGAAGATGAAGATAAAGGCTCAGCTTTAAGTTCAATGGGTCTTAAGCCAAAAATAGTTCATTAAAACTAAATGAAAAAATATTACACAAGAGCGTGTAATTTTGCTTATGGTAAATTTTCAGCTGAATTAGTTAGAAAAAAAAAAAATCTCCCGCTAAATGGCAATAAGAAAATTTCCTTTGGCCAAATTGAAATTCATACACGAACTTCTATAAAAAAAATTGATCTTAAGGATATAAAAAAATTACCCAAATTACTTAAAGAAAAAATTAATAAAGATCTTAAGGTTATTGTTAAAAAAAATAAAAATTTTTCAAGTTTAAATTTTAATAAAATTCCTAATATAATGGGTATATTAAATTTAACACCAGATAGTTTTTCTGATGGGGGCAGGTTTAATAAAAAGAAAAAAGGAATATCTCATGCAAAGAGTTTATTTAAATTGGGAGCGGACATTATTGATGTTGGTGGAGAGTCAACGAGACCTGGATCTAAACCTGTAAATAAAAAAGAAGAATGGGATAGAATAAAAGAAATATTAAAAGATATTAATAAAAAAATTCCACTATCATTAGATACAAGAAAATCAGAAATTATGAATAAAGGGATTCAATTAGGAGTTAAACTTATAAATGATGTTTCGGGGCTAAGCTATGACTCTAAAACAGTTGGTGTATTGAAAAAAAATAAAACTCCATTTGTAATTCAACATTCACAAGGCACACCAGAAAAAATGCAAAAAAATCCTAAATATAAAAATGAATTATTAGATATTTATGATTTCTTTGAAAAAAAGATTAAATTTTTAATATCTATGGGTATAAAACACAATAATATCATGATTGATCCAGGGATTGGCTTTGGAAAAAATTTGAAACATAATATGAATTTAATTAGGAGTGTTTCTATTTTTCATACTCTTGGTTTTCCTATATTACTTGGGCTTTCTAGAAAAAGATTTATTAAGGATTTATCTGGAAAAAATGATAGCAAGGAAAGGTTAGGTGGAACAGTAGCCTCTTCCATGTATGCAATAATGCAAGGAGTTCAAGTTCTAAGAATTCATGACGTGAATGAATTAAGACAAAGTATAAAGGTATTTAAAGAATTAATAAAAAACTGATGGCAAAAAAATATTTTGGAACAGATGGAATAAGAGGTGCCGTTAATAGTAAAAATATTAATGGAGACATGTTTTTTAAATTTGGTCTTGCAACAGGAACTTACTTTAAAACTCAAAAAAAAAAGAAACAAATAGCAATAATTGCTAAAGATACGAGACTATCAGGGTATAGTTTGGAACCTGCACTAGTATCGGGACTTACATCGGCTGGTATGCACGTTTATACATTAGGCCCACTTCCAACCAATGGCTTAGCGATGTTAACCAAAACCATGAAAGCTAACATGGGAATTATGATTACGGCATCTCATAACCCATATCATGACAATGGGTTAAAGTTATTTGGACCTGATGGGCTAAAACTGTCAAATAAAATTGAAAAAAAAATTGAAATTTTAATTGATCAAAAAATTGAAAAGTCTTTATCAAAACCAAAAAAATTAGGTCGTGTAAAAAGATTAGAAACTGCAAATAAAGATTATATAAAAATTTTAAAAAATAATTTACCAAAAGATTTTAACCTTCGAGGTTTAAGAATAGTGATTGATTGTGCAAATGGAGCTGGATACAAGGCTGGGCCTGAATTATTAAAATCTTTAGGTGCAAAAGTATTTTCAATCGGAATAAACCCTAATGGTCTTAATATTAATAAAAATTGTGGTTCTACTTTTCCAAATAAAATTAGATTAGCAGTAAAGAAATATAAAGCACACATAGGAATTTCGCTTGATGGGGATGCTGACAGAATTATTATGTGTGATGAAAAAGGTGTTGTAATTGATGGAGACCAGATAATTGCAGCAATAGCAATGAGATGGAAAAGAAAAAAAATGTTAAGAGGAGGTGTGGTTGGCACTTTAATGTCTAACTATGGATTAGAAAAATTTTTTAAACTACATAATATAAAATTCTTAAGATCAAATGTAGGAGACCGTTTTGTAAAAGAGAAAATGCAAAAAAATAATTTTAATTTAGGTGGTGAACAATCTGGGCATATTATCTTAGGCAAATTTGCAACTACTGGAGATGGCTTATTAGTTGCTTTAGAAGTTTTATTTTCATTAAGAAAAGGAAAAAAAGCTAGTAGTTTTTTTAATACCTTTAAGAAAACTCCACAAATATTAGAAAATATTGATGTTAAAGATAAAAATATAATTAAAAATATTGATATTAAAAATTCTATAAGATCAGCAGAAAAATTAATTAAAGGTCAAGGCAGAATATTAGTTAGAAGCTCAGGAACGGAGTCTAAAATCAGAGTAATGGGAGAGAGTGATAATATTAAATTGCTTCAAAAATGTTTAAAAATTGTTTTAAGAAAAATTAAATAAATTGAAACCAAAATCTAAAATATTAGTTATTGCCGGATCAGATTCATCTGGTGGTGCTGGCATCCAAGCTGATATTAAAACTATCACAGCTTTAGGTTCGTATGCCATGACAGCAATAACAGCTGTCACAATCCAAAATACAACAGGTGTAAAATCAATAGTACCAATTGATCCTAAGGAAATTTCAAATCAAATAGAATTTACCTCAAAAGACATTAAACCTGATGCCATAAAAATTGGAATGTTGCATTCTACAAAAGTAATAAAATCAGTAATTCATTCATTAAATCTTATTAAAGTTAAAAAAATAATTTTAGATCCTGTTATGGTTGCTAAAGGTGGTGCAAAACTTATTGATGATAAAGCAATTCAATTATTAAAAAATGAACTAATTAAAAAAGTTAGTTTAATAACTCCCAATATTCCAGAAGCTGAAATATTAACTAAAACTAAAATAAGAACAAAGGAAGATATGATTTTTGCTGCCAGTATATTAATAAAATTAGGAGCAAAAAATGTTTTTATAAAAGGTGGTCATTTAGAATCTAAAATTGTCCAAGATATCTTTGTAAATAAAAATGAAATTTTCATTATAAAAAATAAAAGAATTACAACCAGGAATACACATGGCACTGGTTGCACCCTTTCTTCTGCTATTTCTACATTCTTTTCATGTGGAAAAACCTTAAAGAGATCTTGTGAGCTTGCAACTAAGTATGTACACAATTCAATAAATTCAAACCTTAAATTTGGTAAAGGTCATGGACCTATCAACCATTTAAGTTCAGTAACAGTAGAAAAAAAATTTAGATAATGAAAAATGTTGTAGTTGTTGGATCTCAATGGGGTGATGAAGGAAAAGGTAAAATAGTCGACTGGCTATCAGACCAAGCAGATGTTGTTATTCGTTTTCAAGGAGGACACAATGCTGGACACACATTAGTAATTGATGGAATAACTTATAAATTAAGACTACTACCTTCTGGGATTGTAAGAAAAAATAAAATTTCTATTATAGGAAATGGAGTTGTTGTTGACCCTTGGGCACTATTAGAGGAAATAGAGGAAATTAAATCTAAGGGTGTTGAGGTTAATGTAGATAATTTTATAATTTCAGAATCTGCAAATCTTATTTTACCATTTCATAGAGAGATGGATGAAATAAGAGAAGATGCTGCTGGAAAAGGAAAAATTGGAACAACAAGAAGAGGAATTGGACCAGCCTACGAAGATAAAGTGGGAAGAAGATCAATCCGTGTTATGGATCTAAGATCTGAGACTAATCTAGACCATAGATTAGAAACAGTACTTCTTCATCATAATGCAATTAGAAAAGGGTTGGGTAAAAAAATTTTTGAAAAAGATAAACTTAAAGAAGAACTTTTAAAGATTGCTCCAGAAATATTAAAGTTTTCTCAACCTGTTTGGCTTAGAATTGATGAATTTAAAAAACAAAAAAAAAGAATATTATTTGAGGGTGCGCAAGGAATACTACTTGATGTGGATCATGGAACATACCCTTTTGTAACATCATCAAATACAGTAGCTTCTAGTGCTGCTACAGGAACTGGTTGTGGTCCTAATTCTATTCATTATGTTCTTGGAATAACAAAAGCCTACACCACTAGAGTTGGTGAAGGACCTTTTCCTACAGAGTTAACAGATGAGATTGGAGAATTACTTGGTTCTAGAGGAAAAGAATTTGGTACTGTCACTAGTAGAAAAAGAAGATGTGGTTGGTTTGATGGTGTTTTGGTTAGACAAACAATTAAAATTTCAGGCATAGATGGAATAGCGTTAACTAAATTAGATGTTTTAGATGAATTAGATGAAATTAAAATGTGTGTTGAATATGAACTTGATGGAAAGAAAATGGACTATCTACCAGCTGCTGTTGAGGATCAGATAAAAATCAAACCAATTTATAAAACTTTTCCTGGCTGGAAAAGTTCTACTCAAGGAATAAAAAATATTGAAGCTTTACCAGAAAATGCAAAAAATTATATTTATGCATTAGAAGATTTTATTGGAACAAAAGTTTCAAGTATCTCAACAAGCCCTGAACGAGAAGATACAATTCTTTTAGAGAACCCTTTTGAAGTTTAGTTTACTGGAAGTAAATTTTTAGATTTAGCAGATAGTAACATGTGTTTTTGAAGCTTTTCAAAAGCTTTATTTTCGATTTGCCTTACTCTCTCTCTACTAATTTTATATTTTTTACTTAAATCCTCAAGTGTTGTAGGTTCATCATTTAATCTTCTAGAGTATAAAATTTCTCTTTCTCTTTCATTAAGAATTTTTATAGAATCTTTAAGTAAACTTTGTCTTTG
>ENA-ORDA01003262-ORDA01003262.1-marine-metagenome-genome-assembly--contig:-NODE-3262-length-11420-cov-3.076347_pt1 | contig 11420 bp, 12 predicted proteins | sample MGYA00237778_ERZ508506 | MGnify/ENA primary metagenome ERZ508506 (study PRJEB26177, sample SAMN06267891) | marine metagenome | isolation source: Monterey Bay, California, USA | place: Pacific...
TTTAGAGCACTTTCTAATTTCGATTTTTCTATCTTATTTACAAATACGGATACACATGTTGGAGTATATCTGGAATGTTCCTGTCCAATACCCTTATCCGCTAACATTATAACTTTCATTTGTTCTCCGTCGGTTCCTTCAACTTTATTAGGTTTTAATCTATTAATTAATATAAAGTCTTTAGTAATAGGATTAGGTGGGAAAAACGCCCTTGTTTGTGCTTCAGAAAGATATTTTCCACTACTTTTATCTAAAATTTTAATATTTGGTGCTTCTGGATTCATCGGATCGAATACGATTAGACAGTTAATACAAGACGGACACACAGTGTTAGGGTGTGATATATGTGATCCTTATAGATTCTGTGATTATGAACATAACACTCTGAACATAACTAATTATAGTATGGTTGAGAGAGTAATAAATAGCTTCAACCCAGACTATATTTACAATTTTGCTGCAGTAATTAGATCAGAAGAGTGTAGATTAGAATCGTTAAAATCTAATGATACAAATATTAAGGGGTTGTATAATATACTTGACGCATGTAAAACACAAACACAACTCAAACGATTATTCTTTCCAAGCACAGTACATGTTTACAATGACACTAAATTGGAGTTGGATTGATTCATGGGATTCTAGAATCATTGCTAAAATATTCAAGACGATTAATGCGTAAATAAAAGTGTTAAAGTGTTAAGGATTTTTTTCATTTTGTTTGTTGTTTTTTAATAGGGTACAAATATAAGTTTACTTAATCCAACCGAATATTAAGTGTATGTTAAAAAATTGTAAATTACTTAAATGAAAGCTTTTATGTTATACTTTTGTTTAAAATTAACTTTGATTATATGACCGACAGTATCAAAATTTTAGTTGTTGATGACGAAGAAGATATCTTAGAATTTTTAGGCTATAATTTGCGTGCTGAAGGTTATGAAGTAATTGTAGCTGATAATGGAATTCTTGCTATTGAACTAGCAAAAAAGCACAATCCCTCATTAATTATTTTAGATGTTCAGATGCCCAATATGGATGGGATTACAACTTGTGAAAAGATTCGAGAAATTGATTCATTAAGTAATACCGTTGTTACATTTTTAACAGCACGTTCTGAAGATTATTCACAAATTGCTGGTTTTGAAGCTGGTGCTGACGATTATATTACAAAACCTATTAGACCAAAAGTGCTGGTAAGTAGAGTAAAAGCTTTACTTAAAAGACGAGGTGTAACTAAAGAAGAATCTACGGTTTTAGAATTAGGCGATATTGTGGTGGATGTTGAAAAACATCAAGTCCTATACAAAGGCCAGGAGGTAACACTAGCCAAAAAAGAATTCAAACTATTGAAGTTGTTAATATCAAAGCCTGGTAAAGTTTTTACTAGAGATGAAATACTTGAAAAGGTGTGGGGTTTAGACCTTGTTGTTGGGGATAGGACTATTGACGTACATATTCGTAAATTGCGAGAAAAATTAGCCGATCATTACATCAAAACAGTAAAAGGTGTAGGCTATAAATTCGAATACTAATGCAGTGGACAACTCCTAAACAGATAGCTATATATTTGACATTACTCCTTTGCGTGTCAGTATCTCTCATCCTTGTTTTATTTTCACTCGCTTTTGGTTATGATATTGATTGGTTACAAGTTGTTATTGTAACAAGTGTATTATTTTTCCCCATTTATTTCATTTCTCATTTTATACTAAGAAAATATATTCACGAAAAAGTGAAGGTAATATATAAGTCACTAAGTAGGCACAAGCGAACTAGCGATGATGTGGAAACGGATTTGAATAAAGTTGATGAAGACGTTGACCGTATGGTGGACGAGCGTCAGCAAGAAATAGAAGAACTTAAAAGCATGGAGTCTTTTAGGAGAGAGTTTTTAGGTAATGTTTCTCATGAGCTAAAGACACCTATTTTTAATATACAGGGCTATATACATACGCTTTTGGACGGAGCTATTTGGGATGAAAATGTAAATATGCAATACCTTGAGCGTACAAGCAAGAGTGTAGATAGAATGATAAACATAGTTGAAGATTTAGAAATGATTTCTAAAATTGAATCCAATCGATTGGACTTAGAGTTCAGTCGCTGGGATATCGTTAATTACGTTCAAGAGCTATTCGATATTTTGGAGATGAAAGCCAAGAAGAGAAGTGTAAGTCTAAGCATAGACAATCAGTCAAATGTCAATTTTGTTGAAGCTGATAAGGATAAAATTGCTCAAGTACTTATCAATCTTATAGAAAACTCAATAAAGTACGGAAAAGACGGCGGACATACAAGAGTGCTATTCTTCGAAATGGGCGAAAATATACTTATTGAAGTTGCTGATGATGGAGGAGGAATTCCTTCTGATCATTTGCCGCGTTTGTTTGAGCGTTTTTACAGAGTCGATAAGTCGCGTTCCAGAAGTGAAGGAGGGACTGGTCTAGGACTTTCTATCGTGAAGCACATCATTGAGGCTCACCGACAGACTATCAATGTACGTAGTACAGAAAATGTAGGAACTACCTTTTCGTTTACTCTAAAAAAGAGCAAATAATTCCTTCCAATTTGTTTGGTTTTCAGAAAGGCTAAGCCCTTTGAAATCGTTAATTCTTTCCAGAGCAATAGTTAAGTCAAATGTACCCTGAGGCATAGCAAAAGTCAATTGCTGATTATAGTAGTATTTTGCTAAATATAGCTGTTCAGTTTGCCCGGGAGTAGGCACAAAAATGGCTTTCTTATTGAGTTTAGCTACATCCATAACGGTGGAGTAACCAGAGCGGCTAATTACAAGATTGGCATTTACCATAGCTTGATTGAGTTCAGTTGATTTTAGGTGACTCACTATTTTTAAATTTTCAATACTTTCTTCCAAATTCTCTTCTGTTTTTCCCAATACCAAAAGCGCTTTTTTATTTGAGGCAAGAAGTTGTTCCTTGAGAATATTTTCAAAAATAGTTCGCTGAGGTTCAGGGCCAGAAATTACCGCTAGAATATCCAAGTCTTTCGTTTTTTGCATAGGCTCAAAACGCGATAAGCTACCCACAAAATGGCAGTCAACTTGAGGTAAGTTAGAGCGGGTTAAATCTCCACTTAGTAAATGCTCCTTAGAGTCAGGAATCCAACAGGCATTGTATTTTTCAATGTATTTAAAGTTGATGTTTTGAATCCACTTACTAAATAGTGGCGACTGAATATTTAGCTGATGCGTAATAAATACGCAGGGGACTTTTTTGGAATATAAGCCAAAGCGGTTGTCAGAAATTACGCCATCTATATTGTAATCCTCAATGATTTGGTTTAAAGCTTTTTTCTCTTTACGAATCCCTTTCCAAATTTTTAGGCTTTGGCTAATCATACTCCAAGCCATATTTCTATTTTTTGGATACTGAATATTATAGCTTTCTAGCTTTATGAAGTCTTGATTAGGAAATTCTCCCATAAGTAGATCTAGAGGGCGGCCGCTAGCCGCAAAAACAACCTCAAAGCCTTCTTGTTCTAATTCTCTAGCAATTGGAATGCACCGACTGGCATGACCGAGTCCCCAATCCAAAGGAGCGATGAGTATTCGTTTTTTGTTATTCACGAGTCGAAAGTACTTAAAAATTGAACTATTTTTGACAAAAATAATCACATTGGCTAAAAATAAATTACGCAAATTTTCTCAGATGGCAGAATACTCTAATGTATTTCAGCCAACATTTGAAGAGTTAGATTCTGGCTTTTCATTAAAAGGAAAGTGGAAGTCTGAGGTCTTTCAAAATGATAATCCACTCGTTATAGAGCTCGGTTGTGGTAAAGGGGAGTATTCGGTCGGACTTGCTCAGAAATATCCAGAAAAAAACTTTTTAGGAGTCGATGTAAAAGGTGCTAGAATGTGGCAAGGGGCAACGGATGCTATAGAGCAAGATTTGAAGAATGTCGCCTTTTTACGCACGCGAATTGAGTTCATAGAATATTGTTTTAAAACGGATGAGGTTGATGAAATTTGGATAACTTTTCCAGACCCTCAGTTGAAGAAAAAAAGAGCTAAGAATAGATTAACTCATCCTGTGTTTTTGGAGAGATATGCCAAGGTTCTAAAACAAGACGGACTCATTCATTTAAAAACGGATAGTCAATTTTTACATGGTTATACTTTGGGAATTATTGAAGGACACCAACACCATTTGGAAGACGCTGAACATGACATCTATAATGCTCAGCTCAAACGTTCTAATCTTGAAATTAAGACCCACTATGAGAAGCTCTTTTTAGAAAAAGATATGCCAATTAATTACTTAAGGTTTAGATTGGGAATGTAATTCAAGGTACTCAATTTCTTCTTTTAAAGATTCAATTTTTTTATTAAGTTCAAAGAAGTGTAAAAACAATTCTTCTATCTTTTCAAGATTAATTTCAGTTGATTTATTGAGAAGGATACCGCCTTGATTTTCAATGTCTTTTTGCGAAGGAACACCAGGCAAATGATGATGTACTTTTACAAAGGCTTCTACTTTCTCTATGGGCATAAACTCATAGTCAGTTTTTAATTTACTCTTCTTGCCTGAGTAGTAATTCTCAAACACATAATCAGGTGTTGAATATGAACTTGCCAAAACATTACCTTCAACATGTAGTTTTTGGGTAGGGCTTGTTGTTCCAATACCTACATTTCCAATTCCACCGCTCGTTACAACAAATTCATTTGGTGATGAGCCAACATGAAAAAGTCTTGTTGCAGGGATGGTAACATTAATACCAACATCACCACTTACTTTGACAATCATCCTCTCACTGCCATTAGTATGTATTCTTAAATCCTCAAAATTTGTTGTCCCTACAAGTTCCACTTGGTTAGAGATATTTCCAGTCATTTTCCAGCCATCAGAGTCAGAGCTAAATGCGTTTACCCATTGAGTGCCATCATAAACATAAATTGTATTTTCCGAATCAACATAAACTACACATCCTTCATTTGGAGTAAGGTTATTCATTTCTGTGGTATTAGCCACATTATTTACTCTGGTGAGTTGGCTTGCATCAAGTTGAGCTTTTGATTTAGCACTAAAAAATAATACCAACACGACTATGATTACAATCTTTTTCATAGTTGAGTAGAATAGAGTAGAATAGAGTAGAGTAGAGTAGAGTAGAGTAGAGTTTCATAATTTATTCAATGGCATATTAATTTTATAAGGGCCACTAAATTAGATAAAATTAGAGATTTTAAAAAGTGAAATTTGATATTTTTGGTTCATGTCAAAAAAAACGTTTTTTCAGAGAGTATATGAAGTAACTAAACAAATCCCCGAAGGAAGAGTTAGTAGTTATGGTGCTATTGCAAAGCACATAAGCAGTCCACAAGCCTCAAGAATGGTAGGTTGGGCATTAAATAAAGTGAATACTTTTGATGTTCCTGCACACCGAGTTGTAAACCGAAAAGGGATGTTAACAGGTAAGTATCATTTCGATGGAATTACACTTATGCAACAACTTTTAGAAAATGAAGGAATTCGAGTGGTAGATAATCAAGTTCAAGATTTTGAAAAAGTCTTTTGGGATCCTAGTAAAGAATTGATTTGAATTAGTCTAAATAAAAAGTCAATTCCGTATCTTTGCACCACAATGAAAATAACAAAAGAACAGATATTAAAAGCCTTAGCGACATTTACTTTGCCCAATGGTGGTAAAGATTTAGTTTCAGCTAATGCTGTTCGTAATATTCAAATCTTTGGCACTGAAGTATTGCTAGATATTGAAATCACTAACCCAACTCTTCAGTATAAAAAGAAGGTTGAGGTAGATTGCATAAAAGCCATTCATGATTTTGTTTATGAAAAGGCAGATGTTAAGGTTAACCTTATCATTAACGCTCCAGAAAAACCAGCTAATATCATCAGGGGGAATGAAATCCCTGGAGTAAAAAATATAATAGCTGTCGCTTCAGGAAAAGGTGGTGTAGGTAAGTCTACGGTTTCAGCAAACCTAGCTGTTGCATTAGCCGACAAAGGCTATAAAGTAGGCTTGGTAGATGCCGATATATATGGACCATCTATGCCCATTATGTTCGATGTAGTTAATGCCAAGCCCCAAGGAAAAGAAGTAGATGGCAAACGAAAAATATTACCAGTAGAAAGCTATGGCGTAAAACTATTGTCCATTGGATTTTTTGCCAACACCGACCAAGCAGTAGTTTGGCGAGGAGCTATGGCATCAAAGGCTTTGAACCAAATGTTGTGGGATGCTGAGTGGGGTGATTTAGACTTTATGTTAATCGACTTACCCCCAGGTACAGGCGATATACATTTGTCATTAGTACAGTCAATTCCAGTAGGAGCTGCTATTGTGGTAAGTACACCACAGAACATCGCTTTGGCTGATGCACGCAAAGGAGTAGCCATGTTTCAAATGGATTCCATCAATGTTCCGGTTTTAGGCTTAGTGGAGAATATGTCTTATTTCACACCTGAAGAATTACCAAATAATAAATATTATATCTTTGGAAAAGAAGGAGCTAAGGCCTTAGCAGATCGATTGGAGTTACCATTGCTAGCAGAAATACCTCTTGTTCAAAGTATTCGTGAGGCGGCAGATGTTGGCCGTCCAGCAGTATTGCAAGGTGCTACTCCAGCAGCTATGGCATTTATGGATTTCGCTGACAAAGTGGTCTTAGAAATGAATAAACGAAATGCCTTAGAACCTACAAAGAGAGTAGAAATAACAAATATGAACGGTTGTTCAACATAAATATGGGGATAATTACAGATTCAGTAATAATAGATAAGATAGAAGAGGCATTAGCACAAGTGCGTCCTTTTCTAGAGTCAGATGGTGGAGATATTAGACTAATTGAGGTCACCGATGATTATGTTGTAAAAGTGAAACTTCTTGGAGCGTGTAGCGATTGCCACGTTAGTATGATGACGCTAAAAGCGGGTGTCGAACAAACTATCAAGAAGGTGTTGCCAGAAGTAAAAGAAGTAGTTGACATTGATAAAATAGACAATTAAATGACTCAAGAAACGGTCGAAAAAGTAGTCATATTTTTTGCTGGTGACTCTGGAGACGGTATACAATTAGCAGGTTCACAATTTACCAATACAGCAGCACTGTACGGTAATGACCTAAGTACCTTTCCCGATTTTCCTGCTGAAATTAGAGCACCACAAGGAACATTAGCTGGCGTATCTGGCTTCCAAATTTCCTTTGGTAGCACAGAGATTTTCACCCCTGGTGATGAATGCGATGTACTAGTGGTGATGAATGTAGCTGCTTTAAAAGCTAACCTAAAGCGTCTCAAAAAAGGAGGAGCTATAATTGTCAATACAGATGGTTTTGATAAAAGAAACCTGAGATTAGCTGGATTTGAAGACGGTGAAAATCCACTTTCTGATAATTCGCTTTCAGATTACAGAGTTAGTGAAATGAATGTTACTAAACTTACTAGAGAATGTTTAGTCGATATTACTTTAGGAATAAAAGAAAAAGACCGTTGCAAGAATATGTTTGTTCTTGGTTTTGTGTACTGGATGTACAACAGAACACTTGAGCATACCATTGAATTTTTAACACAAAAGTTTAGATCTAAGCCAGAGGTATTGGAATCCAATATCAAAGTACTGAAAGCAGGTTATAACTTTGCAAATACTTGCGAAATATCAAGCAGTCGATTTGAAGTGAGACCCGCAAAAATGAGTTCGGGAACTTACCGTAACATCATGGGAAACCAAGCAACTGCAATGGGACTTATTGCCGCTTCTCAACAATCAGGTTTAGAGCTTTTTTATGGATCTTATCCCATTACTCCAGCATCAGATATTTTACACGAATTGGCAAAACATAAGAATTTTGGTGTCAAGTCATTCCAAGCAGAAGATGAAATTGCCGCTGTAAGTGCTGCAATAGGAGCATCCTTTGGGGGAGCTTTAGGCGTTACAGCCACTTCAGGACCTGGTGTTGCTTTGAAAGGCGAAGCTATCGGATTAGCATTTATGTTAGAACTACCACTAGTAATTGTTAATGTTCAAAGAGGTGGCCCATCAACAGGCTTACCTACAAAAACAGAACAAGCTGACCTACTACAAGCTATGTACGGAAGAAATGGTGAAGCACCTATTCCAGTAGTATCGGCAAGCACACCTTCCGATTGCTTTGAAGCATCTTTAGAAGCCTGTCGAATTGCTATTGAACACATGACGCCAGTATTCTTTCTATCGGATGGCTACATAGCAAATGGAGCAGAGCCTTGGATGTTCCCTCAAACAAAAGACTTAAAAGGCATTAGTGTGCCAATGACCACAAAGACTGATGATTATCTTCCATATAAACGAGATGAGAAATTGGTGCGTGAATGGGCAATACCAGGGATGGCCGGATTAGAACACCGTCTTGGCGGCTTGGAGAAAGAGGCAGAAACAGGAAACGTATCGTACGATTCAGACAATCATGAATACATGGTGAAAACTAGAGCTGAAAAGGTAGAACGCATCGCTGATTTTATTCCACTCCAAAACATTGATTCAGGAGAAGAAAAAGGCAAAGTTCTAGTATTTGCTTGGGGCTCAACCTATGGTGCTGTAAAAACCGCTGTTAAGGAATTACTCGTAGATGGCTTTTCGGTTTCTCATGCTCATTTAAGATATATTAATCCACTTCCTAAGAATTTAGGAGAATTACTGTCCGGTTTTGATAAGGTACTCATTCCAGAAATTAATAACGGTCAGCTGATTAAAATTATTAGAGATAAGTTTCTGATTGAGGCCATTCCTTTCAATAAGATTAAAGGAACGCCTTTTGAGGCTAGAGAAATAAAGAATAGAATAATAGAACTGCACGATGGAAAATAAAGAATATACTGCCAAAGATTTTTCTTCTGACCAAGAAGTACGTTGGTGTCCAGGATGTGGTGACTATTCCATTCTGAAGCAAGTTCAATCTGTGATGCCTGAAATAGGTGTCGATAAAGAGGATATTGTATTTATTTCTGGTATTGGTTGCTCTTCGCGTTTTCCATACTATATGAATACATATGGTATGCACTCTATTCACGGACGTGCTACTGCTATTGCCAGTGGACTGAAAGCCGCTCGTCCTGATTTAAGTGTATGGATAATTACTGGAGATGGCGATTCTTTATCGATAGGAGGTAATCATCTTATTCATCTATTAAGAAGAAATTTTGATACCAATATACTTTTGTTCAATAACCAAATTTATGGCTTAACGAAAGGACAATATTCGCCTACCTCTGAAAAAGGAAAAAAGACAAAATCTACCCCAATGGGATCTATTGATCATCCGTTTAATCCTTTGGCATTATGCATGGGAGCAGATGCGACTTTCATTGCACGAACAATGGACAGAGACCCTAAGCATATGAGGGAAATGCTAAAGCGTTCTAACGATCATAAAGGCTCTTCATTATTGGAAATTTATCAGAACTGTAATGTCTTTAACGATGGTGCTTTCTTTGGCATGACAGATAAGGCTACCAAAATGAATCAGACTTTATTTTTAGAAGATGGTGAGCCATTACTTTTTGGAGAAAATAAATCTAAAGGAATAAAGCTAGATGGCTTTAAACCAATAGTAGTGTCAATGGAAGATACTTCTGCTGATGACCTATGGATTCATGATGAGAAAGACCGAGTAAAAGCAGGTTTATTGACCCGATTCTTTGATGATGAAATGCCAAGACCATTTGGTGTGTTTTATTCTGAGGACAGAATGCTGTATGAAGATGCTTTAGTGGGTCAAATAGAGGAAGCAAAAGAGCTCAAAGGAAAAGGTAATTTGGATGAATTACTCAAAGGCTCCAATACTTGGTCGATAGACTAAAAATCAAATTTAGCACTGAATTTTATTCCCATACCTCTTACTCCAAAGGTGCTGCTGAGTTCGTGCTTGTCTTCGAGGTAAGTTAGTCGCTTAATTAAGTCAACTCTAAGAAATTTGAAAATATTAGTAACGCCTATACTTGCTTCAATATAAGGTGTGCCACTCATCAAATGTGTTGTTTTTTCACCTTCACTATTGGTTGGAAACTGCAACAGTTCAGGGTGTAAATTAGGGTTGTTTTCGTCACTAAGCCGTCCGGCTAAGGCTTTTAAACCAATCACCTCTCTTACTTTAAGCTTTTTAATGAGAGGTAGTTTATTAAATATAGCTCCTTTGAAAAAATGATTCCATTGTAAGCTAAGGTATTCGTCATTTATGAATTCCATATAATTCATCAAGTTGAATGATTTAAATTGATAACCCAAGGACTGGTTTGCAATTGGAATTTGTAAAATAGGAAAAGGGGCTTGTCCCCAAAATTTACCAGCTTCAATTTCAATATCTGAAAAGCCTAAAAGCGGCACGTATGAACGTTTGCTTAATTCAACACTTGATTTTGAAAAATCATACTCTCCATTAAATAAACCAGTAAAGCCGGTAGTATGGCTTATACTTACAATAGGGTATTTATTTCTTATAATTCTTCTCAGATTTTTTGTTTGGTAAAATTGTTGCTTTGGAGCATATCGGACTTTTATGCCTATTTCGTCAGTATTTATATGCTTGTCAATTATTCCATTTCCATCCACAAAAGTCAATGCCCCTAGAGGTTTAAAACGGTTGTTGTTTAAGAGAATATTAAACGAGAAACCAGACTGATATTCTTTAAGGTAATCGAAATGAATTTTGTGGTGTAATATCATTTTATCTGATGCACTACTATTAAACGAGTGAAGAAAATTATCGTTATCTAAACTTTCAGAAAACTGACCGGGGAACATTGTTAGTCTTGAAATTGAGGTATAAATTCGATGTTGAGGGTAGTTCAAAAAGTTGTCATTAAAAGAATAATTAAAGCCAGATAAATATTTAATTCTCAAATCCCCTAAACCCATAGCAAGATGTCCGCTTATCTGATATTTTGGATTGAATTGTGTTGTTGTCCTTCCGCCTATCCTCAATTTAAGACCTTTGATTTTATTCCAACTCACAAAGGTAGCAACAGTACCTAATTCATACCAACCGCCATTAATCCAACCTGAAGTAAGTATTGAAGAGGCCTCATTAAGAATTTTAAATGTTCTGGTTCGTTGAATACTATCAATCATGGTATAAATGCCCTCTTCATTTTCGTTTAGTTGCTCATGCCTATTTTTCTTCCAGAATTCTGTATTTGTCTCTTGTTTAGATTTTATAACGTCCCCTTTTGTTTTATAGATAGAGTCTGCACATTTTTTATTGACGACGAAGCCTTTATAAGAAGTGCTTTTTTTGCCGACAACACCCGTTTGTTTTTCGCTAAAACTATAGTCGATAAAGAGGTTGTTTGTTTTTTGCATCCATAATTTGTTTCTGAACATTATCTGGCAACTCTCTTAACTTGTTTACATTTACCATTTCAACCATTAAGTCTTCTTCGATTACTTCCACTTCTTCTT
>ENA-ORDA01003263-ORDA01003263.1-marine-metagenome-genome-assembly--contig:-NODE-3263-length-11417-cov-4.471429_pt1 | contig 11417 bp, 7 predicted proteins | sample MGYA00237778_ERZ508506 | MGnify/ENA primary metagenome ERZ508506 (study PRJEB26177, sample SAMN06267891) | marine metagenome | isolation source: Monterey Bay, California, USA | place: Pacific...
TCGGAGAGGCAGCAGGTAGCGCTACTCAGGGCAACTATGCGGTCTCAATGGGCTACTACGCGGGGGTTAATACTCAAGGCTCACAGGCTACGGCTGTTGGGGTAAACTCAGGTAAAACAACCCAAGGCAGACAAGCTGTCGGTGTGGGATCCAGCGCAGGTGAGACAAACCAAGGTGTTGCCTCAATCGCCATTGGCTACTTAGCAGGCCAAACAAACCAAGGCGGTGACTCAATCGCCATAGGTAACGCAGCAGGCTCAGCAAACCAAGGCGATAACGGCATCATCATTAACTCGTCTGGTAGTACCGTAAATAGCACAGATGCAGGCCACATCGTTATTCGCTCAAGTGAGGGATTCTTGGCGCTAAACCCTGTTGCTGACACTTGGACGTTCGATGGCGGTGGCGTAACGATTCCTAATGACAGCTTGAAGGTCGGAGCTACTGCATCCGTAGCGGCGTCAGGGACTGGAAACATAATAAAAGGGCCTAATGGGGTTGAGTTTGTTCGTCCCGTTACAAGCGCTACCGCCAGTGTGGTACGTGTCTACTCAAGCTTTGGTGGAGCTTCTGATACACAACATCTTGTTATCTTTGCTGATGGGGACGTTGAAAACACCAATAACAGCTATGGAGGTTTATCTGACGAGCGCTTGAAGTCTGACATTGTAGATGCCTCATCACAGCTCGACGACATTATGGCCGTAAAAGTTCGCAGCTACACGCTAGACTCTACAGGATAAACGCACCTTGGCGTTATAGCGCAGGAGCTTGAGGCCGCAGGTATGTCAAAGCTTGTTAAAGAGAACGAGGAAGGCATGAAGTCTGTGAAGTACAGCGTTCTCTACATGAAAGCTATCAAGGCTATCCAAGAGCAGCAAGCAATGATTGAAGAACTTAAAACTGAAATAAAACAACTAAAGGAGACAGTTAATGTCTAATTATAGAGAGTCCAGTGCCAGCGGTACATCCCATGTCCGAGCACACACTGTAGTATTTAACAACCAAGAGCAATACAAAAGCGCTGAGTTCCATGAAGAGAAAGTAATTGTCATGGAAGACGGAGATGTTATCCGTAAACGTACAGGGGCAATCAACGAGGCTTTCACTGTAGAAAACTCAGTAAATGAGTTCCCAGTTATTGACCCTATCTCAGGTCAAGACACAGGCACCACTGCTAGCTACGGTCAGGTTTACGCTTTGCTATACAGTCTCTATCTGGAGCTTGCTGTTAACCGTGATGAAGAAGTCGCAGCAGTTGAAGCAGCACGATTAGAAGCCGAAGCAGCCGCTGAAGCCGAAGCAGGTACTGCAGATTTACCCGAAGAAGGCGAGTAAACCCAACTAAATAATTGAGGAGGACAAGGATGGCTAGCTATACGCTATTAGCATTACCAGCAAGCTTTTCCGTAACTCCTCAAGAGTTGTGGGACAAACCTAAGTACCGCCCCAAGACTACTTGGGATTCTAAGAGCACTACATGGGATACTGAATTACCCGAAGCTACCGTATGGGATGGCTTAGAGCCAGTACTACACACTAAGATTGGTGTGTTCTCTGTCAATAGACATGAGATGTATGCTAATCTAAGAGAAGATTTCGTAGCTAACCTTTACCCAAAGGAAGGCGACTTCACCCTTGACACCTACCAGAACTATTATTCTCTGGGTAGGAATAGTCAAGTAGGTTCCTTCGAAGTAGGTGGAGAGCTAATCTCCGCAGAGCAACACCTTTCTATTTTGGCAGGTCCCTCAGAGTTTAACCTTACTCTGCTGGATCAACCTTTATTCTGGAACTTCCTTTACACTCTGAAAGCAACGTTGGGTGAATTCACTCCGATCCAAGTCTCGACTATGGACAACATTCCATACCAAGAAAACGTAGCCGGAGCTGTACAGGTAGTCTCTTATTTCGGAGAGTTCACTGCTGAAGGGCAAGAAGCGATACTGGGAGTTAGTACACCTGTAGACACTCTAAGCGGTTCTTTCACGGTTACTTCACAAGAAGCTAACCTCAGGTATCAACCTAAGCTTACTGCGGAAGTTCCTTCTTTTGCTATACAAGGGGAAGAGGCAGCTCTTACTATTAACTACCCCTTCAAACCCCAACAAGGTTACTTCTCAGTATGGGAAGAGCTATGGGATGGAGACAACTCTACATGGGATGCGGGTCTTACCCGTTGGAACCAGAAGTTAGTAGGTGGTATCCACGATAGAGTAAGCTATGTTCAACCGGCCAGTTACATTCTGGAACCGCAGGACACTGTAATAATAAGAAATCTCTTCGGTGTTTCCGGTAGAGGTCAGTTCAATATACTCACCAAGCTAGTAGATGACCTAATAGACTTTGCGCCTACGTTCAAAGCAGGTAGCATAGAGCTGGAGTTTAAAGAGGTAGGCTCTGAACAGTACTCAACTCTGTTCCCTGAAGCGGGTGGCTATATCACAAGAGGTGGAGACGCCTCCAGTACCTTAAACACTCGACTGCTTGCGAAAGCAGGGTCAATAACAGTAACACCCGAAGATGTCATAAGTAACTCTCAGCATTACCGCATATCCTTACAGGGTAGCAGTTTCTTTGTTGAGAAAACCTGTCCGTCTGAGGTGCTAAAACCATTAGTTGCCTCTTTCCATACGGAAGGCGGGTCCTCTGTTGGCATACAGGGTTCCAGAACTACAACCTTAAGCGCAGAAGGCACAAGCTGTTTAATACAGTTAGGACCTATGCGTAGCTACAGTAACCCCGCATTGAAGCCAGCAGAGTTCATCTTTGACGGAAAGGACAGCAAAGGCTACCACGGCTTTGAGTCACTTGAATCCTCATGGGATAACGGCACTACCTACTGGGATGATGAAGATTCTAACTGGGATATCACCGAGTGGGATAATGGTTTCACTATGTGGGATGATGGTAACTCTCAATGGGATTCTATCGTATCCAATATACTGGAAGAACTACAGCTATTCCCTGCGTTGACTTACGAGTCTACTTACTTCACAGTTAATGGGCAGCTTAAGCGCGCTCCTGACTGGTATGTACCTGACATAGCACCTATACCCAGACCTGAGAATGCTTGGGCTAAGTATGGTGAGTTTGAAGTTGAAGGTACACCCAGAGGCATCTATGGTGAGATATACGATGCTTCCACAGGACGTTATGATGGAGTTAGACCTGATGGACCTAAGACTGTAACCTTATCAGCAGAATCTTCTGAAGTAGAAATAGTTATGAAGAAAGTTTCCAGCTATAACTACGAGAGAGAAGTTACTGAGTTTAAAGTCATAGGGCAACATGTGGGCGGTGAAACTTTCATAAATGGTATTTACGGCGGTATTTTGATAGGACAAAGCGGTCCCGCAGCCTTTGAAATACAAGGCAATCAGATAGCCGACTATTATGAACCTAGCACCCCTCCGGTACCTAATACTAATACTATAGTACTTATAGGTACCTCTGGGAACTATAATGTTGAAGATAGTAATGTTGATCAAGAAAGAGATTATTATTTAAAACAGAAATGTTAACAACAATAGGGTAACAAGGAAGTTACCTATAGATACTTACAGGAAAATTGTATGAGCGATATAAAATTACACCCTGCCCAATCGGAGGTGTACAGAGATCTGTTCGTTAAGAAAGAAATTAGTCATGCAGTAGTATGTGCTTCCCGAGGGTTTGGGAAGTCATACTTTGCTGCTGCCTGTGCAGTAACCGCTGTGGAAGAGTTACTTAGGATGCCCAATGGTACCCCTAACAGAAATGTAGCTCTCATAGCACCAACCTTTTCTCAGGCAGTAGACATCTATTACCCTCTACTTGCCTACCAATTCGGCCTTGAGAACTATGCTACAAAGCATTCAAGAGCCAATGGTACCTTTTGGTTTGGTCCGGAAGTACACCTACGAGTATGGTCTTACGAGGCCTCAGAACGTATGCGTGGTACCGGACAGTACTTTGTGGTATCAGACGAGATTACTTCATGGGAAGGAGGAGGTACTAACCCTCAAGAGGCTTGGGAATCAGTTATCCAACCTTGTATCCTTACCCGTTGGCCTCACGTAGGCAGATCACTTACGATCTCCACACCTAAAGGTCACGATTATTTCCATGACATGTACAACTTTGAAACGATAGACAGTGATTGGAAGTCTTACCACTATGACTATACAGATTCACCCTATCTTGATAACAGCGTAATTGAGAAAGCGAAGTTAACCCTAGACCCCATTAAGTTTGCCCGAGAGTATGGTGCATCTTTCGATGAGTCAGGGAACAACGTATTCTATTGCTTCAACAGGAAAGAACATGTCTCAGCTGACATAGAGAAACTGCAGCCCGGTGAAACGGTTCATGCTGCAATCGACTTTAACATCGGCGTGATGGCCTGCTCAGTGTTTGTTCTCCGAGGAGACCAGATGCACTTCGTAGATGAGTTTATGGGTCACCCTGACACAGATGCTCTTGCCAGAACACTTCACTCTAAGTATGAAGGTCATGAGATTATAGCCTACCCAGATCCTTCTGGAAGAGCCAGAAAGACTTCTGCTGCTGTTGGTAAAACAGACTTCAGTATACTGGAGGGCTATAAGATTAAAACAAGAGCTAGACGTAAGCACCCACCTATCATTGATAGTGTAGCTGCTGTTAACCGTAAGCTTAAGAATGCCAGAGGCGACATAGCTATGTACTTTCGCCCTGAGCTTCAAAGCACTATAAGATCTATGGAGCGCACTGTTTGGACTGAGAAGAACCCAGACAATGCTACTATTGACAAACGACATGGCGATGAACACCACTCTGATGGTATTCGCTATGCCACTGAGTACCTTTACCCTGTGCAGTCAGGAAGTATGCGAGTTGCACGTAACACAAACATCTTAATCTGAGGACCTAACTATGATACCCTCTCACATAATACAAAACGAAGACCAAGATGCTCTGGACGCTATTGCGGTAGAGTATAACTTTGAACTAGACCATAGGAAGAAGTTTATGAACCAAGTAAGCGATTTGAAAGCACGTATTCACTCAACTAAACTGGAAGAAGAGCGTCAGAAAGAAGAAGCGCTTAAGAACCCTTATAACTGGAAGTGGCGAGACGGATTCAAGCTCCATGGCAAGTTCGGTGTAGCACCCAACGGTGTTTACCTTATTGATCCAGTGAAGAAGCTTGAGTTCTTTGTAACCACCGAGCAAATTAAAGATTATCGAGTAGAGTAGTCTAACAGGAGACCCACATGTTCATCAAAGGTGGAACAACAAGTAATGGAGTGACCTACGTAGGGGATAACACTCCTAAGTCCGTAGGCGACCCAAGCCCACAATATGAGTCGCTCAGCATGTTCTATGCGAGGTCTCGCGCTATCCTTGGTGGTCAGGACGTAGCTAAGTCATACGATGATGTATTAGATGTCCAGAACTACCAGAACCTTTTACTACCGTTCTCACCTAAGATGTCTTGGGAACAGTATACATTTTACAAATCAGAAGCAGAGCTTCCCGGCTTATGCGCGCAGTATAGCAGAGTGCTTGTAGGTGGCCTTCTCCGGAAGAAGCCGCAGCTAGTGTTACCTGAGGGTACCCCTGAAGACGCACAAGAGTGGTTGACACATGACTTCACAGGTGATGGGCGTGGTCTTATCGGTTTCCTTGATGAAGCACTGAAGGAAGAAGTTACTACAAGCCGAGCTTGGGTTGCTGTATCTTTCCCTTATGTACCTGAAGGTATGGAGCTTAGCCCCTCACAGCAACGTGAGCTTAAGCCCTTCCCTATACTGTATAAAGCTGAGTCTGTAATTAACTGGAAAGAGAGTGTTAACCCTCTTACTCGCCGTAAGCAGCTGTCACGAGTTATCATTCGTCAGCCTGTTGAACGTCCAGATCCTGAGAATGAGTTCCATGACAAGCTAGTAGATACCGTCATGGTACATGAGATTACTGCAGAAGGTTACTACCAAATCAGAACCTATGAGTTGGCCAGCGAATCTACCGGAGATGATACTCAAGTTATTGCAGGAGAGTACAGAGAGAACTATAAGGTAGAGACAGGTACCGCTTCTTGGGAACTTTCAGAAACTAGCATGCCTCTAAGTAATGGAGAGATGCTAACTTATATACCCATCTACCCTCTCAACGGCTCAGTCCAACCTTCAGAACCTTTACTGATGCCTCTAATCAACAGAGAGATTGCTCTTTACAACAAGATTAGCCGTCGTAATCACCTTATGTATGGTGCAGCTACCTACACCCCTGTAGTAGCTTCTGATATGACTGATGAAGAATTTGAAGACCTTACTCAAGCAGGCCTAGGCTCTTGGCTTAAGGTTAAAGATGGAGAGAAGATTGATGTACTTGATACACCAACAGATGCTCTTAAAGATATGGACCGTGCTATCGAATCGGCTACAGTCGAGATGGGACGTATGGGTATCCGAATGCTTACCCCTGATGTGCGTGATCAGTCAGGCGTAGCACTTGAGATACGTAATGCGGGTCAGACAGCACAGCTAGGTACCCTTAACGTTAAGATTTCTAATGTTATGACTCGAATCATAACCACCATGCTTAACTGGCGTTATGGTACAGAGTACAAATCAACTGAAATAGATTTCCAATTGTCTGCTGACTTTAACCCTGCGCCTCTTGGTGCTGACTGGTTGCGTTTAATTACCGAGTGGTATGACAACGGCATGATTCCTCGCTCCGTATGGATCGGTATTATGCAAGCAAACGACATCATCCCTCCGGAGTATGATGATGAAACCGCTAAGTCTGAAATTATGGATGACGAGCTTATTACTGGTCCTCCTGTAGAAGTTGAAGACTTAGATCTTGAAGCTATCTCAGCTAAAACACAAAATGAAGGAGAAGAATCTAATGATGTATAAAGGAAAGAAAGTTCGAATCACAGCTAAGGGCGCGAAGACCGTCAACATTATTGATGAAGACGGAAAGGTCACTACTGGAGTACCTGCTTCAGAAGTTACTGAAGCGTCATTCGCACCGAAAGAAGTAGACACACCTAAGCCTGTAGTTAAGGCGAACGAAGCTAAGAAACCTTACTTCACTAAAAAGAAGGACTAAACTATGGCCGACAATATCAACACCGAGATCTATGATCGGGTTATTGATAATGCAGCTATGTCTAGGTTATTTGAGAACGAAGTCAATATAGAGGCTAATCGAATTGTTAGAAGACATAAAGACCGCTTGGGGAAAGTTCTCTTTAAGAAGGATTTTCATAATGCGCGCAGCAAGAAAGCAGCTTTTGTCGAAGTCAAATCCGAAGTAGGCAGGTTCAATAAGGAGCTTGCCGTTTCTTTGGACGGTCACATGAAAGATTTTGGCTCTTCACAGCTGGACTTTCAAACTAACAACTTAGATAAATCTCTTGGCGAAGTTTTTAAGGTAAGACGCCCTCGCTCCAACACAGCATTAGATAAGCTGGTTGGTGTAAACATAGGGGGCGACTTAACCCTTTCTCAGCAAGTAGGCAACATCTCTAAGAATGAGCTTAGGCGCATATCCGGTGTCATCAATAACGGAGTAGCCAAAGGTCTCACTAACAAAGAGATGGTAGAGAAGATAACTAGGACAACTAAGCTAACCCAATCACAAGCTAATGCTTTGGTCAGAACCAGTATAACCAGAGCCTCCTCCATGGCACAAGTAAAGTCTATGGATTCCAACAAAGAGTTAATTAAAGGCTACAAGTTCGTAGCTGTCCTTGACTCTAGAACTTCAGACATCTGCTCTCGTACAGATGGAACTGAGTTTGCAATAGACGATACCCGATATCTACCTCCACTTCATTGGCGTTGTAGATCAACTATCGTACCTATAACTAAGTCTTACAGTGAGTTAATGGCCACAAAGAGCGACCGTGTAAAGAAGAAGGTCCTCCAAGCGCTACCGGAAAGGGAACTCAAAAAGCTAGATGGACGTAGCCCTAAGAAAGAAGGCTACAGTGCATGGCTTAGAAGACAATCACAAGAAGTTAAAATGCGTCATTTTGGTGGCGACTCAGAAAGGTTAAGAATGTTTGAAGGTGGCTCTCTTGAGCTTAAGCAATTCTTCTCTAAGCTGGGTAACAAAGTCAACATACAAACCTTGCGTAGGCTAGATAACCTAGCTACCAACCGATTCACACGTAAGAAGAGGATCATCGATAAGCCCTCTGACTCAATATATGCAAGAAAAAGCGCTCAGCTTAGGAGGAGCAAAGATTACCAGCAGGCACTTAAAGATCTGTATGTTCTAGACGCTAACACTCGTAACTCTCAGTTAGGCTTAACTGACTACAGAGGTACCTCTCTTAAAGGTAAGAGTCAATCTAAGAACAGATCTGAAAACGTATTTGACACTCGAACTCAAGTAATAGACCCGATGACAGGAGAGGCGAAGAACACTCTAATGTACGACCCTGACTTCAACGTCTATCAAGAACGAATAGACTTCATGAAGACTAGCAAGATACTTAGGAATGAAGACAAAGAGTTCCTTGAGAGTTTTGTTAACTCGCTGGATGACACTATGTCGGTCAATCAGCAATCAGCAGTTCTTGAGAATCTTCGAGTAGTCATGGAGAGGCAGATAAGAGACGGTAAGCCTTGGGAGAACCTAGAGGCTGTTATCCGCTCTGAGATGAAAAACTCTGTTGTGAACGTTTCAAGAATCCTTGACAGACGCTCACGAAGTCGGTCTAAGAGCTTCAATTCTTTCTTCTCAGGTGACCCTGACGCTAAGATGAGTATTGCGGGTAGAGATATAGGCTTCGATGAAATATCTAGTAAGCTTAACTCTAACCAAAAGTTCGTAGATAACTGGAAAAACACAAAGGGACGTCAGCTTGCCAGAGAAGCTTATTTCAAAGGCAGGTCACCTCTGCGGACTTACTTTTTCCCACCCGTAGACCTCAAGCTAGTGCCTGACATTAAGCCAAGGAAATGGCTGGAAGGTCAGATAAGCAAACTACCGGGAGGAAGTCGCTTAGTATCTAATCTCAAAGGAGAACCTACAGAAAGGCTCGTTGATGTGCTGGCCAGTAAGGTTAAGGCCAAGCACCCCAGAGCAATCATAGAGAAGCAGTTAGAAAGTCTAAGTATTAACCGACTGTATCACAAGAAGCTAAGAGACAACATAGACAAGAGCGCAATAGGTAACGATAATGCCATAGACGCTTTAGCTCAAGCTATGGAAAGCATAGCCATGGGCCAAACCACAGACTATGACAGCCTATCGATACAAATTGGCAAGCTTATGATTGGTGAGAAAGGTGCTCTTAAAGACGACAAGATGGGTAAATACCCGTTGGCCCTCCCCTTCAAAGACGTACCTACAACCAAACAGTATCATAAGGTTGGCTCTAAGCTACTTTACTCTTTAGAGAAGCAAGGGAAGATTAAGCTAGGTCACAGAGGGATTACCCGAAGGGCTGTTATGGACTTAGAGACAGGTAGACCCGGAGGTCCTTGGAAAGACACCTTAAGCCGAGAAGTCACTATAGTTGATAAAGACATGCTGACTCTTCAACGAGCAAACCGAGAGTTATACGTAGGAAGGCGTATCGGTTTTATTGATAAGGAGGACACCTTGTTTGCTAAACCCGGACACGGGCATTATAGAACGGCAGACGGAAGAGTAACTAAGAACAGCATTATTACTCGAAGAGCCTCTGCTAACTACGATAACGTACAGATAGATAGAGACATCGCTGATGAGATAAACCATGCTAACTCTTTTAAGTGGGAAGTAGACCAAGACTTTAGCTCCTTTATGCTTGACATGGCTAGGTTTCGAGACCCAAGAGGCAACATCGCTAAGTACGATGAGCTTAATGGCTTTCGAAAGGTAGTCTTAGAGCGGGGCGAGCAAGGCTTAGGTCTGATGGAGACAGTTAAGTGGCATGCTAATAGAGGTAAATCCTTTAGTAACTCTCACCAGATAGACGGGAGAGGACGTATATACGCTAACGGATACTTAACTCCTACAGGAGGAGAATTTGTAAGGCCCTTCTTAAACACACATAAGAAAGCATCTTTAGGTGAAGGCGGCTGGGTTAACTTCCAAGAGCAGGTTGGTTCTTTGTTAGGTCCAGCCACTGAAGCGTTAACTAACGCTGGTCGGTTTGAGATATTTAAACGCAACAGCAAGGATATACTTGAACTCGGCAGGTTAGTCCAGTCTAAGACTCAGAGAGATAGGCGCTTAAGAGAAGCACTAGAGCATAAGCTAATGGTTGGGATGGATCCTGTGGAACACCCCAAGCTAATGCGGTTAGCACTAGAGTACGCTAGGATGCATGACCATGTAGACGGTAACTTTAACGACATGGCTAAGCTCAAGACCTTTCAGACTCAGCTACCTATAGAGATTGATGCATCTGCTTCAGGTGCTCAAATCATAGCGTTAAGTACTAAGAATAAAGATTTGGGTTTTGAATCTAACGTAGTAGCCACACCTAAGAAGAATCGGCTATACGACACTATGGCTATGGACACTGTAGCAGACCCTAGGTTCCAAAGGATTAACGACCTCGTAGGTGGTGATATCACTTGGGAAGATTTGTCTAAAGCAGCTAAGGCTCAAAACATGGTGTCTTTCTACGGTGCTGGTCAGGCTACACAGGCTAACAATATTGCTGATAAGTTTGCTAAGACTTTACTAGAGCGTGATAAGCTAGTAGTGGTAAGAAACAGAACTAGTAACACACCCAAAGACGCTTTTGCTCTTAATGAAATAAACCGAAAGCTTGACGATGCTATAAAAGACGCAGAGAAAATGAACGCTACGGAGTCTGTCAGAAGCATACAAGACCTAAAGACAGAGATAAACGATGTAGTGCTTCGAGAAGCGCCAGTTGGCAACAAGCTACTCCATGCAGCCAAAGACGTACACCCTGTTGTAGAGGATTTTGTTCAGAAGTTGACCAATAGCCCTTCGAAGCTAATTGGGCCTAACGAATTTAAACTAATCTCAGACATCATGGCAGAACACCTAGTCAAAAGAGCACCTGTAACAGGTAAGTTTATTGACTTCTGGAAAGGGGCTGCTAAAGAATTCATCGAAGACACCGGAAAGGTAGATATACCTTGGGTAACCTTTGATGGTAAAAGATTAACTCAACGCTATCGGCCTACTATCGAAGAGCGGATTGAGTTTACAGATCCTGTAACTGGTCGTCGTGTATCCAATGTTGTCAAAGACAGTGTAACAGACGGTAAGTTCAAAGGAAAGTCGAGCATCATCGACGCTAAGACTGGCTACGGTGTAAACGGTAACCACTCTAATGATGCTGCTATTGTTCGAGGCTTCCACTTATGGGGCCGAAAGAACAAAGTAGAAACAGCAACAATCCATGATGCCTTCTTCGTTAACGTAGGAGAAGCGACTCAGGCTAAGAATGCTCTAAGACACCT
>ENA-ORDA01003265-ORDA01003265.1-marine-metagenome-genome-assembly--contig:-NODE-3265-length-11411-cov-3.190312_pt1 | contig 11411 bp, 11 predicted proteins | sample MGYA00237778_ERZ508506 | MGnify/ENA primary metagenome ERZ508506 (study PRJEB26177, sample SAMN06267891) | marine metagenome | isolation source: Monterey Bay, California, USA | place: Pacific...
GTCTTTCTAATCAGGCGATCCAACTTAACAACTGGTCCAAATTTCCGCGACAACCTCTTATTATTGAATTTATTTGTAATTTAAATGTCATTTTTTAGGTTGATTGACTCCCTTGAATTTGCCCAGAAAAGCACGGTTTCATAAATGTTTGGAAAATTATTCAGTTCCCCAGTCAAGAGTGATCACACTTGACGGCGCTTCCTAAGTGTGGGAGTAGGTGTGATCACACTTGATTGTCTGGGAGGAATTTAAAATGCAAAATCACGTCAAAAAAGAAAATCTGACACGCCGCCAAATTCTCAAAACTAGCTTGACTGGTGCAGGCGCGATCGCCGCAGGTACATTGGGGCTACCGTCACTGGTTACTGCGGGAGAGGATACAATACGCGTGGGTCACATCACACCGCGTTCGGGATTTCTGGGAACATTGGGAGATTACGGGTTCCGCGGTGTTAACTTAGCGGTTGAAGAATTGAATGCTGCTGGCGGCATCCTTGGTCGCGAAGTAGATTTATTTTCAGAAGATAGCGTTGGGTCTGCAGTGGCTCCTACTAAAGCGCAAAAATTGATCGAAAAACGCAAAGTACATTTTTTGGTCGGTGAAATTAGTTCGGGATCGGGCGGTGGCATTATGGCGACAGCCAACCGGCTTAAAACATTATATATGCAAACCGGGTGTAATTCAGACGCACTGCGGGGTGAAAAATGCAACCCTTACAGTTTTCATATTGAAGCCGGCAATACCATGTACACGAAAACCATAGGTAACTGGCAGAATCGTGCCGGGAATGTTGATGGTAAAAATTTTTACATGTTAACCGCAGACTATGCTTTCGGTCATGATCTTGCCCGTGTCTCAACCCGGTTTCTAACTGAGAACGGCGGCAATGTTATGGCGAACGAATTGATTGCGACGGGAACGCCAGACTACAGCCCCTATATATTGAAAATCAAAGCTGCGGCGCCCGATTTTGTTTACATTAACCTTGCTGGCGGAGACCAGACGACATTCCTCAAGCAGTATAAAGAATTTGGCTTGCCGTTCAAAGTGTCTGGCGGCGTGATGGATACCGCTGGTTTTTGGGCTGCGGGTATCGAGTCAATCACTGGTTACTGGCAAAGCCTCTGGTATCATGGCATGCAAACAGACACGTCGCAGGCCTTTACCAAAGCATTTGTGGAAAAATATAAGAAGCCACCAGAAAATCAGGCCTGGGGCGATTATATGGGCGTGAAAATCATGGCAGCAGCAATGGAAGAAGCGAAAACAACGGATCCTGATGCCATTATTGGCTTGCTGGAATCGGGCATGGATTTCGATATTCTGAAACCGCGCAAAGGAACTTTCCGGAAATCTGATCATTCCCTGCTGCAAGAAATGTTTGTGGTAAAAGTCAAAGACAAAGCAGATATGGCTGACAAATGGGATATCTTTGAAATCGTTGAAGCAAGCCCCGGAGCGAATGAAAACTTAGATGTCATTCAACCAACGCAGGCTGAAAACGCCTGTAATATGGGCTGATTGAAAGCGCATTCTGAGGCCCGATGCGTGGATGGGTTTCTTTCTCATCGGGCACCAATTTAGGTGAAGTCACATGCTAATGCTTTTTGAGCAAATCTTAAATGGTTTGCTAGTGGGGTCTTATTATACCCTTCTCGCGCTCGGCCTCTCGATTATTTTTAGTCTTGGGGGCGTCGTCAATCTTGCCCATGGCGCGTTTTATGCGGTTGGGGCGTATCTGACAGTGTTGTTTACTGATATTCTTGGGTTTGGCCTTGCCTTTTTGATCACCCCCGCTGTGGTTGGTCTCATCGGCATTGCAATTGAGGCGCTGTTTTTGCGCAGACTTTACAACAAAGATCCAATTTTGACCTTGCTGTTTACTTTTGGTTTAGCGATGTCCGGTGAACAAGCTTTGCGCTTAATTTTTGGGGCCTCCGGCATTCCATTCTCGATTCCGGAATTTTTGTCGGGTCAGCTACACGTCGGTGATTTTCTATATTCATACTACCGCCTGTCAATTCTGGCGGTCACCAGCTTATCAATTGCAGGGTTGTGGATATTATTCAATAAGACCTCCTTTGGCCTGATCGTTCGAGCCGGCGTTGCAGATGCTGAAATGGTCCGCGCGATGGGAATATCTGTCAAACCCATTTTGTCGATGGTTTTTGCAATTGGCGTGGGTTTGGCTGCAGTAGCAGGTTCCATGTCGGCAAGCCTAACGGGTGTTCAACCTGCCATGGGAAATGACATCGTGACAGCCGCTTTTGTCATCTGTGTCTTAGGCGGATTAGGCAGTTTTTGGGGCGTCGTTTTTGCGGGTCTCCTCGTGGGTGTTTTGAAGGGAGTTACGGCTTTGTATTTTCCGCCTGCGGCTGAGGGATCGATCTATGCATTGATGGTTCTGGTTCTGATCTTTCGTCCACGCGGGATGTTTGGTGTTAAATTTGAAAGGCTCGAATAGATGAGCGCATACTACAAAAATCCCCTGCTAATTCTGACAGTCTGTGGCCTTTTATTGCTTCCACTGACTGAACTTACGGGGCTGACTACGACTACCGCTTCCGAAATCCTGATCTATGCAATCGCCGCCTTGGGCTTTAATATTTTGCTGGGATATACTGGACTTGTCTCGTTCGGGCATGGCATTTTCTTTGGGGTCGCCGCATATGCAGCCTCAATTATACAGGTCAAGTTGATGCCTGGCTTTATTATAACGCCAATGATTTTGTCGGTCTTGTTCACCACAATTCTTGGATTGGGAATTGGATTTTTATCTTTGCGTCTGAGTGGCGTATACTTTTCTCTATTGACGCTATCATTTGCGGCTATGACCTTTTATATCATCTATCGTTGGACCCATTTTACTGGCGGAGAAGATGGCTATGGGGGTATGGAGCGCCCAACTTTATTTGGGATAGATCTCAACAATCAAACAGCCTTTTTCTATATGGTGATGCTTATTTTTATCGCTGTGGTTTTCTTGATAAACCGCTTGGTGAATTCCCCTTTTGGTAGCGTTTTGACAGCCATTCGTGAAAATAGTCAACGGGCGTCGTTTATCGGATATGATGTAAAAAAGTATCGGCTGATTTCCTTCACACTCTCGGCATTTTTTGTTGGTATTGCTGGGTCAATCTTTCCCTTTCTGAAATATTATATTGGTGCAGAATTGGTGCATGTAGCTCATTCGGGCGAGATTCTAGCACTTTCAATTTTAGGGGGATCGCGCCATTTTATGGGGCCTGCGCTGGGGGCTTTGTTTTTCATTTTGTTCCGTGAGCTACTGTCTGAGTATACGTCGAGCTGGCAATTGTTGTTCGGGCTGATGTTTATGGGATTTGTTTTATTTTCACCCAAAGGTTTGATGGGACTCGGCGAAGTCATTCTTGCACCACTTTTCAAAAAGAAAAAAACCGCCGCGATGACCACGCGGGTCATGCCTGCGATGTCTCGTGAAGTGCCAAAACACTTACGCCAAAATTCCTTGCAATCTGGTATGCAACCACTTTTTGAATGTCGTGGAATTGGTAAGTCTTTTGGCAATTTTTCGGCAGTAGGCGAAGTGTCAATTGCGGTCTCGGACAAAAGTCTCCAAGCGCTCATTGGACCCAACGGTGCAGGAAAAACCAGCCTATTCAACCTATTGTCCGGGGAATATGAGCCCGACAAGGGGGTGTTGGTTTTGGATGGCAAAGCACTGGCGCAGACGCAGCCAGACGAATTATCACGTGCAGGCATTGCAAGATCGTTTCAAATCACGAACGTTTTCCCGGATCTTACGGTCAATGAAAATATTCGTCTCGCGGTACAGTCACGGAACCCGCAGGCCATGAATATGTGGAAGGATGTGGCTTCTTTTCCAACCATAAATTCAAAAACCACTGAATTGGTGGACTTCCTGGGATTGAAAGGTTTGGAAGACGTGCTTGCGTCAGATCTTTCCTATGGGGGTCAGCGTTTGCTCGAAATTGGCATTGCGGTCTCGACGTGCCCTCGGGTTTTGCTGTTGGACGAGCCTCTGGTTGGACTGGCCGCGCAGGAGCGTGAGCGCATTATTGGGTTGGTCAAATCCCTGTCAAAATATATCGCAGTGCTTCTAATCGAGCATGATATTGATCGGGTTTTCGAGTTCAGCGACTATATAACCGTTATGAATGCAGGCAATGTCCTAGTGTCTGGGACCTCTGATGAAATTCGCACCAATAAGCAGGTGCAAATAGCCTATCTTGGGTCCGGTAAGGCTTTGATCACCAATCAAAGCAATCTGGAGCATGACGTTGACCATAGTAAGGTACAATTAGAGTTAAAAAATATCGATACATTCTACGGTAAAAGTCACATCTTGAACAGCGTTTCTCTGGATGTCAGCAAAGGCGAGGTCGTCGCGCTGCTTGGCCGCAATGGAGCGGGCAAATCTTCAACGCTTAAATCGATCATGGGTATCGCTCCAATTTCCAAAGGTAAGATTTTGTTCAATGGGCGCGAGATCCAAAATATGACGCCGGAACAAGTTGCGCGGGTTGGGGTCGGGTTGGTGCCACAAGGTCGCCGCCTTTTTTCCAATCTTACAGTGGAAGAAAACTTGAAAGTTGGCGGTTTGCAACGCACTGGGGATAGTGGCGTAACTTGGCCAATGGAGCGTATTGTCGAGAAATTTCCTAGAATCAAAGATAGACTTCATGCGCGGGCAGATACGCTTTCTGGTGGCGAACAACAGATGGTTGCCATTGCCCGAGCGCTGAGTGGCAATGTGGAAATGATTTTGATGGATGAACCTTTCGAGGGCCTGTCCCCAACGATGATTGAAGAGCTGTTTGAAAGTATCAACGACCTCAGATCTGAGGTCTCTCTCTTGATTATCGAACATCAGCTCGATTTAGTTTTGGCTCTGGCTGATCGAGCCTTTATTCTTGATCGAGGAGTCGTTAGTCATGAAGGCCCAACACGGCCTTTGCTGGAAGACCTTGAATTCCGTAAATCAAAGCTCTGGGTGTAAAGGAAGTGGGTATGATGACGCGGATCAATCTGTCTGTCGAAAAAGGCGAAACTGTTCACGATCAGCTTTATGTTGAATTGCGTCGTGCGCTAATGAGCGGAAAATTGAAGCCCGGCCATTCACTTTCCATACGACATCTTGTTGATAAGTATGGAATTTCTGCAACGCCAGCCCGCGAGACTATCAAACGACTACAAGCTGAAAGAGCTTTGATTATTGGTCAAAATCGGGTCCCAACCGTGCCATTTCCTACCCTTGAGGGCATACGGGATCTTCGTGATGTTCGAATGTCTCTGGAGGGCTTGGCGACAGAAAAGGCCGCAGCGCTGATAGCACCCGATGAAATAGACCAATTGGAAGTCCAGTATGAAAATATGTCTTCTGCGATCTCTGAAGGGAGTAACGAAGCGTATCTGTCAAGCAATTGGGCTTTTCATCGGACGATCTACAAAGCAGCAAAGTCCGACATGATTCTGGATATTATCGAAACTCTGTGGATGCGGGCTGGCCCTTTGGTTGGGACGGCACTGATAGCTGAAAACCACACAGAACAAACCATGGGCCATCACAAACGGGCACTAATGGGCTTGAAGATGCGTGACCACGTTGCGGCGCGTGCTGCTGTGGAAGCCGATATTGGGGGGGCGGCCGCAGATATTATGGCGCGATTATACCCATGACAGAATTTACAAAAAAAATAAGGGCTGACCGTTCTTGTGGGTCAGTATCGGTTGTTGGGGCGGGGTTGATTGGCTGTGGCTGGGCAATTGTCTTTGCCCGCGCCGGGTGGCAGGTTACTCTGCAGGATATTGATCTCGCTAAGCTTCAAGGGGCGCCCAAGGTGCTGGCCGCGCAGCTGCGGATGCTGGAGCAGCATGATCTATGTGCAGATCCAGCGGGCATTCTGGCGCGGATATCGTATGAAAGCGATTTGAAAACGGCTGTGTGCGAAGTCGATTATGTACAGGAGTGTGGGCCCGAGGTTCTCGGGCTCAAGCAAGAGCTGTTTTCCGAACTTGACGCGTTGACACCTCCTGAGACGATTTTGGCCAGTTCCACGTCGGGGCTTATGGCGTCACAGTTCTCGGCCCATCTCGCTGGGCGGCATCGGGCGCTTGTGGCCCATCCAGTGAACCCTCCGCATCTTGTGCCTGTGGTTGAAATTTCACCGTCTGAATGGACGGACCCAGAAATTGTAAGGGTCGTTGTCGACGTGATGACAGGGGTCGGTCAAACGCCGGTCACGGTACAAAAAGAAATTCCGGGATTTTTGTTGAACCGCTTGCAGGGAGCCTTGTTAAATGAGGCTTTGCGCCTCGCCCAAGGCGGGTTCGCCACCGTGGAAGATATCGACAAAACCGTGCGTGATGGTCTAGGTCTTCGCTGGTCCTTCATGGGGCCTTTTGAAACGATAGATCTCAATGCGCCGGGAGGGTTAGCCGATTATGCCAAACGCTATGGCCCGATGTACCGCGACATGGCGCAGGATCAAGCGGCGCCAGCTGACTGGGCTGAAGAAGCGATGACGCCCTTGCACGATGCGCGTCGGGCTGAATTGAGCATCGACGCCGTCGCGTCGCGTCACTTTTGGCGCGATAGCCGACTGGCCGCACTGGCGGCGCATAAACAGAAACGGGAATATTGAGGCCATGGGAAAAGACAAACGTAAAGTCATTGTGACATGTGCGGTAACAGGGGCCATTCATACGCCCAGCATGTCGCCTTATCTGCCTGTGACACCTGAGGATATTACCAGAGCTGCGCTCGGGGCGGCAGAGGCGGGCGCATCGATCCTGCATTTGCATGCCCGTGATCCTGAGACTGGCAAGCCCACGCAAGATCCGGCCGTTTTTGAACAATTTCTACCACGCATCAAACAATCTACCGATGCGGTCATAAACATCACCACAGGAGGCAGCCCGCACATGACCGTGCAGGAACGCATGTTGCCGGCCACAACGTTCAAACCTGAGTTGGCGTCTTTAAACATGGGGTCAATGAACTTTGGTCTTTATCCTATGCTCGACCGCTTTGCGCATTTTACCCACGAGTGGGAACGCGAGAACCTCGAAAAGTCGCGAGATTTGGTTTTTAAAAATACCTTTCAGGATATTGAAACTATTTTGAGGATTGGTAATGAAAATGGCACTCGTTTCGAGTTTGAGTGCTATGATATCTCTCATCTTTATAATTTGGCGCATTTTGTCGATCGAGGGTTGGCCAAGGCGCCACTTTTCATCCAGTCAGTTTTTGGTCTGTTGGGAGGTATTGGCAGTCACCCCGAAGACTTGATGCATATGAAGCGCACGGCGGACCGGTTGTTTGGACAGTCCTATCAGTGGTCTATACTTGGCGCGGGCCGCAGCCAGATGTCGCTGGCCGCACAGGGTGCAGCCCAAGGCGCTAATGTGCGGGTGGGGCTTGAAGATTCGATTTGGATTGCGCCGGGGGAACTGGCCTGCTCCAATGCTGATCAGGTGCGTAAAATCTGCCAAATTTTGACTGGGCTATCACTTGATATTGCCAGCCCTGACGAGGCGCGTGCGCTGCTTGACCTCAAAGGTGCTGACGATGTTAACTTTTAATCCTTGGCGAAGAAAACATGACCGTTAAGACAGATAAACCATCACAGCTTCGCGTTCTGGTCACTGCGGGGGCCAGCGGTATTGGACGGGTAATCGCCGAAAGCTTTGCGCAAACCGGCGCGCGTCTGCACATTTGTGATATCGCGGATGCGGCGCTTGGTGAGGCGAAAAAAACTCACCCGACTTGGGGGGTAAGCCGCTGTGATGTCTCACAGTCAGATCAGGTTGCACGGTTATTTGAAGAGGTTGGCAACAATTTGGGCGGGCTTGATGTGTTGATTAACAACGCCGGGATCGCAGGGCCGACAGGTGGAGTCGAGGAGATCACTGCAGATGATTGGCGACGCACGGTGGATATTAACCTCAACGGTCAATTCTATTGCGCTAACCGCGCGGTTCCTTTGCTCAAGCAATCGCCAAACGCCTCGATTATTTGCATATCATCGGTTGCTGGTCGCTTGGGATACGCCTACCGCACGCCGTATGCGGCAACAAAATGGGCGATCATCGGTCTGACAAAAAGCCTTGCCATCGAGCTTGGGCCATCCGGTATCCGCGTCAATGCCTTGCTGCCGGGAATTGTCGCGGGGCCGCGCATAGAGAAGGTTATCTCAGACCGGGCGCAAACGATGGGGGTATCTTATGGCGATATGGAACAGGAATATATCGACAAAGTATCGTTGCGACGGATGGTAACCGCGCAGGACGTTGCAAATCAGGCAGTATTTCTCTGCTCCCCCGGCGGGGTGAATATTTCGGGCCAGTCCATCAGTATCTGTGGCAATGTCGAAGTACTCTAAGACTTTTGAATACTGGTAGACTTTTTTGTGCGAGAGCATCTTGTTAAGCTGAAACGATACCATACTGAAGTTTAATGCCCAAACTAAGCTCAGAAACTGTGACGCTGTTGGATGGCGCCATACGTGTATTCAAATGTGCTCTCCTTCGCTCTTCTCACATTGCCGGTTTACTCCAACGCATGGTGCAAAGCTTATGCCGCCAGCGGTGGAAGTCGATAGTTCTCTTTTGAGGTTGTTTGGACCTGCCCCGCTTTATGGCCGCCCCAACTGCCCGTTTAGGCCACTTTCCGTTCGAAGGCGACAGGACTGTTCCAGCCCAGTGCTGAGTGGTGGCGATGTGGATTGCAGAACCCGTTTATGTATTCGAAGATCGCCCTCTCAGCCTGCCGCCGCGTTTCCCATGAATGGCGCCAGATCAGTTCGGCCTTGGGCAGACTATGCGCGTCGAGCAAGGCAAATATTAACTCTAAAACGGGAAAACCTTATGATACAAAATCTTTCGCTCGCAGTGGACATGACGACTTTACTCGCAGGTAACGCTTTTGCCGAAGTCCACGAAGTACAAATGCTCAACCGTGCAGCTGATGCCAGAAGGGCATTTGAACCAGCGTTTTTGCAGATCGCTGTGGCGACTCCGTCAAATTCTTAGCAAAAGATCGTGGCCACAATGCTGAATCAATCGCCGAGATGGCGCCCGAAGGGTCGGCTGGCTTTAAAGGTGCAATCAACGAAGAAATTGAAGTGATGTTCGACACTGCCGGGCTTTATGGCATAAAATGTAAACCCCACTTTGCTATGGGGATGGTCATGACCATTGCCACCGGTGAAGTCTCTGAGGTTCCAGACCCCTTTTTTTGAGGAGCAAATTTCAAAAAAACCGAAGGCATATTTTGAAGAGCAGATCGCAAAACTTTACATCGGGCAGTAATGAAATGAGGCTGTCACGTCTGATGCGTGATCGTCTATTCTATGTTTAAGCGAGCAAGCAACCTTGAAATTGGCGCATCGTTCTTTGTCAGATCAGCAAGCGTCAGTGTGTCAAGAGACTGGAAAAAAGCTTCCTGTGCCGCCCTAAGCGCTGCAGTGAGCCCACAGGATGGTGCAAGGATACAGCTGCCACCACTAGGTCTCAGGCAATCTACAAGTTCTGACTGACCTTCTAAATCGCGCACCACGAGACCAACGTTAACATCGTTGGTTTCCTTGGCCAGACGCAAGCCGCCAGACCGTCCTCGGACTGACGCGACATAGCCCTTGCGGACCAACCATTGGGTCACCTTCGCAAGGTGGTTGTATTTAGCATCATGGATCTCTGCGATTTGACGCGTGGTCAGCATATGCTTGTCCGCAACCGCCAAGTGCATCAGAATTCTCAAAGCATAATCGGTGAATTTTGATAACTGCATGGCTATCTTATTACCACTAGTTATCTGATATCTCCAGTACTTACCCGAATTAATATTTAAAATACCAATTATGAAGGTGGCTGGTAATTTTAACTTGAGGAAGGCCTTATGCAGGCAACAATTATGATCATTAGCCCTGTGCTGATGGCAGTAGTCGGTGCGCCATACGCGCGCGCCGTCTTTGCAACCGAAGGGCTGCCAGCAGGCCCCGGTGCAGGTAAAGCCTATACAGCTCTGGTGTGGGGGAATGATTGCATTTGGCGTCTTCATATCTGTCGCAAAATTGCGAGAAAACCTCCATGTTTCTGCCGGTCGTGCTCCGCTCGTTGTCAACGTCTCTGGCGGTCAATGGTGGTGGGAAATAGACACCTATGAAATCGCGATGGGTCAAGAAGTCGAATCCTGCGTGAAAACTGAAGATGTCACTCACGGCATGGACATTTACGCGCCGGATATGACACTGGTCGCACAGGTGCAGGCGATGCCCGGCTACACAAGCAAGCTGGCGCATACCTCTGATAAACCGTGCTCATACCAATTCCTTTGTATGGAGTTTTGCGGCATCGCCCACCACGACATGGTCAATGAATTTGACCTATTGGAGGCGTCACAATGGCGGACGCAACATTCGAAGTTGAAACGAGTACATAAGAGAACTCACACGCTGCTATGATCAAACTGACAACGGGCTTAGGTGGCGCAGTATTTTTATTGATGATGGTGTTTGGTCTGATCATGCCACCGCCCAGAGCGGCCTGATCGACTTTGAACCCGCAATGTTGTATCCTAATATTACATCAACGCTACGATCACTCCAAAGAGTGTTACCTCTTCGTGTCTTCACTTTGTTTTTGACAAGTTCCATTCCGATTTGAGAACATGGGATACCCGTTGCATACAATTCGAACATCTTGGTCAGCCATACTATTTCATTTTCATTTGGAACTAGCTGTTTTTCTCTGATTGCATATCCAAAGTTTGGTGGGCCTCCTTTCCAAACCTTACCCTCTCTTAATGACCTTAATTTACCCTGTCTTGTCCTTTCACTTCTCAATGCATTTTCGTATGCAGTTATCTCACTGATTACCCCAAAAAGGAGCCTATCCCTCGCGTTTTCAAATGAGATTTTTCCATTGGGCGTGTAGAGGGTAACTTTATGACGCATCAGGATAACTTTGATGGTTGTCCATGCGATTTCATTACGAGAAAGTCTGTCTTGGTTATAAACAAATAGGTTTTTGATTTCCCCGTTCTCAATTCGTGCAAGTAATGTCCTGAGGATATCTCGCACCATTGGATCTTCACTAGACGAAGAATGCACACCTTCATTATGGACTTCAAAACCTAATTCATTTTCTACCGCACATTTTTGTCCAAGTTCTTTTTGATAATCTAAAGATGAGCCTTGTTCTTGGACGGCAGTAGATACCCTGGTATAAATGTGGAGTATGTCTTTCATGAAGTGCAATTTCTTTCATTATTCCGTTGACTTTGAATGAAGTATTGGTGGGTCTACTGTGAATTGCAAGAACTAGTTAGAAGAGTAAGTTAGGTAAATGAAAATGGATTGATTTTGGTTGGCCAGCAAGCCATCCTTACCTGCTGCATGCACTTTTTTAT
>ENA-ORDA01003266-ORDA01003266.1-marine-metagenome-genome-assembly--contig:-NODE-3266-length-11410-cov-4.318451_pt1 | contig 11410 bp, 4 predicted proteins | sample MGYA00237778_ERZ508506 | MGnify/ENA primary metagenome ERZ508506 (study PRJEB26177, sample SAMN06267891) | marine metagenome | isolation source: Monterey Bay, California, USA | place: Pacific...
CCATAGAAACTTCTTTGTGGTCCACTCCAGGGCATTGGCTCCGGACCATAGGTCCAGTAAGGTGGCCCGTATGGATTGAAGTATACCGCCGGGCCCCAAAATACTGTCGCGCCTGATGTTCTAACACCAGCCCAAACGCCAGTGTAGCTTCCATGCGAATATGCCGCAACATCAGTTCTTTGATATGATCTACTGCCACCGAATGCATGTGTACGATTTCCTGCATACTGGGCACTGTATACTCTAGACCCAGCATATTGCTCATTCCTTGTAGAATACGTTTCGTTATAACTATTCCAAATGTGGTCATAGTTTTTTGACCATTGCTTATGCCAATTTGCGTTCCACGTTCCTTCGTATTGTTTAACAAAGTACCCTTGATAATAGCCAGTAAAGTATCCTGTAAATTGGTTATCGTATTGACCACTGTAGGTACGGGATCCACCAAACTGCTGTGAATATGCCTTGGTATATGCACCTATGCCATCTCTTGCAAAGTAACCAGTATAATAACCAGTATATTGAATGTTGTAGGTGTTCGCGTTTAGGTAAACGTTTGCATAATATCCAGTATATGCTTTATAGTATGTTTTTGTATACTGACCAGACCAAATTTTATGATACGCTTTTGTCCATATATGTGACCACAACTTATTGTATTGCTTTGCATATTGGGCAGCATATGTTCCTGTCCAGTTACCTTCATATGTTTTTGTATATTGTCCAACATACGTTTTTGTATAATACCCTGTAAACGTCTTGGCCCAAGCGTGTGTGTAAGTTTTTGCATACACGCCTGCATAAGCTACGGTTGTCAAATGAGCATACGCTTTTACATATCCGCCAATGTAATGTCGGATCTGTGTCGGATTACCCGAACCAAGATATGATGTTTGATAACCTCTTTCAGCTGTGCTGTTGTAGGTCTTGTTGTAGTTTGCAGTTGCCACTTAGGCTCCTATGATATAGTTTGGTACCAGACGTCTCCGTTTTCACCATCTGAAACTGATGGCGGTGATGTCTCAACAAATATTCTCTGATCGACTAGTGTGTTACTAGCAGCACCAAAATCAATGCCTGTCATTTTTACGGCCGTTGTTGATGCAGCTGTTACGAAGCCTTTGGCATCAACTGTAAGGGATGGCACCTGTGTTTGCCCGCCAGTGTATGCGGCCGCACTGACACCACTGTCAGCTAATGCAGATTTCTGTAGAACGGAACTAGAGTTAACTATCTCCGTCGTTGCGTGTTTAATTTGATCAGCCATTACTCTTTATCTCCCTCTGTGTCAGCTTGCATATAGTAATCTACTTTAGCAGAAAGCTCTTTAACTGCCTCTACCAACAATGGTATAATTGCATTGTAGTTTACTGTCTTGTTACCTTGACTATTTATAGAGACAGCATCTGGTAAAATGTCTTCTATTTCTTGAGCTATAACTCCATAGTCATTAGTTCCTTCTCTGAAGTCACCAATCTTATTGTTCCATGTAAATGAGTATCCGCTAATGTTGTTGACTTTATTAAGTGCAGAATCAATTACGAGTACGTTATCTTTTAGTCTATGGTCTGATGAGTAGTTACCAATTAAATCGTTTGTAGCATATACATTATCAGCTAGTACAGCGGTTGTGTTAGCTACTGTATTGGCGCCAACAGATACTGACGTACCAAATATTCCAGATTGGAATTTTTTAGTTGAAGTACCTAGATCGATAGTGTTATTTAATCTAGGTATAAATGTAGTACTAAATTCTGCATCTGTAAATATAACATTAGCTTTAGAGCCACTTCCTGCGCCAGATCCAAAGATCACTTTAGGATTTGAATTTGCACCAGTACCTAAATTAATTACGTCTGCTACGTTGATTGTTTTAGAACCAATGGTGTCTAGTGTTAATGAAGTGTCTGATGGCAAGGTTGCTGTTCCTGATACTACTAAGTTAGCACAAACAATACCGCCAATCCCCATATTGTGTTGAACTGTGTTAGCTGTAATTGTCAGATCCTCAGCAGTGCTTGTTCTTGACCACGTACTGTTTTCTTCAAACGCTGACGTCGAACGAACTCTTAATGTACTTGTGTTTGCTTCACCAGTAACATCTATATCTGCACCTGCTGTTATGTCTCCACTAGCGTCAACTGAGGTTGAGAATGTTTCCCATCTATTAGATGTACTTCCAAGATCGTTGCCGCTGGTTTCAGGTAGTATGCTAGAATTTACTAATGCATTAAATACAACTGAATCTTGTGTATTAGAACCTAATGTTGTATCTGCATCTACTGATAAGCTGCCTATGGTTGCTATGTCACCGCTGGTTGATACTGTAAATGAGTTAACAGTTGAATTGGCAGCAATCTCAAGTCCACCATCGACATTAGTTAGACCTGTTATTCCTACTGTGTCTGAAAATGTTGCTGCACCAGTTACACCGACTGTGTCTGAAAATGCTGAGGCACCTGTTACGCCAAGTGTGTTTGCAAATGATACTGCCCCAGTGACTCCTAAGGTTGATGATACGGAGACTTCCTCGAGCGAAGATGCATCTGATGCATTAAGTGTAACTACGTTTGCAGATGCACCTGATACTACTAGCCCTGCAGATAATGTTGCAAGACCTGAGATTGATGTTGCCTCTCCTACGTTTAACTTTTTAGCTATCCCTACGCCACCGGAGACTTTTAACGCACCTGTAGTTGTATTTGATGATTGTGTAGCAGAAGAAATAGTAGTTATGCCAGCAATGTCCATTGTTGTAGAGAAGTTGCCTGACTTACCACTCATGATCCATCTATTGGTAGTGTTTCCTAATAGGATTGTAGAGTCGCTTGGAATTAGATTATGATTGACTCTGCCTTTGATACTAACTCGTGAATTGGCTGTCGTACCTTTACCAAGAACAATTGTGTCTACGTCAGATGAATCTGTATAAACTATAGCAGTGTTAACATTAAATGTACTATCGACGGTTAGGTTGTCGCCAATAGTAGTATTTGCATCTACTATTAGATCTTCAGCTGTTAAGTCATCAAACATTCCGTCCCATCTTAACAGATTTGTTCCTAACGATTGGTCACCTGAAGAATCTGGATTAATACCTGATGCTACTCTACCAGTGAATGTAATTGCATCAGCAGTTGCGTCTCCTAATGTTACTGCACCATTCAATGTTGTGGCGCCATCTACGTTAAGTGTAGTGTCTAAGTCTACTGCTTTTTTAACATTAAGTTTATCATTAAAAATTGAATTTGAATTTACGTGCAATATGTCTGTGTTAGCATCACCAATGGTTGCATTAGCGCCCTGGAGGTAAACTGTATTTGTAGTAGTTAATGTACCATCAATGTTAGTATTCGAATTAATATCTAGATCAGTACCGTGAATGTTCATTGTAATAGAATCTACTAATGCTGTGGTACCTGACAAGTTAAATGTCGTTGATGTGAAGTCAGTTAATGTGTTGTCGGTGTCTATGTTTGCATTAATGTCTAATGGTGTATTGAATATGTTTATCGCTGCATTGGATGCAAAGAACCCAGCACTAGCGTTTACTGATACGTTTGAGCTGATTCCAAACGAGGTACCATTAACTGTTAGTGTGTTTGCTCCTACATATGTATTTGATTCTACATTTAATATGCCACCATCAATAGCTGTATTGGTTGAGGTAATATGATTTAATGTGTTATCCACATCCATATTAGCATTGATGTCTAATGGTGTGTTAAATACATTAAGACCAGCATTGGATGTAAATGTGTTAGTAGTGGGATCAATATTGATTGCATGCGTTGTCGAGTTACTCTGCGTAACATTTAATGCACCATCTAGTATATCAAAGCTAGCTGCATCAAAGTTTACGTTTGATGTGATGTTGAGTTCACCATTCTCTATAACTGTATTGGTAGATGTAATCTCTGTCAGCGCGTTGTCAATATCTAGATTAGCGTTTGCGTCAATCTTAGTGTTAAAGATGTTAATAGCAGCGTTGGATTCAAATACTGATGAGGTACTGTTAACACCAACGTTAGAGCTAAACACTACATTAGCACCACTAAAGTATGCATTAGATTGAGCAAATAAGATTGCTCCCGTTGCTGCTCCGTTGGCTTTTAGAACTGTATTGGACACGATGATCAAATCATCCTTAGCCGCTCTAGTACCATATACAGTACTGTTTGCTGTTGCACCTGTAAGTTCTTGTTCTACAATTAATGTGTTAGCACTGAAGTAACCGTTTACTGAAGCGTTACCAGATGTTCTTGCACCTTGTGTATTTGCCGCAACAGTTACTACAACCTTTTCCATGTCGTATGTAATTCTGTTAGTAAGGTCTACCCATTCCCTAAAAGTATCAGCAGCCGGTACTACGTTCGCACTTGTATAATTATTACTTGCCATCTGCTATTACCCTCGTTAATTGTGTTAGCATATTTTTAATTTCTTGCATATCGTTTTTTACTAATTGTACTTCAGCTGAAAGTTGTTCTACAGCGCTGCCTTTTTTTCTAGCAGCTTTGTATTGTTCGAATGCTCGCTTATCAGTATTTATGATAGCCATTGTACTAGTATCTCTAGCATAAGCATTTTTTTCAGTCTGTACAAGAGCCATTATAGTGACACCGCCAGAGCTCTATAATCATTAATTCTAGGAGCCACATTTGTTGAGTCAGATGTCATAACTATTTTAATTGCTAGTTGTTGATATCCTAAGAACTTTTCATTTGAAGAGTTGTAATAAGACACTTCGAAATTATCAGGAGCATATCTATCCTGGAACGCTTGATTAATATCACTAGCATTGACTTTAGCATATATTGTTCCTACTGAGTCAAAAGGAACTTCTTCTGATACCGTCAGTGCTGTTGCACTTGATGGTTCGCCAGCAACAGATGTTATAAAATAATCTGTTTCTGGATCAGAAGCAACTATTTTAATTAAGTCGCCATCGTTGAAGTCTGTCTGGAAGTTGGTTCCAGATCCTGTTACGCTCGTACTGCCTTGAGTTGTAATAGCTTGTCCGCTAAGAACGGTCGTGTCGGGTGTCTTTTTAAATCCATACTCATACTCTACAATTGAATTTCTATCTTCAGATGATGAGAATTTGCTTTGATTAGGACCCTCGCTCACTAGCTTTGACCATGCCTTATCTTCAAAATTTTCACTGTCAGCAGAATTTAATATCTTAGCATATACGCTCACATTAGTACCAACAGGTCTCCATGCATTTACAAAAACTTTAATGTCTTCAGCATCAAGGTCTTCTGCAAGTGTTAATGTTCTTGATATGTACTTAGCAGCTGCGGAACCGTTTTTGCTGTATTCGTTTGTCTCGACATTGTTAATGACGTTTTCATATATTGATAGCCCTTGCGATTGAAGATCAATTGAAGGGGACATACCAACCTTGCTTGTACTTAAAGTTTGAATAACTCTCAGTGATTTGTTACCACTGTTATTTGCTATCTCGTTTGACTTACTCATGACTTTTATACTTTGTTTAGGATAGTTTCTATCATTGTATTTGAACAATTCAGTAGACGATAGAGATCCCGTTACAGTATCAACACCTTGAATTCTAGGAGTAATAGTTGTGCCTGATGGATCGTTTCTATACAACTGTGGTTCAAAGTAGCTTATGTTAGTGTCTACAACTTCACCAATCTCACAATTAGCAATACTTGTACAACCAATAATTGTATCCCCAGCAGTAAACTTAAACGATCCACTGACCGCTGTGCTGTCTGCTAATACGACAGTTGCTGTGTTAGCATCTAATCTATCAAACGTTGCAGTTGGCGTTACCATATAGTTTCCGCCTGACTTAGTAAATGTAGGAGCTCCTTTTAATGTAAGATACGTATTGTTAGCTACTGCAGATACCGTTACAACATCAAACGTTGACGTGCTACCAGTCAGCACTATTCTGTCACCAGAAGTAATACCCAAGTCTGCAAATGTTGTACTTGACCCACTAATTATATTATTGCCCTGTGAGAAGCTGACCGTACCAGCTGCGTTAGCTGATAGTTTAAACACTTCTTCTTTATCTGCAAAATTACCATTGATTGTACGGTTGGTTGCAGTTATCCATTCGTAGTCCTCATTGACAAGCTGGATCTGTCCTTCCGTAGATTTAAACACTGCTGCATATACATTAAACTTCATATCTTCGTCAATGTAAGCTGTCCATGTTCTATCGTTTGTAGATAGGAACATAGTACCTTTGCCCCAGTCTTGGTTAACTTGCTTAGCAGAGTTGTTTAACTCATTCATTCCAGCCTTGGAAGTAAATACTGAATACTCAGGTGAGTTAGCATTTGGCTTAATAACAATTGCGTACTCCATGCTAGCTGATACAATAACTGGTGACTTAAATTCTACGACAGTGGCTACCGTCCCTGTACTCGAAGTGTTGATTTGGCTTGATAGTAATTCAACTCTACTGAACGGCAATACTTCTGACTGTGGAGTTCCGCCCTTGACAGTTCTAAGCTCTACGACACAACCTTGTAGTGGATCTTTACTTGCAAAGAATAAATCAAGACGAGTTAAGTATCCAGTCGCAACTTTCTGAGGGAATGAATTCTTGTCAATCATGAATGTCTGACACAACGGATCATCGTCATCGTCTCTACAATCAGGTTCTGGCTCCCACCATCCGCGGCCGCCTGCACCCATTTCATTACCAATCCAACCTCTCTCATCTATTACATCCCAACAGAACTCATCAGCTCTTGGCCTTGGTAGCGTTGTTGGTGACGTGTTTGCTGGTGGTGTATCAATTACCGGATCTGGATCAGGTGTTACAGTAACCGTGTTACCTGTAACCACGACATTATTTGCTCCATCATCATCCCCAGTGTCTGGTGGTGACGTATTAGCTTCTGGCGTATTGTTGGCAGGTATCGTCGTATTTGTTTGTGTTTGTGTTGTTTCTGATGAGCTAAGAATTCTTTTAGAAGTCCTAGAACTCAACAGCGGAGCTCTTGTTGATACATTAATGGATCCTGATTCAACTGAGAAGTTGAAACAATTGAACCTTGATGTTGCATGCGATACCATATCACCTATTTGTGATAGGAATTCAATATCTGCAATCACTACTTTTCGTTCACCAGCAAAGAACCTGCCGCCAGGTATTCTTATTATACCTGCTAGCTTACCATCACGCTCTGACTTAAGCTCTGAACCAAATGCCTTTGTTCTAAATATTTGATTTGGAGCACTTTCAGTAGTTACCATACTTGGTGGCGATGTCAGTATAGCTGGAGCAGTGTCGTCGCTGATAGCAACATCATCAAAGTATACAAAGTGAACTAAATTTGGTCTTAGTCCAGTTGCTACAAATCTGATCTCGACAGATGGTATATAAGGTTGGAAAGAAATATCTGTAACAAAGTCTCCAACATTCTTAGTTGTGGTAGATGCAGATCCAGAGAACGTAGTTGTTGATCTTTCAATCTGCTGAGTCTTAACAGTAGTAAATGTATCTGTTCTAACTGTGTCTGTTGCACTTGTACCTGACAATGCTGTCGTAATGCTTTCTGATACGACTTCGTCTGACGTCAGCTGTGCTGGAGCCATTTTATTAAGCTCTTCAATTAATGCAAGTGTAGGCGATGCTACGTCTATATCAATCTGTACAGCAGACTCAGGTGCTGTTGTATGGTCTACATCAGCCAAGTAATCTGGATAGAGAGACAATGTTCCGTTGTATTCCCAGAAAGCTGACGTACATTTTCTTGTTTGAGTTGCAAGAGGTTGTGATATAATTTGACGCTGAGCATAATCAATCAGTGTCATATCACCTCTTGTAGCAACCCTGGAACCAGATTCTCGTTTTAATTTTAATGAATACAATTCCCACTTAGGAGACAACATATTTCTTGCTGTGTCATATCCAGCCTTGAATTCACTGTTAAGAGGATTACCTGTTGTTTTAGAACTAAAGTTATCTACTAAGAAGCCATTCTTAAATCTATTAAGAGTCGGATCTGTTCTTCCAGGAAGAGTTATATCCGTTGATTGTTTCTCTAGCATGTTTAAAGACGAATAGTATTCTAAGTTGTCTATTCTTTTATCCATCTTTTTAATATCGGCCATGCTATATCTTTTCAGCTGAGTAGCTCTTACTCTACATCCTAGTCCAGGTCTATTGTAATATCTTGCATTGACTGTATCGAGTGATGGATACACTGGAATATCTATTGTAGCCAACTGCATAGCTAATTCTGGTTTAGCTGAATACTCTGGTTGCGTGCTAGGTATACCTTTGATTACATTGAACCCATTTCTATCAATAACCAATCTATCTTTTCTTGGCAAGTAATATGTTACATTTGATGTCCAAATTTCATTAGGCGTAGCTGATAAGTTATTAGTACCCACAATTGTTTCAGTCGAAGATGGGTTAATTGTTGCGCTTCCAATAGTAGCTGACTGCGTAGCTGTGTTGCCTACATTTGGTCTGAAGTCTACACAATCTCTCAATGAATATTCATCACCCGTCCTAGGCGATACAAACACAGGAATCTCCTGCGTTCTAATTTCACTAGCTGTTGGTGCAGCATCATCAATGATAGCGTCATATGATTGGTACGTATAGAACCCAACACCAGCTGATGTATCTTTAACAAAATGCTTTAGCTTAACTACAATTTTATTACCAGACACTAAAGTGAGGTTTGAATTTGGTTTTAATTTTAATTTAGATAGACCGTAATATCCATCTTGTTGGCCATTGTCTAATTCAAATTGAGTTGTTTTATCGTACGCAGCTGCTTCAGAATAACTAGTGTGGACGTAAACTTTATCTAACTTCAGTCCATCAGGAATTCCTAGATTCCAAGGCCCAGTTACTGTTCCAGCATTTGAGCTGCAGTCTAATTTAATATAGCTTGTTGATGCTGTTTTTTTCAATCCAGCTTCTGCAGTATCTTTTACTTTGTATGATAATGTTGCATTCAACGTACCAGCTAGTACTTGATCTAAGTTAACTGTTAATGTTTGACCAGATGAAGTAAGAGATGCTGTCGGCGATCCGGCTAAAGGAATTACTGTATCTTTAGGGAATGTTTTTAATACTGTTAATCCAGAACCTGCTGATAAAGCAACGTCTACTTGGAAAGATGTAGTACTCAAAATATTTGTAATCTGTCTTACATTGGATCCTACATATACAAAGTCTCCAGCTGAAAGCGTTGTAGTAGTTGATGATGAGACAACATTGCTTGTACCAGTTACGATACTAGTTGTGTCCGCAGCTGAACTTGCATTCTGAGATGCTCTAGTAACTAACAATAAATCTTTTTCTTGCGTCTCGTTCAACGTCACATCTGCTGTACCGTAACCAAATGTTTCTGTACCCGTCAATGATACACCAGCAGTTCCATCAGCCTGAATTGTTATGTCTTCAGCTTTGCTGTAAACATATGATGCATTACTGACCTGACTTACACCAGTTTGTCCTAATTTAAATACTAGGCTACTAAATGATGGATCAAATATTTTAGCTGTGCCAGATATGTCTCCAAGGCCTCTATGGGCAATGTTACTATTGCCGGCTGGATGTTCGGTCGATGCATAGTGGTAAACGGCTTTAGCATGCTTATTAAATGATTTGCCTGCGTACATTTTTACATCATATAGATATAAGTTGTACTTGCTTGATGCTTGACCTTCGTTGTCAGATTCTTGTTCTAGCTTTCTAATTCTAGCTGTTCCAATAACATTTGACGTTACACCATTTACATTCACTGTATTTGATGACTGTGCAGGTAGCACTTTTACGCCTGCACCAGTAGAAAGTAGATTGTGAGGAGCGTCTAGGATAAGTATTTGGTCATTATTTTCAGCACCAAAGTGTCCCATAGTCTCATCTATTTTAATATATTGACCGTAGTTAACAGATACTGATTGGCCTGTCGCGGTCACTGTAGTGTCAGCTTTTTTGATAGGTACCCTTGTTGGTCCTACTGTCTGAAATCTTCTTCCCTTGACATAACCAATACCAGCTCCTACTACTGCACTAAGGTGAGTTGTATTACCAACAAGCTCTTCTGTGCTTATTACAAATGGATCTACAACATAGTCTCCACTCTCTTCATATGTTCTTGTTGCTAGCTCATCACTCATATCTCCGAGAACCGGCGATTGGTTCATAGATACTTTCTGTCCGTTTTGGAATTTAACAAGCTGCAAGAAATTGTTTGAAGCTTCAACGACCGCAGTTGTGTTAACTGTCAGTACTGGAGTTAATTGTAATCTATCTGCTCCAGGTGCATTCTCATTTGAATACCCCGATGCGTTGTCTAGTAGTGTAGTATCAATACTGCTGTTTACGACAGCTTCCGTAGTCACCACACCGACCGATACTTCATGTGGTCTTCTCGTGTAAGGTGAAACGATAATATCCTGTGCAGCAAATCTTTGGAAGTTTCCTTTTTGGAATATAATTCCATCTTCAACTTTCATCTGATAAGCTGAACCTACAGGATGGAATTGTGTGTTGCCAGCTCCGATGCCTGTACCGAATCCAGTGTTAGCTACTGTTACGTTAGCAGTCTTAATAAGGCCTACTGTTCCAGCAAAGCCGCTTGCAGATGCGTTGCCACTGGCAACCGACACTTCTGGATAATCAGCAATACTGTATCCAGCACCATTTGCAGTGATTATTAGTTCTTTAATTGATCCATTAGATGCATACGTTACGACGTTAGCTGCTGCACCGACACCTTTTAAGTCAGAGCTGAATGATACAGTGTCACTATTACTATACCCAGCACCTTCGGATGTAACTGTTACATTAGCAATTGCCGTTGCATTTGGATATATTTCTAGTACATCACCATTTGCATAAGAAGTTGTCTGAGCTGTACCTGTGTTTATATATTTAAAGAATAGTGTATTGAGGAATGGGTTCTGTGACTCTAGGCCACCTCTAGTGTCTATTATTTGTGCAACAAGGTTTGCTGAGGTTCTTATGTAATCGTTAGTGTCAAACAAGGATACATTTACATCTGTACCCGTAGAAGTTTTATCAAATAGCTTTGCGTACTTAACTGTTGCATCAAATGTGAACGTACATCCTTTGATGATTGTACCTTCTTTGAATTGAAACTGGCCAAATCTTTCAATCTGTTGTTGTAAGATTGACTGGAGCTGTGTTAGCTCTCTAGCTTGAAGTGGTACAGCTGGACGGAACAACACTCTATGAAAGTCTTTGTTTTCATCATAGTCGTCGTAGTATGGGCTAATATTTAAATCTGTATCAATTGACATTTGTTCCTCTAAAATTCAATAAGTAATTTAACTCGTTCTGTTTGGTCCGCGGCTCTTGTTATAGGCTGTTGATTCTCAACATACAATATTTCTCCGCTGCCTTTAATTAAGTCTGGTTGTCTAATTC
>ENA-ORDA01003271-ORDA01003271.1-marine-metagenome-genome-assembly--contig:-NODE-3271-length-11404-cov-3.497925_pt1 | contig 11404 bp, 10 predicted proteins | sample MGYA00237778_ERZ508506 | MGnify/ENA primary metagenome ERZ508506 (study PRJEB26177, sample SAMN06267891) | marine metagenome | isolation source: Monterey Bay, California, USA | place: Pacific...
AAATTCTAAAGAGCATGTATTTTCAATCTTCGATCTTTACGAAGATTTTGATGATGATGAATTTCTATATGATTAACCCTCTGTTTTTGTTATAGGTTTCTGTAAACTCTCTAAGCTTTTCAAGGTCTTTCAAAAAAAAGTTCGATAATTGGAGTACGTTGTGTACAAATTATCCTCAAGAATAATTTATTGTTTTTGGGGATATATTTTTTAAGTTGAATAAATTATTATTCTTTGTGATATATTTTTCCAAAATATTTTCCTTCATATCTTCAAATACTTCATCAAAATATAAATGAAATTTACTCCCAATATTCATCACTAGGGTGTTTATCAAAAATTTCAACACCATTTTTATTTGACTTTAAAATATCTTTTAATTCTTGAACCATTTCTTCCATCTCAGCTTCATATGGTTCCCCATCAATAACAAACACATAATCACCACTTTCAATTGTAATGTTATAATTTGTTTCATCACTCTTTACTACTATATAGTTTGGAGTTTTATATCCTAAATCCTCAAAAGAATAGGGTTTTACAATAATATCATGATGCTGGCTTAAAAAATTATTCTGTTGGTCATCTTCGTCACCTTCAATTATCGAAATGTATTGTTTGAACTCTAATCCTGAGGATTGAAATATGTTTGAAAGTTGAAGAAAAGGTTCAAATTCATCGTTATATACTTTTGAGGAATTACGTTGGTCTAATGATAAAAAAATAGAAAATATTTTTTCATTTACTTGCAAACCTAATGACCATATTTGAAAAAATCCGTTGAAATAATCACCTTCTATTGTTACATTCATAATTTTTATATATTTAACCAAATTATATAAATCTATGATTAAATACAAATCTGATAACCTTTGGGAACAAATAAAACCTTTATTTAAAGAAGTTGGAAAATATTATAAAAAATCAAAAGATGAATTCGATCTTGAATACAAAAGAGGAGACAAATCAAAAATCTCAGAAAACGGTCTAATTTATGTTTTAATTGTTGATGATTATATAAAGTATATAGGAGTATCTAAAAGATATAGTAGACCTCTAAATTACCACAAAAACAATGTAATGAAAGCTGTTAAAAAAGGAATTAAAACAGAAGTTGTGGAAAATAATAAAGAGGTAAAAGTATATATCTATGAACCTTCACCACAAAAAAAATTAAATTTAAATGAGCAAAATTATAAGAGCGAGTTCAATAATATAAATCTTTATAAATCAATTGAAACGTATTGGATAAAACTTAATAATGAACAAAAAAACAATGATCATTGGAATAAAAAGGTGAATTGATAAAATTAAGAGTGAAAATCTTATTTTTTTATGAATTTATTTCTCAGAATTACTTCCCCTTTGTTTTTGATACAGTAATAATAAAATCCATTGCTAAGGTGACTTAAATTAATTTGTAAACTATTTGAATTTAATTGAAAATTCTCAATTGATTGACCTAAGGAATTATAAATTATAAATTCTAAAGATTCAGTTTTTAGGTTATTTAGTTTAATAGTTATGGGACCTTTTGTAGGATTTGGATATATAATGAGCTCTTGCTGTGAACTTGCAATATTTTCTGTTGAAAGAGACTGCATGCTTGCAATCCAATTAACTGCTAGGCTGTTATCTGAATTTAGATCAACTAACTGTAAATAAGAACCCGTTCCATCAGCATCCTCAGGCCAAGGAGTATTGTCTTTATATTCCACTTGATCAATAGTGTTTCCAAAAGCGTCGGATAGAATAATTTTATAAGATTTATTGCTTAGATTTCTAGTAAACACTCCAAAAGGAGTAAGTCCATAATAATTTTGAAAGGCAATAGCATTACTGCACAAATAAATTTTTTGATTGCTCAAAACTGAAGCATTAGCAGAAAATTGATAGGAAATTCCTAATTCTCTTAGGTAGTAACCCGTCAAATTTACACTTTGATTGGAGTTATTGGTTATTTCGATAAATTCAAGGTCTTCACTAACATATTCGCCGTCATCTAAAGGGTTATAATGGATTTTACTGATAACCAAATTAGGAACAGAAACATCTTCGCAATTATCGGAAGAACCTATATTGTTGTTCATCCAATCAATACGATTTTCAATCCAAACTTTCATTTCGATAATATTTTCTTCTTGATCAGCTACTGTAGGCCATCCGTCTTCAGGAGGCCATCTCTGCAATTCTCTCTCTTGAGATTCAGCTAACAGGTTAAAGTATTCATCGATTAAGTTTGAGATAGTAACGAAATTTAAAGGTTGATTTATAGCCGTTAACTCCAGCCAGCGTTTTGCTATATAACAGTTAAAGGAATCCTCTTGAAATAAATCTTTCCAAAATTTTGCTCCTGTATTTTCAAATTCGAATTGCCATATATCATAAAAACTTCTGTCAAATCCAAAAACAAATAAGTCATTTCCAAAGGACAGGTTATAATCCCAAATTGGTCCCGCTCTTAGTTTACCAGCCCTATCTTTATGAAAAAAGGTACTAAATTGGTATGCATCTGGATTTGAGGCAAACTCTGCCATAATCATATAATCTACAAAACTTGGAATATCAATAATTGACGGATAGCCATCAGATATTGAAGTGTTAGCAGGATTTGTTTGAGTGGCTAAATCATAAAATATATTCTCTATATAATCGGCTTGCTGACCTGTAATATCCTCTGTTTTTGGATAGTGATGCAAAAAATTTGTTTCCCAGCCTCCAGAATTAGGCATCGTCCATGCTACTTCATCGTCGCCATTAATTTTATCTGCTTTTACTATATATCCTCCAGTTACTTCAGGAGCGGTATTATCAAAATCAGCTATTTTTGTTAAATTAACCCTATCTGAGTCTCTCTTAATCTTTTCGGTTAAAATATATACTCCTTTGTAATCATCGTTGACAATTACTTCAATATATTTTACTCTTGGTGCATAATTACCCATATTACTTGATAATGTGTACGACAAATAGTCACGAACCATTGATGGATCGTACGCTAGAGAATTTAAAACCCAATCATTTTCAGAGGGCATTCCTAGTAAATTTACGTTATTATTGGATTCATCGTCTTCCATTAGTGTGGTGAATCCATATGGTTTTTTCTCCAAAACTTGCGAACTACTACCTCTTAACTCTATTCCTATTCTACCATTGTAGTTTAAAAAAGTATCGTTTGTGATATCTGTTAAATAATTTCTGGTTCCATCGGGTCTATAAATTAGTTGCATAGTCGCCAAAACCTTTGGTTCATCCGGTATATCAATTGGTAAATTTGTATCAGGATCAATATCGGTTAAAATTACCATAATTGGTAAATTACTATCGGTCAGAATGGTTTGTTGGGCTAATGACACTTGACATAAAAAAAGAAACAATAATTTAAAAAAAAACAGCCTATTATACATAAAAGTTATAGTCGAATTGAGATTTAAAATTTCAAATTAAAAAGAATATTTGATTAAAACAAAAAACCAGTATCTTTAGACCAATCTTAAATTGATAATTTATGGAATGGTATGTAAAAAACAGATGGTGGATATGGACGGTAACAGGAATTTATATTGCCTACAGAATCGTTACCAGCATTTACTATTCCTAAAGATAAAAACTAAGCATACATCTTCTCACGAAGTTGTTTAATTTTTTCGTCAGCCATATACTCCTCAAAAGTCATATAACGATCAATTACTCCTTTTGGAGTTAATTCTACGACTCTATTTCCAATGGTTTGCGCAAACTCGTGGTCATGCGTAGTTAATAACACGGTACCTTTAAAGTTCTTTAAAGTATTATTAAAAGCTGTAATAGATTCTAGATCCAAATGATTGGTAGGTTCGTCTAGTTTTAAAACATTGGCGCGTATCATCATCATTCGGCTCAGCATGCAACGAACTTTTTCTCCTCCAGATAGAACATCACACATTTTTAATGCCTCTTCTCCACTAAATAACATTTTACCTAAAAATCCTCTAATGAATACTTCTTCTCGTTCTTCTTCAGTTTTAGCCCATTGACGTAACCAATCGACCAGACTCATTTTTTTTTCAAAAAAAGAATGATTATCCAGTGGAAGATAACTCTGAGTGGTTGTTACGCCCCATTGAAATTTTCCCTCCTCTTGTTTTAAATTTCCACTCACAATTTCATAAAAGGCGGTAGTAGCTCTGGAGTCTTTTGAAAATAAAATAATCTTGTCTCCTTTTGCTAAATTAAGATCTATATTTTTAAACAATAATTCACCATCCACACTTGATGAAAGCTTTTCTACATTTAAAATCTGATCTCCAGCTTCTCTTTCTGATTTAAATATAATCGCAGGATATCTTCGGCTTGAGGGTTTAATTTGTTCAATATTTAATTTATCGATCATTTTTTTACGAGAGGTTGCCTGTTTAGATTTAGCAACATTGGCACTAAAACGAGCAATAAATTCTTGTAATTCTTTTTTCTTTTCTTCTGCTTTTTTATTTTGTTGCGCACGTTGTCTAGCGGCTAGTTGACTGCTTTCGTACCAGAAAGTATAGTTTCCGCTAAAATGAGATATTTTACCAAAATCTATATCACTAATATGCGTACAAACCGAATCTAAAAAATGGCGATCATGCGAAACCACTATCACACAATTATCGTAATTTGCCAGAAAATTTTCCAACCAAGTAATCGTTTCATAATCCAAATCGTTGGTAGGTTCATCCATTATCAATACATCTGGATCACCAAATAAAGCTTGTGCAAGTAATACTCGCACTTTCTGTTTACCATCCAAATCGGCCATAGTGGTGTAATGTAAATTCTCTCCTATTCCTAAATTTGAAAGCAATGTAGCTGCGTCACTATCTGCATTCCAACCATTCATTTCTTCAAAAGTAATCTGAAGCTCCCCTATTTTTTCAGCATTTTCATCGGTGTAATTCTCATATAATTTGTCGATTTCTGATTTAACTTTAAACAGGTCTTTATTTCCCATGACCACAGTTTCTAAAACCATAAAATCGTCAAATGCGTTATGATTTTGTTCTAAAACAGACATTCTTTTTCCAGGTTCTAAATGCACATGGCCAGAGGTTGCGTCTTGTTTTCCTGAAACAATTTTCAGAAATGTAGATTTACCAGAACCGTTAGCTCCAATAATTCCATAGCAATTTCCTTGCACGAATTGAGTGTTAACCTCATCAAACAAAATACGTTTACCAAATTGAACTGATAAATTTGAAACTGAAAGCATACTTCTACTTGGTTTTAAAATTTGCGCAAAAATAACTATTTAAGTCAACTTTGTGTATTATAAATATTTTAATTTCTTTTAACTCCTTGTTAACAAAATGATACCGTATAGGTTTTACTTTTGTTAATGACCAATTTATCCCTGTATGATTAAACAATTACTTTTAATTTGTACATTTTTTTCTTTAATTCTTTCCTGCAGTAATTGGAGAGAAACCTCCTCTCTTGTGACCTATATTGGAGGTGAAATCGTAAATCCGAAAGGAGATTATGTTTATTTTTTAAAAGACGATCAACTCCTAGACAGTGTTCCACTCGACAACAATAATAAATTTTTATTCAAAACAAAAGATATTGAGGCTGGATTGTACACATTCAGTCACGTAGAATTCCAAGTATTTTATTTAAATCCAGGTGATAGTTTGATGTTACGAGTAAATACACTTGAATTTGATGAATCACTATCTTTTACCGGAATGGGATCAAAAAGCAATAATTTGCTTATGGATTTATTTTTGTTAAATGAAGCTGAAATTGAGTTGATGCCTTCCTACTACAAGCTACCTCCATTTTATTTTGAAAAAAAGTTGGATTCTCTAAAAAATATTAGATTAAAAATATATAATGATTTTGTACAAAAAACTAACCCTGAAAGTTCCTTCAAATACATAGCTGAGGCAAATATTAACTATGATTATTTTTCAAAGAAAGAAATTTATATCACAGCTAATGAACGAAGGAAAGATAGTGAGAGCTATCATACCATTCCCAAAGACTTTTACAACTATAGAGATGACATTAATTTTGGTTCTGAAGTATTAAGATCATATTTCCCCTACTATCGTTTTTTATTTAGATATTTTGATAATTTAGCTATGGAAGATACTAATGATAAAAATGACTTTCAACGTAATTCCTTTAGCCACAACTATTGTAAAATAGAATTAATAAATCGTAAGGTTACCAATGATTCATTAAAAAACAATATGGTAATGAATATCACAGGAAGGTATTTGTTAAATTGCAACAAAAAAGAAAATCAAGAAAATATTTTAAATTTATTTTTAAAAATCAACACCAACAAAAATCAAATAAAAGAAATAAAAGAACTAGCAGATGCATCTATGCAATTAACTCCAGGTAGTAAAATTTCAAATGTACCGTTAATTAGCTCTAGCAACAAAATAAAGAAATTACATTCAATCATACACAATCCAACTGTTTTATATTTTTGGTCTTCCACATCTATGAATCATAATAAAAATATTCATTCACGTGTAGCCGATTTAAAATCAAAATATCCAGAATACGATTTTATTGGTATTAATACTGATTCCAATTACAACAATTGGATGGCAATCATAAATAAGTCTGGTTATAAAACCAACTTAGAGTTTCAGTTTGAAAACGTTTCAAAATCTGAAAAAGAATTGGTTATTCATACTATAAACAAAGCTATTATAGTAGATAAATCTGGGACTATCGTCAATGGTAGTGCAAATCTATTTAATACCAATATAGAGGAAAGCCTCCTTGGCTATTTAAACCAATAATTTTAATTACCTTTTTTGTAGTCCGCTAAAAACTTAGCCAATCCAATATCTGTAAGTGGATGATTCAATAAGCCTTCAATCGAAGATAAAGGTCCCGTCATTACATCTGCTCCAATTTTAGCACAATCTATTACATGCATTGTATGTCTTACAGAAGCTGCTAATATCTGTGTACTAAAACCGTAATTATTATAAATTTGACGAATTTCTGCAATTAAATTTAATCCATCTGTAGAAATATCATCTAATCGTCCAATAAATGGTGACACATAAGTGGCTCCAGCTTTTGCAGCTAATAAGGCTTGTCCAGCTGAAAAAACTAAAGTGACATTTGTTTTAATCCCCTTGTCCGAAAAGTATTTAGCTGCTTTTACGCCTTCTTTAATCATAGGTAATTTAACAACGATTTGATCGTGGAGCCCAGCAAGCTCTTCCCCTTCTTTAACCATTCCATCGTAATCAGTTGCTATTACTTCTGCCGATACATCACCATCAACAATATTACAAATAGCTACATAATGCTTTAATATATTTTCTCGCCCAGTAATTCCCTCTTTTGCCATTAACGAGGGGTTGGTAGTTACTCCGTCTAAAACACCAAGGTTTTGAGCATCACGAATTTGGTCAAGATTAGCAGTATCGATAAAAAATTTCATAAAATTAAGTTTTTAGGTGTAAATTGGTTGTTTGTCTAACAAAAATACACATTAAAGAAAGTAGGAAAAAAATAATTTTAAAAAGTTACGAGTAATAAATGTTAATAAAAAAGAGAGGTGTTTTATTTTAATTTATAATGATTCATCAGCATTTTCTCATACCATCTACTGGGTAAAACACGTTTTAAAACTATTGAAAATTTTTGCAATAAACTTCCCTCTTTATAACGAACACGTGGGTTTTTAGATCTAATAATCTGATAAACAACTTGAGCGAGATCTTTTGGATCCTTACCACTACTTACATGCGAATTCATAATTTCGAGCGTGTTGCTATAATCTTTTTTATAGGGAGATTGACTTATAACTGGAGCATGATATCTGCCATCAGCGATTTTAGTCGCAAAATCACCAGGTGCTATGTTGGTCATTTCTATTCCAAACTGTTTGATTTCTATTCGAAATGCTTCCGCTGTTATTTCTAGGGCTGCTTTAGTAGCTGAATATATTCCTCTGTAAGGTAGCCCCATGTAGCCGGCTATAGATGTAATATTGATAATCAAACCACTTTTTTGCTTTCGCATTTGCGGCAAAACAGATTTTATCACATTGATGGGTCCGTGTAAGTTAATATCAAATGCTTTTTTTATCTCTGATGCTGGAGTTTCCTCTATGGGACCTGTAATTCCGACACCAGCATTGTTTATTACAATGTCTAATCGACCTTCTTCATCAATGATTTTTGTGATGACTTCATTAATTGAACTTGGATTGGTAACCTCCATATTTAATATAGGAAAAGATATTTTTTCTTGATGTTTTTCTGGATTTCTGCTTGTTCCATAGACTTTAAATCCCTTTTCAGAAAGAAATTCGCTTATTGATTTTCCAATTCCAGAAGAACCACCAGTAACTAATACAACTTTTAACATCTAGACAAAGATAAATAATTGAAAGTTTTGATTAAAATATATCTAAATTTAAGACATAAAAAATGGCAAGCTACCTACATCACACTGCTACAACCATCTACCCTTGCTGTGTTCCCACCCTGGGGGATTCGACAGGAGCTAGTTGTGTAGGACTTGCCGATACAAAGATACTGCATTTTCCAATTTTCACAATCTTTTACTATAAATTATTAAAGAATTATTATAGTTGGTGAATAATAAATATCTTGCATAAAAATTTAAAAAAATTATGAGATTATTTACCCTAGTTTTGAGTACATTATTTTTTCTAACCATGAGTTGTGAAAGTAAAAAAGCAACAGGTTCAGAATTATTTGATATAACTATCAAAAACATACAAAAAACATATACTCCAGCTGATAATTTTAAGGTTTCGATTGTAAATAAAAAAAGTACAACCATTGACTCTCTTGAATATTTCTTTGATTCAAGAAGAATAACTTCCTCAAATACGAATTCTGATTTGACCATTCATCTTAAAAATGAAAAATTAGGAAATCGGTCATTAGAAATAAAAATATATTCAGGAACCACTGTTTATGAAGTTTCAAAAAAAATAACAGTCTTGTCCTCTATAACACCAAAATTGTATACTTACCGTATTTTAGAGGAATATCCTCATGACACCAATGCATATACCCAAGGTTTAGAGTTTAAAAATGATACTTTGTATGAGAGCACTGGACAATATAAAAACTCTTCACTAAGAAAAACCAATTATAAAACAGGAGAGATTTATACGAAGATTTCATTGGACGACGCTTATTTTGGAGAAGGGCTAACCATCCTTAACGAAAAAATTTATCAATTAACTTGGAGAGAAAAAACAGGCTTTATATATGATTTAAATACATTACGTAAAACAGGATCTTTTGTATATGGTAGAAGTAGTGAAGGTTGGGGGCTCTGTCAAGATGGAGAATCTATTTACAAAAGCGATGGTACCCAAAGAATATGGAGATTAAATGCCAATACTCTAAATGAAGAAGGTTTCATAGAAATTTATACCAATTCGAGCAGAATAAAATCAGTAAACGAATTGGAATGGGTTAATGGTAAAATTTATGCAAATATCTATTTGAGGGATGCTATAGCAATTGTAGATCCAAAAAATGGAGCAGTTGAAGGAGTGATAGATCTTACATCTCTAAAAAACAAAGTATCGGTAAGCAATCCTAAAGATGAGGTATTAAACGGTATTGCTTATAATGGAGAAGAGAACACGCTTTATGTAACTGGTAAAAATTGGAACAAATTGTTTAAAATTAAAATTTTCGAAAAATAGTTTTATTTACTTATCTTTTATTAAAAGAGATCCTAATATATATAAAACGATGATTAGCGGAATGGCAATAAACTTCAATATAATAATTGCTAGTAAACTCAGAGCTAAAAATATATATCGAGCTTGATTTGAATTAAAATCCCAAGTTTTAAACTTTAGAGAAAATAATTTTATTTCAGCGTTTAATAAAAAGGAACTTACAATCGTGAGTGTTATTAAAAACCAATGATTAAATATAACGTGCTCAATTAAAGGTGAATATTGGTACTGAAATATTAACGGCAAACTAATAATTAGTAGGGTGTTAGCAGGTGTTGGCAAACCGATGAAATTTTCAGTTTGCCGGATATCGATATTGAATTTTGCAAGACGATAAGCAGAAGCTAAAACAATTATCATTCCTATAAAGGGTACAAAGCTCATCCCAAATTCAAAGCCTTTCAAAATTTCCGTAGTCTCAAATCCAGTTCCAAGCTCTTGTGGCGATAGGGATTTATTCAATAACTGAAACATTACCATTCCAGGAACCACTCCAAAACTTACCATATCTGCCAAGGAATCTAGCTGAACTCCTAACTTACTTTGTACATGTAGAAATCTCGCAACCAAACCATCAAAGAAATCAAAAAACATCGCAGCAATCACTAAAAAAGAAGAAACAATTAAATCACCACTAACTACAAATAATATCGCTAAACAACCACATAATAAATTTAAAGCGGTAATTAAATTTGGAATATGTTTTTTCATTATTTGTCATTTTATTTTGTAAAAATAGAAAAGTATTTTCGTCTATTACAATATGTATCGAATATAATAGTTTATAATCTAACAAAATAGTAAGATATTTACCGAAATTATTAAGCTTGAAGAAGAAAATATTTATTGGCTTTTTATTTATTTGTACCATTGCTAATTCACAATCTGTTAGAAAATATTCTAACGAATTCATGAATATAGGAGTCGATGCAGCATCTTTTGGTATGGCTAATGCTACTACTGCTTCTTCTGCCAATGTCAATTCTGGATATTGGAATCCTGCAGGTTTATTAGCTATAGAAGACAATCAGCTGTCTATTATGCATGCATCCTACTTTGCGAATATTGCTAATTATGATTATGGAGCTTTTGCAATGCCTTTGGATGATCGTAGTGCTGTTGCAATTTCTTTGATTCGTTTTGGAGTTGATGATATTTTAAACACCACACAATTAATAGACGATCAGGGCAATATAGACTACAGTCGAATTAGTTTATTTTCTACAGCTGATTATGGGATTACCTTTTCATATGCAAGAGCATTACCCTTAGACGGTTTGAATATTGGCGTAAATGCTAAAGTAATTAGAAGAATTATCGGAGATTTTGCTTCTTCATGGGGTTTTGGTTTGGATTTAGGTATTCAATTTAATAAAAATGATTGGAAGTTTGGTGCGATGATCAGAGATATTACTACAACCTTCAACGCTTGGGCGATTGATGAAGAAAAATTTAGTGAAATTCAAGGAGCAGTCAATGGTCAAAATCAAGAATTGCCTGATACTATGGAAATAACCATTCCAAAATTAAACCTTGGAGTATCTAGAAAGTTTATATTTCATTATGATTACGTTTTATTAACTGAAATAGACTTTAATTTTCGTTTTGCTGAAACCAATGATTTAGTTTCTAATTCCTTTGCCAGTTTTACCCCTGCCGTTGGATTAGAATTTG
>ENA-ORDA01003273-ORDA01003273.1-marine-metagenome-genome-assembly--contig:-NODE-3273-length-11402-cov-3.513642_pt1 | contig 11402 bp, 12 predicted proteins | sample MGYA00237778_ERZ508506 | MGnify/ENA primary metagenome ERZ508506 (study PRJEB26177, sample SAMN06267891) | marine metagenome | isolation source: Monterey Bay, California, USA | place: Pacific...
AAATAGGTTCAAGGAGCCTGGTCCAATACCCTCGCCCCTTGGCGCCATGTCTACGCTTTAGGTATTGGACTAAAGCAGTCATTTATCAGATTGCCACGAAGGGCTGCTTTGAGCCCAATTTGTCAGATGCTGCAAAGGCCCCAGACGGCAACAAGGGGCGAACACCGGACCTTCGCTGCAACTTCCAATGAAACGTACAGCATCAACAGCAATCGGAATGTTTCGGCCAACAGCCTTTCGAACAGCTGCAATTCGGTCGACATCATTGTTGATGTTTGCGTGCGGAAGATCTGGATATCTTTTGGTTGGAGGAGCCGCTTTGGCCCGCACAACATAACAATTCTCCTTTGCACATTTGGGTACGCGAAAAGATTTTCTTGATTGCGAGAGAAGCAAAAGAATTGTCAAAGTATGTTTTCCAATAGGAGATTTACTACCAGAAATGAAATTTAAAATCATCAAGCACCGATAAGTTAGGAGATTGTAATACGCAGTCTCACAAAGCGAAATAGTAATATTAATACTGCAAAGCAGACTACTGTTCCCAGAGTGTCGCCGATAATATAAGTCAAAATCGCATTGCGTTCTCCAACAACTACAAACTGACCCGAAAATATGAAAGTGTGCCCAAGAGAGTTTAATACCGAGCTGATTATTGCTACCAAAATTAGTTGCCGCCAGGTTTTATTATTTATTTTTTCTTTAATTGATGTGATTTCTAATCCGGTTAACGTTAATGCGCTAAAAGAGATTATGGCCACAACCGACACCAACGCCCAAGCCATTAACCTTTCAAAAGTGAATTCGATATGGGGTGCGTTCGATGCAATCAGCCAATAGAATAAAGCTGTGGCTATATTGGAAACGAAGAGGTAAATTACCGACCACCACCCAAACATCCAAGCGCAAAGAACACGAATTCCGTGGATGGGCATTATTAAAGCAGCTAAAGTACCCAAGTTCGGAAAGATTGCACCTTGCAAAGGCAGAACTATCTCCGTCACGAAGCCCATTGCAAATATGGTTATAATGGAAACCCCAAAAGTAATTCTAATATGATCTTGCAGAGTCACTTTGCGTTCCTCTCATTAGACACTCGATGCTTTTGGGGGGTGGTTGGTCCAGTGGGGGCGTTCTGCCAGCTTGAAGGCTTCTCGCCGAAACTCGCAGAGCTGTAGACGCTTTGGCCTGCGTGATTAACTTTATATATCATTTTTGTACTCCTTGCCCCCTGGTGAATTGACATTGGGCAGCTCAATAGTTGCATCGCTCTATTGCCGTTTTGATAAACGAGGGGGCGGCACTCGTCCTTTACGTTTGAAGTTCCCCAGCCAACTGCGGAAAAGCCGATAGTTGTTTGGTAGATTTGTAGATTTGGCTTTGAACGTAGCTCAACTAAATATTTTGTCCATCGCTAATCAAAACATACTAGCTCAAAGATTGATCGGAATGTAATAGCCTCGTTTTTCGGTCGCCTTTTCGATTTTTCCATTGGCTTCCAGGGTCTTCAAGGATCGAAATAGAGATGGTTTGGAGAACGTTTTTAGTAGTTGATGCGCTAATATTCTTGACGTTGCGGCCATGCCCCTTTGAGCATATAAATCCACAACGGCAAGAAGGACTTTAGTATCTATTAAGCTAAACTCTGATAGGCCGAGGTCCTTCTCCATCTCTTGTGTTAAGAGCTGAAGCTTCATCAATGCTTTGAATTCGGTGTACATCTAGTTTCGTTTCTTTGATCGGACTACGAATAACCACTATCACATCATCTGTAAAAAATAAATTGGAGTGTAAGATAATCTTTGAAGCTAATACCCCAATGGCCACCAAACTGGCCACCAACAGAACATTTGAGTGGTACGGGGGGCTTGCTTAGAGATAAATATAGTTGAAAGGCTGACAGATTTTTACGCCTACTACGGGAACCACTAGCCTCTTCTGTGCACCACTTTAACCAAGATCCGTGGACCAAGTATATGATTTGCAAGAAACACGGACCGTGGCCCACTGACATCCATAAAGTACATGCGCAACGGACGCACAGACGCATTTCTTGGGTTGGCTTTTTGACGCGAAAGTTGTCTGGCTGGGGGCTATGGTTTTACAGAAGGCGAAATGGGAGAGCAGGTAGGTGACTGAGGGCCGCTTTTTAACTGGATCAACCATGGGTCATGTGGTCCGAATGTCAGCTACTGGTGCATTTGGTATTACTTTTGTTTTTCTAGTTGATGCTGCAAATTTGTTTTGGTTGTCACAAATAGGTCAACCCAAATTGGTTGCAGCTATCGGTTTTGCCTACGCAATTCAGTTTTTTTCAGTATCTGTTGGTGTCGGTTTAATGATTGCTGTGACTGCACTGGTTTCAAGAAGTATAGGTCACGGACAGCGCCAACTTGCTCGAAAATATGCAGGTGCTGGAATTGCTATCTCCGTTATAGTTCAGTGCATTGTTGGGTTGATTATACTGATCTTTAGTGAACAACTGATACAATTTGCCGGTGCTAAAGGTGAAACTGCCAGTGTGGCAGCACGATATCTGCGGTTGACTATAATGTCTCTAATTCCAATGGCAGTTGGCCTAGCTTGCTCTGCCACACTTCGTGCTGAGGGGTTAGGTGCAAAGGCCATGTATGTGACTTTGATCCCAGGTATTTTACTTATGATTATTGATCCAATCCTAATTTTAGGACTTGGGTGGGGACTCGATGGAGCTGCAGTAGGGTTAGTCTTGTTCAGATTTGCACTTGCAGGAGTAGGTTTATTTTTTGCGGTACATCAACATAAATTAGCTGCAATGCCTACAGTAGATGGAATTCATAAAACGCTGAAACACTATTTTAGGATTGCGGCTCCAGCAATTATGACTCAATTGGCAACGCCAGCAGGAAATTATTTTCTAACTCGCGTAATGGCACCTTTTGGAGACGATGCCGTTGCATCATGGGCTATTATTGCACGCCTAACTGCTTTAGCTTTTGGTGGTATTTTTGCTTTATCAGGCGCCATTGGTGGTATATTTGGCCAGAATTTTGGCGCAGGTCAAATCAATCGGTTGGTTACCACCTACCGTGATGCATTAGTATTCTGTTTAATTTATACTTTATGCATGTGGGGGATATTTTACACTAAGACTTCATACATAGCGGCCTCATTTGGGTTGCAACGGGATGGTACAGACATTTTGAATGCTTTTACATCTGTCGGTGTTGGTAGTTACATTTTTATAGGTGCACTGTTTGTCTCTAATGCTGCGTTCAATAACTTGGGCAAACCCCGGCGAAGTGTTGTGTTAAATTGGCTTAAAGATGGAGTTCTAAGCTGGCCCCTGGCTATTTGGTTATCTGCTAGCTTTGGTGGAATTGGGATAATTTATGGACAGGCTATAGCAGGGATAATGATGGGGGCCTTTGCTGCATTATGGGGCTGGCGATATGTCTCTGCTTTAACTGTAGCTGATATGGCGATCACACAAAAATAGCGGGGCATGCAGCATTGCCGCTGACACCAACTGTGTATGCAAGCGAACCTCGACACGATCAGTCTTAAAGTGTTTCTGAATCCTCTTGGGCACCCGACGCGAGAAGTAATACTTGCGTTCCTTCAGTTTTAAATAGGAGCAACTTTGGTGGACCATATGGTGGCCTCCTGCATCAGACGACAATGAATATCGCTTGATATCAGGTGTTTGACTGCAGCTGCCTAAGGATTATGGTACCCCCACACGGCAAAACTAATTTAGTAAAAGCATTTATTATCAATTATTTGAAACAACTCATATTCCAAAAAGCGGTCCCAAAAGCGGTCCACAGACAAACAAAGACACTCTATAAATATTCCACGTTACGAAGCGAAAGCGGAAAACGAGCGTACAGCATCACCGCCAAGCGGATAATCTCAGGGCTCGTTTTAAAGTACCTGAATGGGGAGTGTTTTATGATACGGCGAGTTTACGAAACCACCCTGCACAGCTCAAGCTCGCTTTGTCTGACAGCACCCATTTTGGGCTACAAGATTTGGCTGAGGAATTCTTTGGTCCGTGAGTCCTGCGCGTTCTTAAAGAAGGTATCTGGTGGACCATGTTCGACGATAACTCCCCGGTCAGTGAAATAGATATGATCGGCAACTTCGCGGGCAAACCCCATTTCATGCGTCACGAGTATACACGTCATGCCATCCTCTGCGAGATTTTTGATGGTCTGCAACACTTCTCCAACAGTCTCAGGATCGAGCGCTGCTGTGACTTCGTCAAACAAAATCACATCAGGCTGCATGGCTAGTGAGCGAGCGATTGCCACACGCTGTTGTTGACCACCGGAAAGTTCACCCGGATAGGCATCTTCTTTGCCCTCGAGCCGCACTTTCTTGATCAAAGCTCGCGCCGCTTCTTCGGCCTTGACCTTGTCCTGCCCCAACACACGGACAGGGGCCATCATAACATTCTGCAAGGCAGTTTTGTGTGGGAACAGATTGTATTGCTGAAACACCATTCCCACTTTTTTGCGCAACTCTAACTTGTCGAGCTTCGGGTCATTTACTTCCTGACCTTCGACTTTGATGGAGCCTTTCTGAATATCATTGAGAGCATTTATGCAGCGGATCAAAGTCGACTTCCCAGAGCCTGACGGCCCAATTATGCAGATGACATCACCCTTCATGACGTCAAGTGAGATACCCTTCAGCACCTTCAGATCGCCAAAGGACTTATGCACATCTCTTAGTGAGATCATCGGCTCAGCGGGTGTCCAACTCATTTCAAATCCTTAAGTTATTACAGCATATTTTTTCTCCAACCACACGGTGAACCGTGCAATCGGATAGCAGTAGATAAAAAATAGAAGCAGGACAAAGCCATAGAACGGGGCTAGCAAATCTGGGCGACCTCCCTCGGAGGCCAAAGCCTGTCCGGTCAAAGTCATCACTTCGTTCACACCAACGATAGACGCAAGTACAGTCGCCATAGTCAGGATTGAATAGAGATTCATCCAGGGTGGGAGCATCCGCTTGACGCACTGGGGTATGATGATCAGCCATAGTGTCTGAAGGCGCGTGTAGGCAAGGCTTTCGGCGGCTTCCCACTGACCGCTGGGCAGCGATCTAACCGCGCCGCGCACAATTTCGGAGACGTTAGCCATGACTGGAAGCGACAAGCCCAGAATTGCCTTGAACCAATCTGGGAACGGAATTGTGAGACTGAAAAATTTGATCTCAAACGGCAGCAAGAACATCGCAAAAAACAGCAGAACCAACCAAGGCGCATTGCGGAAAAACTGGGTCACGAACCACGAGCTATGGCGCGTGACGGCCAGCAGTGATATTTGACACAGCCCAAGCATCGCCCCAACCACCGTGCCCAGTGCCATAGCGCTGATTGAGATTACTAGGTTGAAGATGAATCCTTTCAGTAGCAGCGGTGCCCAGTTCATTAATACTGCAAGTGGCGATTGCGCCTCGCTACCCGATTGCGCGAAAGCGATAGACGGTCCGATAATGGTTAGGAGAGCGATCGCCAACATATGCCAAGGAGTTAGGCTCAGAAATGGCTCAGGTTCGCGGGGTTTGACGGGCAACATCACCGGCAGATCAGTTTTGTACGTCATCCACCATACCCCGGAATTTTCATCGCCCGCTCCCACCGGTTCATGCCACCAACTAAGACACCGACGAGTACGAAATAGGCTAGCAGCAAAAAGACCATCATCTCTGTAACGTTGACATTGTCTGACCAAATTTGGTTGGCTTCGTACAGCATCTCAGGCACGGCAATCGCATAGGCCAGCGTGGTGGTTTTTACGAGGTTGACGAGATTGTTGTTCAGCGCAGGTAATACCACCCGGAAGGCCAATGGCAGTGTGATCTCGCGGTAGATTTGCAATTTTGAGAAGCCAAGCGCCTCGGCGGCCTCTACGGTGGATTTGGGCACAGCTTCGATGCCTGAACGGAAAATTTCGACGTTGAAGGCACCCGCAAAGAAGGAAAGTGAAATAGCGGCCCATGCGAAACTTCCCAAGATTGGTGATTGCCCACCCCAATCATTCTCGATCCGGGGCAACAAAGTTCCTATGGCAAAATAAAAAAAGTAGAGCTGCACTAAAGGAGGAGTATTACGGAAAATTTGGATGTAGCTGTTGATGATCCGCCGAGTCCATTTGAACGAAGACCCCTGCAGCCAAGCACCGATGATGCCGATGATTACCGAAAAAAACAGGCATACCATAGACAGCCAAACCGTTGTGAAGAAACCGTCGATCATGCGGTTTCTATCGTATTCGTCGTAGAGGAATGGCAGGTTTATTCCCGTCTCTTGATAAAGGACGCGGAACCAATCAAAAACGAAGTCCATACCGATTTCTCCGTCAGAAGACTTGACTGGGCGAAACCTGATGGCTTCGCCCAGCCCCGCGTTTACTTAAATTTGTCGTGCATGGCCTTAGCGAACGGTGTGTTTTCAACACCCCATTTCGTCTCAAGCGCAAGGATACGGCCCGTTTTATGCCAATCAATGATCATTTCGCTCATAAGGTCCGCAAAGGCTTGCTCACCCAATGCAACTGCCAAGCCCCACGGTGCGTCGTCAATAGTTTTTAGCGGCATTTCGTAGTCGGCCCAATCCGGATCGGCGGCTTTGGCTACAATTGCGCTATCATCATAAACGAACGCAGCGCAGTTGCCGCCTTTGAGGGCGGAATAAGCTTCTGCTGTGCCTTTAAACGCTACAATTTCAGCGCCATAGTTTTGCGACGTTGCTTTATTGTAGAAGGCGCCTTGAATTCCGCAAACTGGCTTGCCGCGTAGATCTTCCCAGTCTTTGAGCCCGAGGCTTTTAAGCGCAAGAATGTTGGTGCCAGAAGAATAATAGTTTGGCTCTGGGATCAAGACTACCTCACGGCGATCCGGCTTATCAGTCATCGTGGCGATCATTAGATCAATTTTGCCCTGTTCCAAAAACTGCATCCGGTTAGAGCTGACAACCGGCACAAATTCTATCGCAACGCCAAGCTTATTTGCGACGTCTTGTGCCAGATCAGGCTCGATGCCGATGACGGCACCAGATGTATCCAGAAAGCCGTAGGGTTTGTAGTCAGCTTTCACGCCAACAATTAGTGTTCCACGGTCTTTAATCGTGTCCAAAATATCTGCGGCTGCAGAGCTGACGCCCAGCGCTGCGACTGCGAGAGCCGTTGCGATTGCCTTGATTTTCATAGCTTTCTCCCCAATACCTAGGTTTAGTTGGATGTTCTCCGTCGACTTTTGGGAGAACCATTCTCTGCTGAACTATTGGGGCCGCGTTTTTTGGTATTGTCAAGGATGTACTGTCAGATGAAACTCGATTCAACCATACAAGGCTAAACTGTAGCGTCCGCAAATGACAATACACTCTCCGTTCCGCCACTTCAAAACAAGCCCAGAGATTATCCGGCTTGCCGTAATGCTGTACGTTCGTTTTGCGCTTTCGCTCCAACATATTAAGGGACCGCTTTATGAATGCGGGGAAGTAAGGCCCACCTGTAAAACCGGGCAAACCCATGCAACTGAGCTCAGGCAACACTGAAAGCTGGACGTAGGTGCGCGCGCTCCTGTCCGATAGAGCTCTGGTCTTTGGCCCCCGGTCCACCAGCCTAGGCAAGATGGTGCAGGGACCCTAGGTCAGGTTTAAAGTAGCAAAATGGGGCGTGTTTGGTCATCCAAAGACGCTATAAATACACCCTGCCCACTTCAAGAAAGTTTAATCTGACAGTACCAGCCAGACGGTCCAAAGCAGCCCAACTTTCGCGCTAATAGTTTGGTAGCGGTGCAGGTCGTTTGAGATCATTTACACTATGTAGGTAGGACACTGGACAATGCCTTTGCCGTTTTCTCGACGAGTTCGGATATCTGACCGTCTGAAATCGTAAAGGGAGGCGCCAAAAGAATATGATCGCCAAATTCCCCGTCGCGCGTCCCACTCATGGGATAGCAAATCAAGCCATGATCGAAGGCTTTGCGTTTGATCTGTGCGGCCAGTCGTAATGATGGATCGAACGGTTTTTTCAAACCACGATCCTTCACGAGCTCCACTCCGACGAACAAACCACGACCACGGATATCACCGACAAACGGATTTTGACCCAAATGTGCGTTAAGCGCGTCGAACAGTTTTCTGGATTGCTTCGAGACCGCAGTCAAGAGATCCCTATCGCGAATGGCCTTCACCACGGCCAGGCTGGCGGCACATGCAACCGGATGCCCAAGGTATGTGTGACCATGTTGGAAAAGCCCCGACCCCTTGCCAATGGTCTCATAGATGCTTCCGGTGCAAAGCATTGCACCGATCGGTTGATAGCCCGCGCCCAAGCCTTTCGCTATGCACAAGATATCTGGAGCTATGTCATCGGCCTCGCAGGCAAATAGGTGCCCAGTCCGGCCCATGCCGCACATCACTTCGTCCAAGATCAGCAGTACCCCGTATTGATCACAGATTTCGCGGATACGTTTGAAGTACCCCGCCACCGCAGGGACCGCCCCCATTGTTGCACCGACCACGGGTTCGGCCACAAAGGCCATCACCTTATCTTCGCCCAAGCGCAGTATCTCATTTTCCAGCTCTTGCGCAGTACGCTCGCCATATTCATGGACCGTCTCATCATCATAGCGGTCAACGTATTCGTAACAGGGTGAGATATGCGAGACATTCATGAGCATCGGTTCAAACTGGCGACGGCGCCATTGATTTCCGCCTGTTGCAAGCGCCCCGAGCGTGTTGCCGTGGTAACTCTGGCGGCGCGCGATAATGTGTTCGCGCTGCGGTTCGCCGTTTTCTAGATGGTATTGCCGTGCCAGCTTAAGCGCGGCTTCAACAGCTTCGGACCCGCCCGAGACAAAATAGACCCGATCTAACCCTGCTGGGGCGTGTTCGATCAAGACCTCAGCTAATTCCTCCGCCGGATTGCTCGTGAAAAACCCGGTGTGGGCCAAGGCCATCTGCTCTGTTTGCTCCTTGATCGCGGCAATGACCGCTGGGTCCCCATGTCCAAGGCAGGATACGGCGGCACCACCCGAGCCATCGAGATAGCGTTTACCGGTTTCGTCGATGATATAGCACCCCTCGCTTGCAACGGCTTTTACCGGCGGTGCCGTGATGTTTCGGGGGAAAACGTGGCTCATAGCGCACCTCTTACTGGGCTAAAACCCGCCTTTGCAGCACGGTCCACAAAGGCGGCGACAGAGGCTCCGTTGCTGTCAAATACCTGTCCGTCGGGGGCAAGATAGTTGTTTTCAAAACCGATCCGCGCGTGCCCCCCCAGCTCTAAAGCTGCGAAAAGGCAGTCGTGCTCTGCTTGTCCAAAGGCGCAAACAGACCAGCGCAGTTGATTATCCCCCATACTGTCAAGAAATGCGGTCAAATCCGCGATCGACGACTGTTGATTCTGCGCATAACGGCCAAGCACAAAAATCGCGCGGCGGTTTTGTTCAGGAATTTCCCCCTTATCAAATTTTTGAAGTAACGCGGTCACCTCGTCAGCATCATAGAGGATATGCTGAATATCCACTCCACGCTTCTCAGCCATAGAGTACGTCTTTTCAAACATCTCAGGCGAGCGGGAGATCTCCCGCAACGAAACGCTGGCCTCCGTATTCGCCAACTGGCTCAGACATTCATACTGGGCAGGCACATCAAAGATGCCTGCGGCCTCTGTGGAGACTTGGATCCGAAGTGTTGTCGCCTCCGCGATTTTTTTGGTCACGTCGCCGTACCGCACTGGGCATATTGAATGGCTTCCTGCAGCGTCCCTGACGTGGACGTGAATTGCCATAGCACCGGCTTCCTCGCACCGACATGCTGTCTCCACTATCTCTTGTGCAGTGATTGGCAACATCCAGTGATCAGCTTTTGACAAGCGAGCACCGTTCGGGGCTACCATAAGTTCAAAGGGTGTCGTCAACTAAATATCTCCGGAGCAGCGGCGCAATTATCTTTCGCCTCATTATCAGTCGACAATTACGCAAAAAGTCAATCGCGCAAAAAAATAACATATGTTATTTATTGTTAAGGAGGCGAATCAATGGATCCAACGCTCAAGACCAAGACGACTGAGGCCTTGAAAGAGGGCATTCTGGCGTTTTCACCTCAGATGAAGACGGCGGCGAAATATGTGATCGATTATCCATCCGACTTTGGATTGGATTCCATCCGAGAAACAGCTCGCAAGGCGCAAGTCAGCACCTATACTCTTGTAAATATGGCTAAAAATATGGGATTTGAAAGCTATGAGGCCTTTCGGCAGCCGTATCGACATGCGCTTGTCGCTTCGGCCGCGGTGCGAGCCGATCCCGACTGGATCGCCTTGCATCGGGATAGTTCGGAGTTTGGTAAGATCTATGCTGATGCCGCAAAAAACGCGCTTTCGATCGTCACACATTCGCTTGAGCGGCAGCAGCTCAAGGAGCTTGAAGACATCACAGAGATGCTCATTTCGGCAAACGCTGTTTATTTGACCGCGGTCAGGTCCAGCTATGCTGCCGCCTATTACCTGCATTACGTCGGTCGTATGGCCTTGCCGACGCTACAATTGATTCCGCGCCACCGTAACAGTGCGATCGACGATTTGAACGACGCAAAAGAAGGCGATGTGTTGATAGCGATCACCGTGACACCCTACTCCAGAGAGACGATTGAAGCCTGTGCATTTGCCAAGAAGAAGGGCGTAAAGTTGTTGTTAATCACTGATTCAGAAGTGGTGTCGCCAGAACTGCAAACAGAACACACATTGGTGGCGTCTACTTTAACGACCCATAATTTTGGATGCTTCTCAGGTATGATGGCATTGATCGAATTGCTCATGGCCTTCTTGATGAAACGCGGAGGTCTGGCGTCGCGTGAGCGTATCAAATCCTATGAAAAACTTCGGATTGAGAACAACGCCTATTGGGTCGCTCAAAAAAAACATTAGTTTTTCCGTGACAACCCATCAAACTTCTACAAAACTAACGTGGCCAGTGCCAGTGCGCTGGTGCTCAAACCTAGGGAGTTTTCCATGAAATATTCGACTACACTTGGCGGCGCAGTGGCCGCGGCCGCGATTGCAATGGGTGGGGCTGCTGCCGCTCAGGACCAACAGTTTATCTCTATCGGCACTGGCGGTGTGACCGGTGTGTACTACCCAACCGGTGGCGCGATTTGCCGCCTCGTCAACCGAGAGCGCAAAGAGCACGGCATCCGCTGCGCGGTCGAATCCACGGGTGGTTCCGTTTACAACATAAACACCATTAAGGCCGGTGAGCTTGAGTTCGGCGTAGCCCAATCCGACTGGCAGTTCCACGCCTACAACGGCACATCCAAATTCGCGGACAACCCTTTCCCGGAAGTCCGTGCGATGTTCTCTGTGCACCCCGAGCCCTTTACCCTGATGGTACGTGGCGACAGC
>ENA-ORDA01003274-ORDA01003274.1-marine-metagenome-genome-assembly--contig:-NODE-3274-length-11398-cov-3.472661_pt1 | contig 11398 bp, 8 predicted proteins | sample MGYA00237778_ERZ508506 | MGnify/ENA primary metagenome ERZ508506 (study PRJEB26177, sample SAMN06267891) | marine metagenome | isolation source: Monterey Bay, California, USA | place: Pacific...
GGTACGCCCCTTGTTTTATTTGATGAGCAAAGTGCCATGTATTCCAAGCGTATACCTTAGCATCGTCTGGATCATTAAAGAAGAATATAGCCGAACTAAATTCATCGAAGTACGAAAAAAAATGCAAGCAGTAGGACACGATGCCCAATGCAACCACAAAAAGCGGCTCGAGGTATGGATTGTATTTTTTGGGTATCATACAGAGCGGTAAAGACAGATCCTATTGCAAATGCTCTTTTAAACTTGCTTTGGCTAAGCCACTTTCATTGATAGCATCAAAATGCAAACGCTCTACCTGATTTACACGAGCAGCATCAAAGGGTGCTTCAAAGCGAATATAGTTATCTGAAAAACCTTGCATATTATCCCCTTGTTTTTCTTCCTCCCACAAAACCTCCATCTCCTTGCCAAGTTGACTCTCATAGAAAAAACGTTTTTTCTTCGCACTAAGTATTCTTAGGCGTTTCGCTCTATCTATTTTTTCTGCCTTGGTCACTTTACCTACCATCTTTTTGGCGGTAGTATTATTCCTTTCAGAATACGGAAAAACATGCAAGTAGCTAATATCTAGCTCAGTTAAAAACTCGTACGTTGTCAAAAAATGTTCTTCTGTTTCTCCGGGAAATCCTACGATCACATCTACTCCTATGCAGCAATCTGGCATCTGCTTCTTGATACGAGCTATGCGGTCTACATACAACTCACTCACATATTTCCGACGCATTTTGCTAAGAATCTCATCATCTCCACTTTGCAGGGGTATATGAAAATGAGGAACAAACTTATCACTTGCTGCTACAAAATCTATGACCTCGTTACTTAGCAAGTTAGGCTCTATACTACTAATACGATAGCGGTCTATCCCTTCTACCTTATCCAGCTCCACGACTAGATCATAAAAAGTCTCTGCATAATCCTGGTCTGCACCAAAATCACCAATATTCACTCCGGTGATTACTACTTCTTTTATATCTGTAGCAGCAACCTCCTTGGCTTTCGCAACTGTTTCTGCAACCGTAGCATTTCTACTCTTGCCTCGGGCTAAAGGTATCGTACAAAACGAACAAAAATAGTCGCAGCCGTCTTGCACCTTGAGGAAACTACGGGTTCTGTCTCCGTAGCTGAATGCAGGAATAAAGTCCTGTGTTTCCTTAATGTTCTTATTAAAAACAATTGCTTCATCCTCCTTTTTCAAAGAATGAAGATGCTCAATCATATTGAATTTCTCTGCAGCTCCTAGCACCATATCCACGCCTGGTATCTCAGATATTTCTTTGGGTTTTAGCTGCGCATAGCATCCAATAACCACTACATAGGCTTCTGGATTTTGCTTGAGCACACTCTTCACTGTAGTACGGCATTTTTTATCTGCATTGTCCGTTACCGAGCAAGTGTTAATGATATAGATATCAGCTTCGTCTGAGAAATCTACACGTGAGAAACCATTGTCCTCCAATTGGCGAACGATAGTACTACTCTCTGAAAAATTGAGCTTACAGCCCAAAGTGTGTATAGCTACGCGCGACATAGCTGCAAATTTAAGTTTAAGTCTACGATAAAAGTGCGTTTAGACATAATTTCAAAATCGTGGTAGGTATCCACCGAAGGCACTAGGCTTATAATCACCCCCCATAATTAATTGGAAACATCCTATCTTCGCTTACTCAAAATGACCACAAACGACATACTACGCAGAACCCGATACGCATTCGATTTTAAAAATCAAGAAATGCTAGACATGTTCACATCTGGCGGCATCAAACTTAAGCTCTTTGATGTAAAAGCAATCCTGTTTAGAGATGACGATGATGAGTTTAGAGAAGCCACACAAAGAGAACTTGCGGGTTTTTTAAACGGATTCATTAACTTGAAAAGAGGCAAACGTGAAGGGCCTCAGCCTGAGCCAGAAGAAATTTTAACCAACAACATTGTACTAAGAAAATTTAAGATTGCAATGAACTGGAAGGACGACGACATTTTAGAAACACTAATGCTTGGCGATATGCGATTTGGCAAACATGAGCTAAGTGCACTGTTTAGAAGACCTACACATGCTCACTACCGACTCTGTAAGGATCAACTCATCCGAAAATTACTAATTGGTATGCACGTTAGACACAGAACAAAATAGAAAATAATCGAGGCAGCCCGAACATTAGACCTTGCCTACCTGTATATAGTCAAATGAATAATACCGTAAAACGCACCATTAAGAAGATATACCCTGCGAACAAAGTAAATATGGGGGGTCATTTACTTGACCAACCACTTCCAAATAAGGAGCTCCAAAGTTTAGACCCTTTTTTGCTCATACACCATTGGCACCAAATGCTTCCCGGCGGACAACGACCACAAGAAGCAGGTGTAGGACCACATCCACATAGAGGATTCAGTCCCGTTACTTTTATTTTCAAAGGCGCAGTAGAACACAGAGATTCACTCGGCAAACATGCTACTGTGCATGCAGGAGGCACGCAATGGATGTTTGCGGGAAGAGGAATAACACACAGCGAACGTTTCCCAAGTGAGCTTACTGAAAACGGTGGCGAGTTAGAATTTATACAATTTTGGGTAAACTCTCCTGCAGCCAATAAGATGGACCAACCCTACTATCAGCCCATACAACTTGCAGATACGCCACTCGTAGAAGAAAATAAATCTAAACTATGGGTCGTAAGTGGCAGCTACAAGGGAACAAAAGGGGCAGCACCTACTAACAGCCCACAGCTACTACTAAGAGGTGAATTGCAAAAAGATGGTATACTAGAAATACCCATAAGCTCTACCTTCAATACGTTGATATACGTGCTTGAAGGAGCATTGAAATCTGGCGAACACACCATCCTAACCAAGGATATGGCCATATTTCAAAACGACGGGGACCTTGTAGAAGTTAAGGCCATGGCAAACACGCGATACATTGTATTGGCAGGAGAACCCATTAATGAGCCAGTAGCCCAATATGGACCATTTGTAATGAACACCGAAACGCAACTTATGGAGGCTGTCAGAGACGCTCAAATGGGTAAAATGGGTGTTCTAATAGAATCATTTGACGCAACGGATTAACCGTATTTAGTGTCTGCGGCGCGGCCCTCCGTTCTCTTACCAAAAGTTTTCTTTCTTTGCAGAGCACGTATGCAGTCACACCTACCAGCATCACTATCCAAAATTATTAGAACCTATTTCCTAGGACTAGGAATCTTTACACTATTTCGACTCATTCTTCTTGTCAGTGAATGGCACCGACTCGGAGATACTTATGATATAGCAACTATTTTTCAAGCATTCTTGATGGGCATTCGATTTGATACGGTTATCCTATGTTATATACTAGCCTTGCCTTTTCTGCTATTGAGTGTTGGTCTCTTTTTACCCAAAGCCAACCTCAAACTAGAAGGCACTGTCCGTTTTCTTATCATTCTGCTGTGTAGTATTGCCTTCGGAATTTCTGCAGCAGATATCCCCTATTTCAACCATTTTTTTTCCCGACTATCCATCACAGCTTTGGAATGGATGGACAGTCCTATGTTTGTGTTGGGGATGATTGTACAAGAGCCTAAGTATTGGCTTATACTTCTGCCCGCAATACTCCTTACATGGAGTTTTACACGTATAGTTCTACGTATTTTTGATACTACAAATCGCCCTACGCGGCGTATTGCCAATATAGCATTTACAGTCGTAGGGGTTCTCTTGCTGGTAGCCGGTATGCGTGGACGATTGGCACACAAATCTCCCATACGCGTTGGGACAGCCTATTTTAGCCAAAGTGCCTTTTTAAATCAGCTCGGTCTGAATCCAAACTTTACTTTTTTAAAAAGTTATCTGTTGAGTAAGAAAAAAGAAAACCAAGGAATCCATTTTATGAGCGACTCGTTGGCTTTATCTATGACTCAGCATTTTTTGGCCATTGAGAATAAAGATACTATGTCTATATCTAGGATACAGGGCATATCTCCGACGCAACATAACCTGAAAAACGTAGTAGTCATACTTATGGAGAGTATGAGTGCTAACAAAATGACTCGGCATGGTAACCCCCACAACCTGACCCCTTTTTTAGATAGCCTGTCGCATAAATCTGCCTATTACCCAAATGCATATTCCGCTGGTATACATACATTTAATGGCATTTTTAGTAGCCTTTTTTCTCTGCCAGCTATCTATAGAAAGCACCCCATGAAAGGAGCGGTTATAGCTGAATATGATGGCCTTTTTGAAAACACAAAGAAACAGGGACATCACACCATCTATTTCTGTACGCACGACGGTCAGTTTGATAATGTAGAAGGATTTCTTACCGCCAATAAATGTGATGAAATAATAGCTGCAGACGACTACCCCAGCGAAGAAATAAAAAGTACACTTGGCGTACCAGATGACTATATGTTTCGCACAGCAGTACCTAAACTCACCCAAATAGCATCTACCAACACACCCTTTACTGCTGTTGTTATGACGGCTAGCGATCACGGACCCTATTATATTCCTCCCTATTTCAATGCTAAAAGCAAGGATAAAAAACAACAAATCGTGGAGTACGCTGATTGGAGCTTACGTACCTTTTTTGAGCAATCAAAAGAGCAACCGTGGTACGATAGTACTCTTTTTGTATTGGTAGCAGACCACGGTGCGGTCATGCATACAGTATATGATATGCCGCTTAGTTTCAATCACGTACCGCTACTATTTTTTGCTCCCAATGGTGAGATACCCGCTCAAGTAAACCCAGAAGTCACTGGCCAATTGGATGTATTCCCAACAATTATGGACTATTTAAACCTCCCCTTTGAAAACAAAACCTTAGGTACCAACCTTCGCGATACTGTGAATAGACCGTATATGTATTTCAATGGAGATGATAAATATGGCGTTTTAGATCACGACTGGTTTCTCATACAAAAAGAAGATGGTAGCTCAGGACTCTATCGGTATTAGGTAGAAGATTTAACAAACTATGCGGCGGCGAAGAAAGCCAAGGTAGATAGTATGCGGGCGTATGCTGAATCTCAATTGCAGACCTACCAGTATATCCTGAAGAACAACAAACGCTAAGCAACGCAACACCAGAAAGGCATTTGAAGGAGTAGACCCAAAGGGTAGATATGCGCCATATACAGATATCCAAATGTTGTGCTTCAAACAAGAGAAACGAATTGGATGAGTTTAAATGCAGAAATAGAACTAATTAGCTGATAAAGGAATAAAGTACATCATGTGTTTGATCCATACAACCCTTTGGGATATTCTGGAACCTTGAAGAAGCTCACGCAACACTCTAACCCTTCTTCAAGGTGAAACCAAACGTACTGCCTATACCAATGGTGCTTCGCACATTGATCGTTTGTTTGTGCGCTTCTATGATGTGTTTTACAATCGCTAGTCCCAAGCCACTGCCCCCTTGGTCACGGCTTCTTCCTTTGTCTGTACGGTAAAATCGCTCAAATAAGCGGGGCAAGTGCTCCTCTGCTATACCCTCTCCATTATCTGATATCTCGGTGAGGATACTCTTGTCCATATCGTAAAATCCAATGAGAACTTGCCCCTCATTCTTACCATATTTTATGGCATTCACAACAAGGTTAATCAGCACTTGTCTCACCTTAGCTTTGTCACCTTCTACCAGCAATACTTTGGTATTTTTCTTTTTAAAACGGACAGCTATTTTCTTTTCCTTCGCTTGATTCTCTAGCATTTCTATGACCTCGTCTGCCAGTTTCACCACATCAAACAGCTCGATGTCAAGCGGCGGCTTATCTCCTTCTAGCCTACTTATGCTGGTGAGCTCATCTACCAACTCTATGAGTCTCTCTGTACTATTGCTCGCTTTTGTTAAGAAGAGGTGATTTACCTTCTTGTCTTCCAAAGCTCCATCAAGCAGCGTATGTATATAGCCTTGTATACTTTGAATGGGCGTTTTCAGCTCGTGGCTTACATTGCCCAGAAACTCATGTCGGTAGTTTTCTTGCTCTTTGAGTTGATCTACTTCCTTGCGATTCTTCAACATCCAGTCTAGCACTTCATTGCTTACCGTTTCTATTGGGTCGTTGTTGTACTTATCTAAAGCACGCAGCTCATTTTCATCGTGTGTCTTAAAACGATAAATGCTCTTGTATATGAGTTTTATCTTGTTGTAAATGAATGCTTGCAAGAGATAATTGAACACCAAAAAACACACGCACAACACAACCACAAAATTGACCAAAGCAACAAAAATATCTGCACTTCCTATGGCGATAATAGCCGTAGATATGGTCGCCGCTAGCAAACCCGCAATAAATGCAATGGAACGAGGATTGGCGTTCTTTTTCACTCTACAAATTTATAACCTACTCCCTTGATTGTCTTGATGCGATAGTCCCCTATTTTTTCGCGAATCTTACGTATGTGCACGTCAATCGTTCTATCGACTACATCTACATCATACCCCCATACTTTGTTCAGAATCTTATCTCGTGTATACACTTGGCCTGGCTTACTTGCTAGCAAGTAAAGGAGCTCAAACTCTTTCTTAGGGAGTACTAATTTCTCTCCCCGTAAGCTTACATCAAACGTGTTGCGGTTTATTGTGATATCGCCAACAGAGAGCGTATCGGATAGTATGTTCTCTTTTTTTCGTTTGAGCAACGCTTTTACTCTGCTGGTCAATACGCGGGGTTTTATCGGTTTCTTGATATAGTCGTCTGCCCCAACATCAAATCCCGCAAGCTCAGAGTATTCCTCGCCACGTGCTGTCAAAAAAGCAATATAAATATCTTTCAAATGGGGGTCTTTGCGTATCTGACGGCACGCCTCTATGCCATCCATTACCGGCATCATTATATCTAGGAGTATGAGATCTGGTTGCTTGTCTTTAGCCTTTATTACTGCATCTTGTCCATTATTTGCCGTGTAGCACTTGTACCCTTCTTTTTCGAGGTTGTATTTCACCAGTTCTAATATGTCTGGTTCGTCATCTACTATGAGTATCTTTTTTGCCATAATTGTACGTACAATGGTCCCACCATAAAACCACTACAACATTACCCCAAAGTTAAGAGAATATTATTTTCGAAGACAGCATTATCTTTCGTTACTTAGTCTAATAATTGTTGCAGTAGCGCTTCTAGTTCGTGACTGCGAAAACCTGATTTATAGATACGGCCTTCTTTATCCAACAAAAATGTAGCAGGAATACTGCGTACTCCATACAATTGTGCTGCACTGGATTTCCATCCGCCTAGGTCGCTTACGTGTTTCCACGTTAGGCCATCTTTGGCTATTGCTGATTTCCATTTGGGTGCGCTATTATCCAGAGACACTCCGTATATCTCAAACCCTCGTTCTTTATACTTTTCATAAATCGCTTTTACTGCAGGATTTTCTCTCCGACAAGGCCCACACCAACTTGCCCAAAAATCTATAAGGACCACTTTACCTCTGAGCGATGATAAAGCAAGCAGATCTCCTTCTGGTGTTTTTAGGTTAATGTCTGGAGCCAATGCCCCTAAAGTGGTTGGCCCAAGCTGCTTTACTAACGTTTGTAGGTTTTTGGTATAACTCGATGCGGGCATGGTCTTACCCATTTTTTCACTGGCGAGTAACATAAGTTTAGGATCCGGCTTACTAAAGAGATACTTAACAGCAAAATAAGTAGCGGGTGTAGCTTTTTCACTTCGAATGAAATCTTCAATATTTTTGGAACGTTTTTTCACTAGCGCTTCATAGCGTTGATTTGTCCGCGTACGAAGTTCCGGCGTTACAGTAGTAGGATCTAAACCCGCTATCTCCGCATTGAATTTTGCCATAGTTGCCTCAAACTGTGTATACGTTTTGTAAAGCTTGAGCATTTCTACATTGTACAAACCACCCTCCATAGTAACCTCATATGGTGCTGCTTTGGTAATACTCATTTTTACGTTTGCACCACTTTCGAGTATTAGTGGTATTCCTGGAGGCTGAGGACTACCAAAAGTGATATAGTATAATGAGCTTTCTTCTGCTGCATCGCCAGCAAAATTCAAGGCTCCTTTTTTTACATAAGCACTATCTTTTATATCCAGCTTAGTGTCCGTAATTCTACTCAATATCACCAGAGATTCATCCGGCAAATTAGTAGTTATTTTTAAAGTAAAACCAGTATCCGATACTGCATTGTCCCTAGCATTAACGCAAGCTGATGCACTCAGTATTATAGTTAAAGACAGTAGTAAACTCTTCATATTCATTTCTCTCATTGTTATTTCTGTAGTGTACAGTACAAGGACTATACCGTTTTTTATTTACTCTTCAATGCGCTAGCAAGTAACTGACTTGTTTTCTTTGGGTCAGCCTTTCCTCCACTCTTCTTTTTTACCTGCCCTATGAACAGACCAATTAAGTTTGTCTTTCCTGCCTTAAAGGCCGCTACTTTATCAGGGAACTCCTCCAAGACCTCATCTATCCATGATTGCAATACCGTGTCATCATCCATTAGTGCCAGATTATGCTCTTGTATTAGCTCAATTACTTCACGACTTGGACTTTCTAGCAATAACGGGAAAACCGTCTGCTCTGCAACACTAAAGTTAATAGTACCCTTATCTATAGACGCTATAATGTCTGCAATAGTTGCAGGACTTAACGGGAAGCGTTCTATATGTGTAGCATGGCTATTTACCCAACTTTTCACTGCGCCCATCACCCAGTTGGCTGCGGCTTTGTAGTTGGTTGTTTCTTCACACACCGCAATGAAGTAGTCTGCCACCTCCTTGCTCTCTGTCAATATACCCGCATCGTAGTCATTTAACATAAGCTCATTTGTAAACCTCTGAAAAAGCTCTTTGGGCAAAGCAGGCATTCGCTTGCGCATCTCTGCTATCCACTCTTGGGTAACTACAAGCGGTGGCAAATCCGGTTCTGGGAAGAAACGGTAATCGTTTGCATCTTCCTTACTACGCATACTAAAAGTAGTACCCTTCATCGCATCAAAACTTCTTGTTTCAGAGAATATCTCCTCAGCATTATCCGCCATTTGACACTGACGTTCAAATTCGTGCTCTATGGCTTTTTTCACGTTGGACATAGAGTTCATATTCTTCACCTCTACTTTTACACCAAACGCTTCTCTCCCTAGCGGTCTTATAGATACATTGGCATCGCATCTGAGGCTACCTTCCTCCATGTTTCCATTGCACACCCCGAGATATCGCACCAATTTTCTTACTTCAGACAGGAAAGCATATGCTTCATCTCCACTTCTAAAATCTGGCTCCGTTACGATCTCTACTAGCGGAGTTCCAGCGCGGTTATAGTCCATTAGAGTGTTCACAATATCCAGGTCATGAAGACCCTTACCCGTATCTTCCTCCATATGGATTCTGGTCAGGTTTATATCTTTAGATGTCCCGTCGGGCAGCGTGATTTCTATCTTACCGTTATTGCAAATAGGGGTATCCATCTGCGTAATTTGATATCCCTTTGGCAAATCTGCATAGAAGTAATTTTTTCGATCGTAAGTATTGTACTCTCGGATATCACAACCGCAAGCTAAACCTAGCATAATTGCCATATTCACTGCTTCTCTATTGTGTACAGGTAACGTACCTGGATGACCTAGGCTAATAGGACTCACCAAGGTGTTGGGTGCTTCACCAAAGGCAACTTCATCTGCACAAAATGCCTTAGACTCGGTATTGAGCTGAGCGTGTATTTCTAGTCCAATGACTACTTCGTATTTGTCGTTTTTTAACATTTCTATGCGCTCACAAATGTAGTGGCTAATTCTTTCACTTTTGATAGCCCACTGGAGTCTGCTCCCCCAGCCTGAGCAAAGAATGGTTGACCTCCGCCACCACCTTTCACCTCTCTGGCCCACTCCCGTATTAGCTGGCCTGCATTCCAGCCTTTCTCATTTATTAGATTATCACTAATCATAATGCTTATGCTCGGCTTACCATCTATATCTGCTAATAGAACGCAAAATAGACTTTCAATTTCTTCTTTAAATTGGAAACACAAATCTTTGGCTTGTGCTGCATTGCTAACCGTTATAATATCTACAATAGACGTAACTCCATTTACTTCAACTGCTTCTACTTTAAGCTTCTCTTTGAGAGACCCCAGCTTCTGGCTTTCAAAGGCAGAGAGTCTCTCTTTTACTGCTGTATTTTCTCGTTGTATGGATTGCAACGCCTTTAAAAGATCTTGCGGATTACCCAGCTCAGTTCCCAGTTGTTCCAAAAGATTCATCCGATCTTTGATGAATACATCTACCTTGTTGCCCGTAATGGCCTCTATCCTACGAACACCTGCAGCTACCGCACCTTCATGTACTATTTTGATACTGCCAATATGTGCTGTGTTTTTGACATGTGTACCGCCACAAAGCTCTACGGAGTAATCTTTGTCAAACGCAATAACACGAACAGTATCTCCGTATTTCTCGCCAAATAGAGCCATAGCCCCTTTGCCTACTGCCTCGTCAAATGGCACGTTGCGTGCTTCCTCTAGTGCAACAGCTTCCCGTATTTTGGCATTTACGATGTTTTCTATTTGCTCTATTTCTGCTTTCTCTACTTTCTGAAAATGAGAAAAATCAAAACGTAAATGCTTCTCATTCACCAAGGAACCTTTCTGAGCTACATGCTCTCCAAGCACCTCTCTGAGAGCCGCTTGTAGCAAGTGTGTAGCACTGTGATTGAGCGTTGTCGCTCTTCTTTTTTCAGCATTTACTTTAGCCACAAAAGTTTGGTGCAAATTACTAGGTAACTTGTCTGCGACATGCACAATGAGTTGGTTTTCTTTCTGTGTATCGATGATGCCAATTTTATCTTCATCCTTACTACCAATAATCACCCCTTTATCTCCTACTTGTCCACCGCTTTCTGCATAAAATGGCGTGAGATTAAACACAAAATGGAATTGTCTCTTTCCTTTAGTCTCTACTTCTCTGTAGCGGGTAATTTTTACGGTTGTTTCTGTGTAATCATATCCCACAAATTCTTCTTTTTCGTCTTCAGTTACGACTATCCAATCACCCGACTCTTTTTTGGCATCTGCCCTACTACGATCTTTCTGCTGCTGCAAAGCCGCTTTGAAACCCACTAGGTCCACTTCTATTGCTTTTTCTTTGGCTAGCAGTTGCGTCAAGTCTACAGGAAACCCAAAGGTATCATACAATTCAAACGCGTCTGTGCCACTTACATTCTTCGTACCGTTACTAGAGAACTCATCAAAAAGCTTTAAGCCTTTATTTAGAGTATTTAGAAAAGACTTCTCTTCCTGCTCTACTACCTTTTTTACAAAAGAACCCTGTACATCTATCCCCGCAAATACATCGTTAAACGTAGCCACAAAACCGGGCACTAAATCAGTAAGAAATGGCCTCTCTAAACCCAAAAAACTGTACCCATATCTCACTGCTCTTCGCAATATT
>ENA-ORDA01003283-ORDA01003283.1-marine-metagenome-genome-assembly--contig:-NODE-3283-length-11379-cov-3.354274_pt1 | contig 11379 bp, 9 predicted proteins | sample MGYA00237778_ERZ508506 | MGnify/ENA primary metagenome ERZ508506 (study PRJEB26177, sample SAMN06267891) | marine metagenome | isolation source: Monterey Bay, California, USA | place: Pacific...
TACCAAACGGTATAATGCAACAATTGAAGAAAAATACTTTGATCCAGTTATTGAAGGAATGTATAAAGTATACAATGAAGGGACCGCAAAAAACATACAAATACCGGGTATCGAAATTTGTGGAAAAACAGGAACTGCAGAAAATTATACAAAGATTGATGGAAAGCGAGTTCAACTAACTGATCATTCTATTTTTGTTGCTTTTGCACCAAAAGAAAACCCTGAAATTGCCATAGCAGTTATTATTGAAAACGGTTATTGGGGTTCAAGATGGGCAGGAAGAATAGCTGGACTAATGATTGAAAAATATTTAAAAGGAGAAATAACTAGAACAGATATGGAAAACTTCGTTCTAGATGGTAGTCTTATGGAAGAATATGAAAAACCTTATTCAGGAAAACCCTTTAAAATTAATTATTAATGCTTAAAACTAAAGGATCAAAATATGACTGGGTTACTATATTTATTTATATAGCTTTAGTTGCTATTGGTTGGATTAACATATATTCTGCGTCATTTAATGAAGCCTCTACAAGTTTTTTTGATGTAAAACAGGTGTACACAAAACAATTGATGTTTATTTGTCTAAGTGTGCTATTAATTATTTTTATACTCGCTATTGAAGCAAAATTTTATGAAAGATTTTCTAGTATTATATATCTAATAGCACTCATTTCACTTCTTGGATTATTTCTTTTTGGTAAAAATATTAATGGAGCTACCTCCTGGTATGCTGTTGGTGGATTCACAATTCAACCTAGTGAATTTGCTAAAGTTGCTACTTCTCTTGCATTGGCAAAATACGTTAGTGATATTCAAATTGATCTATTAACATATCAAGATCAAATAAAATCTTTAATTATTGTTTTTTTACCAGCTATTTTAATAATACCGCAACCAGATCCTGGAAGCGCACTGGTCTATTTAGCACTAATTTTTGCATTATACAGAGAAGGACTACCTACCATATATTTGTTATTTAGTTTTATTGTAGCTGCTTTATTTGTTGCTACATTATCGTTTGGGACGGTCTGGGTTTCCTTGCTAATATTATTAATAACAGGAATTATAATTTTTAAAAGTGAAAAAAAATTCATCTTTAAGTATGGAATTTTAGCAGTTGCTTGTATTGGCTTTTCAATTTCTGTTAATTTTATCTTTGAAAACGTTCTAGAACAACGACATAGAGATCGTTTTAATATTGTTTTAGGAAAACAAGTTGACACCAAAAGTATCGGATATAACACCAATCAAAGTGAAATTGCGATTGGTAGTGGTGGATGGACCGGAAAAGGTTGGCTACAAGGTACACAAACTAAAGGTAAATTTGTGCCGGAACAGGATACAGATTATATTTTTAGTACCGTAGGAGAAGAATGGGGATTTTTAGGAAGCATGGGAGTTGTAGTACTTTTTTTATTCTTAATCATACGCTTGCTAATTTTATCGGAGAGACAGAAATCTCAATTTAGTAGAATTTACGGGTACAGCGTAGCGTCAATATTATTTTTTCATTTTTTTATAAATATTGGAATGGTTTCAGGGTTATTACCAACCATTGGCATCCCATTGCCATTTTTTAGCTATGGTGGCTCGGGACTTTGGGGCTTTACTATATTACTTTTTATATTTATCAGGCTAGATGCATCTAATTATATTAACCATTAATTGTATCCGTTAAATTAATTTTTAACATCAAGAGCATCTCTTAAAGCATTACCTATTAACATAAAAGCAGTCACCAAACTCATTATTGCCAGACCAGGAATAATAGCTAAATAAGGTTTACCAAGGATTATATAAGAATAATGATCCTTAATAATACCGCCCCAACTAGGCATTGGTGGTTGAGCTCCAATTCCTAGGAAGCTTAGGCCGCTTTCTATTAGTATAGCTGCAGCAAAGTTTGCTGCCGAAATAATAATCACAGGAGCCATACTATTTGGTAAAATATGTTTTGTTATAATTCGAAAATTATTAAACCCTAGTGCTTTTGCGGCGTTTACATATTGCATTTGTTTTACACTCATTACCTGACCTCTGACAACACGTGCAACTTCTACCCACATAGTCAATCCTACTGCTATGAAGACTTGCCAAAAACCCTTACCTAAAGCCAATGTAATTGCTATGACTAATAAAAGAGTAGGTATGGACCATGTAACATTTATAACCCACATAATGAATGCATCAACTTTACCTCCAAAATAACCAGCAACAGCACCCATAGATATCCCAATGATCAGCGAAATAAAGACCGATACAAATCCAATAGCTAATGAAATACGAATTCCTATAAGCATCCGACTTAACAGGTCTCTACCGTATTTATCAGTTCCTAGTAAAAAGTGTTTTTCTGCAATATATAACTCGGGGACTTTATTAATATTATCAGCTTTAAAAAACAACGAACTAGGGTAATCTTTGATAATTCCATCTACTCCTTCGTCATTATATTCTGTAATTCGTAGTAAATCATCCTGAATTATATAATCAGAAATAGGAATTTCCAGAGCAGTATTTTTTTTTCCGATAAAAAATTCTGAAAAAGAATTTTGTTCTTCTTCAGCATAAGGTATTTTTAGCATTTTGACCTTAAATCCAGGAGACTTCGAGTGAATTGATAAATGCATTTGATTAGCATTTTTAGAATCATCAGGAGCTAAAACATAGGCAAACAAAGCTAGACATACACAGGCACATAAAAAGATAAAACTAAAAACGCCCCATGAGTTTCTTTTAAACTTTTGCAGCGTTAATTTTGTTAGTGATGTTGAGGAATTTTTCACATGCTAATTTAATCATAAAATTATTAAATTAATCCCTAACATTAGCTAGTTTACCGTTATTATTGGTTGACTTTAGATCTTGTAATATATTAATACCCTCTTCTATGTAAATGTCGTTACCTAAGCTTTTATGCCATCGTTTTCTTTTTTTAAAAAGAATTGAATCTTGTTTCATGAGTTCGATTTCAAAAGGTAAAGATTCATAAATTAATTTATTATCGTAATTATCTATTGAATCAAACTTTTTAGTTTCATCGATTCTGCTTTCTATATCTTTTTTATAGGATTCATAATTTAAGTTAACGGTAGTAACGTCGCGACGATTTTTTATCCATTGTGCATTCTCATCAATTAATTTTAGTTGTTGGCTTTTAGTTATTCGCTCGACACTTCTGCTAATTGTTTTCTCGTAATCTATATTTCCATTCCAAACTTCATAATTTGCAGGCTCGATTTTATCATAGGGTAAGGGATTGTTATAATCTTTTTCTCCAATATCTATGTAACTGTATCGATCTGCCATGACTACATCACTTTTAACTCCTTCTAGTTGTGTTGAACCTCCATTAACTCTATAAAATTTTTGAGTTGTTAGTTTTAAAGAACCCATATCACCCATTTCATTATTGCGAAGCCATTGATTTAAATCTAATAAATTTTGAACCGTTCCTTTACCATAAGATTGCTTAGACCCAACGACTATAGCTCTTTTGTAATCCTGCATTGCAGCTGCTAAAATTTCTGAAGCTGAAGCTGAAAGCTCATTTACCAATATTACCAAAGGACCATTCCAAACAATTTCGTCATCATTATCGTTTAATACTTCTTTTTTACTACCCGAAGAAGCTACTTGGACAATTGGACCTTCTTTGATGAAAAGTCCAGCCATATCAACCGCTGTTCTTAGAGAACCACCGCCATTTCCACGTAAATCAATAATAAGACCTTCCATTCCTTCTTTTTTCAATCTTATAATTTCTTTTTTTACATCACTTGCGGCATTTCGCTCCTTATAATTCTGCATATCAAAATAAAATTGCCGCAAATCAATCAATCCATAGTTTTTATCATCCTTTTTGATAAGGGTCGATTTTGCGTAAGTTTCTTCTATTTCTACTACATCTCTGGTAATTATTTCTTCTTCGATACTTCCATCTACACGCTTGATCGTTAATATTACCTTAGTCCCTTTTGGTCCTTTAATTAACTTTACAGCATCGTCCAAGCGCATACCTACAACACTTACTGCTTCTTTTTCACTTTCTTGTTTCACCTTCATAATCATGTCACCTACTTCCACGTGTTCACCACGCCATGCGGGACCACCTGATATCACTTCTACAATTTTTATATAATCATTTTTCTTTTGTAATCTTGCTCCTATCCCTTCTAATTTACCTGACATTTGTAGCTCGAAACGGTCTCTATCAGAGGGAGCAAAATAGTTAGTGTGAGGATCAAATTCTTCAACTATAGTATTTAAAAAAATGCCAAAATAATCTTTACTCTCTAAATCATTTACAAAATCAAAATATTCACTCATGGAACTTTTTGTATTTTCCCTTGCTTCTATTTCAATTTCACTCAAATTTTTAGGGTCTTCGTAGTCCTCGTTTTTTCCTTCTGTAGGTTTCTCATTGAGATTAGTTCCGTTTTCTTCGATTAGATCGTAATAATTTGAAATAGTGGTAAATTTAAGTTGTTTTCTCCAGCGATTTTCAAGTGCTTTTATATTTTTTGGGTATGTTATTTTATCATAATCTACATTCAATTCTTCGTCAATACTATAATCAAATGGCATTTCTAAAATCCGAGGATATATTTTTTCTATTTCGGCAATTCTCTCAGTCAAACGTGTATAGACTAGCTTGAAAAATGTGACGTCTTTTATTTTAATCTGATCATCAATAGCAGTTTCATACTGTTTAAATTCCTCAATATCTGAATTTAAAAAATAACGCTTTAATGGGTCTACACCATCTATAAAATTTTTGTAAATATTTCTTGAGAAAGCGTCATCCATATCCTTGGGGCTATAATGTCCTTTTTCCAAGACGTAAGTAATTAAGTCTATGAGTAACTTATCTTTTTCTGGATTGTCAAACTTCTTGGTAGTAAAACTACAAGAAGCAATCGCCACAAAAACAGCAACAAGTAAAACTTTAAAATTCTTTTTCATAATTCTCATAACTCATTTTTTATCAACAACTAAATTATATAAAATATACTGCCTGTGAGTCAGAAATGATACTAATTTTTTGTTAAAGCAAGAGGAACAATACTTAAGCTATTAAAACAATTATTCAGAAGTAATTATTATGTATTTTAGCTAAAGTAAAAACTTATAATGAATTCAAAAAAACCTCTAATTCTAGTTACTAATGATGATGGAATTAATGCTCCAGGCATTCGCTTTTTGATAGATATAATGAATGATTTTGGCGATGTAGTGGTAGTTGCTCCAGATTCTCCACAAAGCGGTATGGGACATGCAATAACTATCAATAATACTCTTTATTGCGAGCCTATTGTTATTAATAAAAATGAACCGCAATCTGAATACAATTGTAGCGGAACACCTGCTGATTGTGTGAAAATTGCAGTCAATGAAATATTAAAAAGAAAACCGGACTTATGTGTAAGTGGGATAAATCATGGTAGCAATTCTTCCATTAATGTTATTTATAGTGGAACTATGAGTGCAGCTGTTGAGGCTGGAACTAAAGGTATACCTGCAATTGGTTTTTCATTACTAGACTATTCACTAGATGCAGATTTTACACATTCAAGAGAATTTATAAAAAGAATCACTTCAGAATGTTTGAACAATGGATTGCCAAAAGGGGTCGTTTTAAATGTAAATATTCCTAAAATTTCAAACACCAAACTAAAAGGAATAAAAATATGTAGACAAGCGAATGGTGTTTGGGAAGAGAAATTCGACAAAAGAACTAATCCATTAGGCAGAGAATACTATTGGCTTGGCGGAAAGTTTGTAAATTATGATCAGGGAGAAGACAACGACGAATGGGCTCTTGAGAATGGATATGTATCTATTACCCCAACCAAATATGATTTAACAGCGCATCAAGCCATTAAAAACATTAGCAATTGGAAGCTTTAAAAAAAGAAGTACTTATTGGTTTAATAATTGGAATCATTTCTAATGTAGCAGGAAGCTATTTATATATTTATTTTTTCTCTACTTTTAGTCTAGAGGAAACTATCAATAAAGCAATTGAAACAGGTGTTATTGGAAATATCATAGCATTAGGAGCAATATTAAATCTATTTGTTTTTTTTATTTTCATAAAAAAAAATCAGATATACAGGGCCAGAGGAGTTTTATTTGCGACTGTTATAAGTGCGTTAATTATACTTTTTACTAAGTTTTATTAATTATGAAATATTATATCATTGCTGGAGAAGCGTCAGGCGATTTACACGGAGCAAATTTAATGAAGGCTCTCATTCGCGAAGATCAAGATTCCAATATTCGCTATTGGGGAGGTGATTTAATGTCGAAAATTGGAGGTACTTTGATTAAACATTACAAAGATTTAGCTTTCATGGGATTTGTTGAAGTCTTATTTAATTTAAAAACCATTTTTAAAAATATTTCATTTTGTAAAAATGATATTGTTAAATTTAATCCAGATGTAGTTATTTTTATAGACTACCCAGGATTCAATATGCGAATTGCTAAATGGGCAAAGAAAAAAGGAATAAAAACACATTATTATATTTCTCCTCAAATTTGGGCTTGGAAAGAAAGTAGAATTAAGGCAATAAAAAGAGATGTTGATCAAATGTATGTGATACTTCCATTTGAAAAAACTTTTTATGAAGACAAACATCAATTCCCTGTTCATTTTGTAGGACATCCATTAATTGACGAAATTTCAAATAGAACTCAAGTAGATGTAGGATTGTTTAAAAAAGAAAATAACTTGGATCAACGACCCATTATTGCTATTTTACCTGGAAGTCGAAAACAAGAGATTTCAAAAATGTTGGAAATAATGTTAAGTATTGTTGAAGACTTCTCGATGTATCAATTTGTAATTGCTGGAGCTCCAAGCCAAGACGAACTATTTTATAAATCATTTATAAAAACTTCTAACGTTTATTTATTGTTAAATAAAACGTATGACTTATTAAGCGTATCCTATGCGGCATTGGTAACCTCTGGGACTGCTACCCTAGAAACTGCCTTATTTAAAGTTCCACAGGTAGTCTGCTACAAAGGAAATCAAATATCATACGAAATCGCTAAACGTATTATTAAACTCAACTATATTTCGTTAGTAAATTTAATATTGGATAAAGAAGCGGTTACTGAACTGATTCAATCGGATTTTAATAAAAAAATGGTTTCTAGAGAGCTCACAAAAATCTTGGACGATTATAACCGGACTGTTTTATTTTCCGATTATCATGAATTGGAAGATAAATTGGGAGGAATCGGAGCAAGTGAAAAAACAGCAAAACTTATCATTGAGGAAACAAAAAAATGAAGTTAAAACTTGTTGTAATCGTTTTGTCACTTTTTTTAGTTGCTTGTGGAAGTTCCAAAAAAACAAATTATAAGGAAACAAAAACCGAAAGGACACCAAAAAAAAAGAAATCAGATAAAGCCGATGCAATTATCGCTTTTGCAAAAACCTATTCAGGTACAAAATATAAGTATGGAGGAACTACTAAAAAGGGAATAGATTGCTCTGGATTACTATTTATCTCCTTTCAAAGCGAACAAATCAATTTACCCCGGATTGCACGTGATATGTCTAAAAAAGGCACAAAAGTTTCATTGAGTAAAGTTCAAAAAGGAGATCTTCTATTCTTTAAAACAAATAAAAAAAAGAGAACCATTAATCATGTTGGTTTGGTCGTTGAAAAAAATAAAAAAGGCTTACTTTTTATTCATTCCACAACTTCATCAGGAGTTATCATCTCATCACTTGATGAAAATTACTGGAAAAAAGCCTTTATAGAAGCCAGAAAGGTTATTTGAGTTATTAATAAAAAATATCATATATTTATAATACTCCTCAATTAGTTTAAGTAAACCTTAAATTGATTTGAATGAAATTTATTAATTTTTCTATTGTAAAATTTTCTTTTTTTTTAACAGCTGGAATTTTAGTTGCTCGTTTTAAACCCTTTATTGATTTTCGGTATTTATTAGTTCCTTCCTTTGTTCTTCTTCTTATTTTTTGGACTATTTCAAGAAAAATAATACCTCAAAAAATATTTTTTGGTGTCATTACCTACTCCTGTTTTTTGTTTCTAGGCGCTACACTATATCAATACCAAACTCCAAGTTTTCAGCACCAACACTATTCAAAAAAAATTAGCACTCATAATCTTCTTCAATTAAAAATAAAGGAAGTATTAAAGAAAAATGCTTATCAATTTAAATATATTGTTGAAGTAATTTCAAATCATAATGAGCGTTCTACCGGGAAATTACTACTAAACGTAAAAAGAAATTCGGGTACGACCATATATGCTGTTGACAACCTATTATTAGTAAATAGTAAAATCGAAAAGATACCTTCTCCTTTAAACCCTCATCAGTTTGACTATTCGAAGTATATGAAAAGTATTGGTGTTTATCATCAAATTAACATTTCAAATATGGAGATTTTAAATAAAAGCAAGGGTAAAGCTACACTTAGAGGTCAAGCTAATAAATTAAGACATTTTTTAATTAGTAAACTAAAACAAAATAATTTAACTACAAACGAATTAGCTATTGTACAAGCTTTAGTTTTAGGAGAAAAACGTGATATAAGTAAAATTTTATATAACAATTATGCTGCTGCTGGAGCTATTCACATTTTGGCGGTTTCAGGACTACATGTCGGTATTATATATATGATACTTTTATATATTTTAGATCCAATAAAAAATATACTTAAAAGTGAAAAATATTTAAATATCTTAATTGTCGTAATGCTTTGGGGCTTCGCTTTTCTTACCGGACTTTCTCCGTCAGTTATTCGAGCAGTCACTATGTTTTCTTTTTTTGCATTTGCAAAAATTATTAATAGAGATACCAATGCTATTAACACTCTTTTTCTTTCTTACTTTACACTTCTTATTATTAATCCAAATTGGTTATTTCATGTCGGATTTCAATTAAGTTATTTAGCTGTTTTATTTATTCTTTGGTTAGTTCCAGTATGGAACAAAATCTATTATCCTAAACATATGATTCTTAAGAAATTTTGGGGAATTATTACGGTAACACTGGCAGCACAAATTGGTATTATCCCGCTGAGTTTATTCTATTTTCATCAATTCCCTGGATTATTTATACTAACAAATTTAATTATTTTACCAATAATTGGACTTATCCTTTGTTTAGGTATTCTACTTATTCTTTTATCGTCTATTAATAACGTACCAGATTGGTTTGCTTTTAGCTATAATTATTTGATTAAACTTCTTAATTCATTTATAAGCTGGATAGCAGATCAGAATGTTTTTTTATTTCAAGACATATCATTTAACTTCAATCAAGTTATTTTTTCTTATTTGATTCTCACTACCATAGCAGTTTATTGGAAACTAAAAACACAAAAAATAGTTCTTTTAACAGTTTTAAGTCTTTCCATTTTATATTATTCTAATTTACTTCTAAAGAAGTATCATTTAGCAAATGAACTCATTATTTTTCATAAAACACGACATAGTTTGATTGGGTATAAAAAAGGGCAAAAATTAGAAATTTTTAAATATGATTCCTTAAAGGAACTCGAAAATAATTATCCTATAAAAGGTTATCGAATTTATTATGACATCAATAACTATTCAGAAAAAAAAATGCCTACCGTATTCAGTTATAAAAATAAAATGATTCTAATTGTTGATAGCTTAGGGGTTTATCCTAAAAATCATAAGGCTGATATTGCCATACTAATAAATAATCCTAAAATAAATTTAAATAGAATGCTCGATAGTTTAAAACCAAAATTAATAGTTGTTGACGGAAATAACTATAAGTCACTTATAGCGTTATGGAAGAAAAGTTGCTATGAAAGGAATATAAGTTTTCATTCAACATCTCAAAAAGGAGCCTACATTATTCGTTAGTTATTTAAAACTTCCTTTAAAATTATTTTGGTATTCTTGCCAAGCTTCTCCTGTTGTGAGTTTTAGATAATCATCATTGGCAATCATTTTTAAAAATATTTCAATTTGCTCAGGAGTTTTATAACCAACGACAGGTTGAATTAAATCTCCATTTTCTTTAAAAAAAACAATGGTAGGATATCCAGTAATTTTTAAAGCGTGTGCTAATAAATGTTGAGAGTTTCTTCCTTTCCGTCCTTCTTGATAATTAGGATTGGTATAGGTAAAATCCTGATAGGTTACGGATTCTGTTCCTTCAGCATTGAATTTAACAGGATAGTAGTTTTTATTGACATACTTGATAACATCTTTGTTTCCAAAAGTGTTTTTGTCAAGTAATTTACAAGGGCCACACCAGCTCGTATAAACATCCATAAGTATTTTTTTTGGAGCTTCTTTTTGAGCCCCTAAAGCTTCATTCATTGACATCCACCGAATACCATCTTGAGCATACAAAGGTGAAATTAATAAAATGAGTATGACTATTAGTACCTTTTTTTTCATATCAATATTTTATTTAAAAACGCCTCGAAAGAGGCGTTTCGCATTAAATTCATTAAAATTAAAGCTTATTTAACTCCATGCATTAATTTCTTTACGATAGGCGTTAAACTCATTACCACCAGTCCCGCAAATATTGGAACGAATGTGAAAATTAAGAAAAACGTACTCATAGAATATTCTGATGTTATGGAATCGATCATACCTCCCATAGAGCCTGCTGCTTTGTTTCCTAAGCCAATAGCAATATACCATAGACCGAACATCATCCCTATTTTAGTAGCTGGTACTAATTTAGAAACATATGACAATCCAACAGGAGATAAACTTAATTCTCCTAGGGTATGCAATAAATAAGCTAAAATTAACCAAATGATACTAACCGATGCTGTCTGGGCTCCTTGAGGGATACTGGCAGATCCATAAGCTAAAATTCCAAAGCCTAGACCCAACAAAATTAATCCAACTCCAAATTTAACTGTGGCTGGCGGATTAAACTTACTTTCCCATATTTTAGAAAAAAGTGGAGCAAAAGCAATAATATAAAAAGAGTTTAAAATCCCAAACCAAGAAGCTGGTATTTCTGTAGATTCTTCACTGAATTGAGTGTACAGCATCCAAATTACAATGAACCATATGATTAAAAAACTAAAGCCTAAAAACGTATTAGATAAAGCATATTTTTTAAATGTGATTTTAAATAATTGTAATAATACATAAGTAATAATCATTAGGGGTATCACTGTAAGAAGCGTATTTGCTATTCTAAATATCAACGCTGAATCTCCCTCTAATACTCTGTTGGTATAATCTGCCGCAAATATAGTCATAGAACCACCAGCTTGTTCAAATGCAGCCCAAAAGAATACGGTGAAAATAGCTAAAATACCAACTACAGTATATCGATCTCGTTGTACTTTATCAGAAACTTTTTGAGCGCCTTCATCCT
>ENA-ORDA01003287-ORDA01003287.1-marine-metagenome-genome-assembly--contig:-NODE-3287-length-11368-cov-4.911257_pt1 | contig 11368 bp, 11 predicted proteins | sample MGYA00237778_ERZ508506 | MGnify/ENA primary metagenome ERZ508506 (study PRJEB26177, sample SAMN06267891) | marine metagenome | isolation source: Monterey Bay, California, USA | place: Pacific...
CTGCTGAAGCATGCTTTCTTAATAGTTTTGCACAAATTGAGTGAAATGTTCCAAGCCACGATAGACCTATGGCTTCAGAATTAAGAATTGAGCTGACTCTACCTTGCATCTCTTTTGCTGCTTTATTAGTGAAGGTTACAGACAGTATCTGATTAGGAAATGCTTTCTTTTCTTTAATTATATGAGCAATTCTTGAGGTTAAAACCTTAGTTTTGCCAGATCCAGCTCCAGCGACTATTAGTAATGGTCCATCAAGGTATAAAACGGCTTCTTTTTGTGCAGTGTTTAGGTTATCTAAATAATCAGAGTTTATCATTTTTAAAATTTCATTATAAGTTAACTAAATTTCAACAAAATTTATGAAGCAAATCGTTAAAAATTTTAATAACCTAATTAAGAAGACAATATTAAATGCTCAGAATAAAACAAATATTAAATCAAAAGTTAGTAACTTTAACAAATATTTAATAACATTAATTGGTTTATTATTTGTTTATCTATTTTATTTATTAATACCCCTTTTATATGACAAAGATTGGATACAAAATAATATAGAAAGTAAAATTTTTAGTGAATTTAAAATAAAGTTAAGGATATGGTTGAAATAAAAGAATATTCAAGCGGAGAAACGAAGGTAGTTTAGGGAGCTGAAGAATGTATTCATTCTGCAATTTGTGCTAAAGGATTAACAGGGGTATTTCGACCCAGTTTGAAACCGTAGATTGAAATAGATACGGCTAAAAAACAAGTTAAATAATGCGCGTCTGGTGCGTTGCGTTATTGCATGAATGCTTTATTTGATTTTTACATTAGTAAAATTTAAATTCCAGTTTCCTTTAGCCTTTTTATGATCTAAGGCTATTTTAACACCATTAAAATCTTGATAATTCTCAAAAGTTGTAATCACTGAAGGTTCTTTTTGATTTGCTTTTCTAAAAATCCATTCTTTAATTAAAAAATCATAATTATTTCTTTCAACTGTTGATTTAAGTTGAGAGAATCTAAGTGCAATAAGAGTTAAAACAGTTACTTGAGTAGTAAATGCTTTAGTAGACGCCACTCCTATTTCTGGACCAGCGTGAGTATAGGTCCCCCCTGAAGTTGTTCTCGTTATTGATGATCCAACTACATTACAAATTCCTAAAGTTAGAGCCCCTTTTTCTTTTGCTAATTCTAAAGCTGCTAAAGTATCTGCTGTTTCTCCAGATTGCGATATTGCAATAATCACATCTTCACTGTTAATAATTGGATTTCTATATCTAAACTCTGAAGCATACTCAACTTCAACAGGAATTCTTGTAAAATCTTCTAAAATATATTCACCAATTAAGCCAGCGTGCCAAGAAGTACCACAAGCTACAATAATTATTCGCTTTGTATTTATCAGTTTATTAGAATACTCAGAAATACCACCTAATTTAATTTCGTTATTTCTTAAATCCAAACGTCCACGCATTGTATCTACAATACTTTTAGGTTGTTCATATATTTCTTTTAACATAAAATGCGGGAAGCCATCTTTTTCAATATTTTCTAACTTTATTTCAAGTTTTTGAATATTAGGAGGCACCTTCTTATCATCGACAGTTTTTATATCGATTTTTTCATCACAGTTTAGACGAGCAATTTCACCATCCTGCAAATAAATTACCTCATCAGTATATTTGATAATAGGAGATGCATCAGAACCAACAAAAAACTCATTATCACTTACTCCTACTACTAAAGGACTTCCCTTACGTGCAACAATCAGCTCCCGATCATTTCCTTTTTCCATAATAACAATTGCATATGCTCCTACAACCTGAGTTAATGCCAGTCTTACTGCTTCGAAGAGAGTAACATTTTCACTCATTTTTACTTCTTCAATCAAATGAATAAGGACTTCAGTATCAGTATCACTGATAAAAACATGATTCTTTTGAATTAATACTTTTTTTAGTGAATCGTAATTTTCAATGATTCCATTATGTATAATAGAAAGTCTTCCATCGCCTGAGAGATGAGGATGCGAATTAATTTGATTAGGCTTTCCATGTGTAGCCCATCTAGTATGTCCAATTGAGATTGTTCCTGTTACATCTTTGTTCTCAACAAATAATTCAAGATCTGACACCTTCCCTTTTGTCTTAAATAATTTAAAATTTTTATTATTACCAATATTAACGCCGGTTGAATCATATCCTCTGTACTCTAATCGTTTCAACCCTTCCACCACAATTGGGTAGGCATCTCTATAACCTACATAAGCTACAATTCCACACATATTTTATAATATTGAATAATAAATTTCTAAATCAATTTCTCTACTGATAATAGTTCTGTTCGAGTTAACTACTGCCCCAGCAGGCAATAAATAAAGATCATTAGTATAAGATTCATTATTTAATAATTGAAAGAAATATCTTGTAATATTGAACTCATATCTTTCATTTTCTAAATTACCACCAAAATACACATCACCTCCTATAGTGAAATCTGATAAAAAGACATTATCTCCATCTTGATTTATTCTAACTAAAACTAATTTTTCATGTGCTGAGTATTCTGTTTGAGAACCATCTTTAAGTTTGAAAACAACACTCACTCTATTAATTACCTTATCCTCCAATACCGATTTGATAGAGTCTACATTATTAATTGACAGCTTAATTTTATACCCAGACATAGATTGAATATAGGCATTAGATTGATCTTGTATAAGATCGTATTCATTCTTTTGATTAAATAGGTTCATCCGCGCAACATCTCCTCCTAATTCAAAATCTAATGATAAAGTATCTCCGTCACTAGAATCATTATGATAATAGATTTTAAGAAAGGAATTTGTTCCATTAGGATTTAAATACAACATTGTGTTTTCTGCTTGAGCTAAAATACTAAGGCCTTTGAACTCCTGTAAGAAAGATTCATTATCTTGAAGTATATCAGACCCCAAATTAATGATTTGTTGTCCGAACTCATTTCTTAATTTAATTTTAATGAATGGATTTTCAGAATCATCAGATAAATTAAAACTTTCAATATTATCAATACTTCCAACAGACAGGTCGTATGAATTACTGTAATAAACTGTGTCTTTGTGAAGGTCAGTCTGAATTTGAGTTAAGTCTAAACCACTGAATTCTTCAAGCTCACCATAATATCCAGAATATGAATATGACAAAATTACAGAATCAACAATAGGGTTTTCTCCTAAATCTGTATTGTTTTCGGTTAATAAAATCTGAGTACGAAATGCCCCAATATTTGACCCAAATACTGGATCGTTAATTTCTCCTAAAATTAATGTAATTGCTTTGTCTGTTCTAATTGAGTCTTCAGATTGAGTTAAGACATCAAAATCATTAAGATTATTATTTCCTAAAATAATCTTATCAGAAGCCGGTTGCACCTCAAGACCTATTGTGTTTGGGTCTGTGCAAGAAAATAAAAAAAAGCTAACAAGAAGAGCTGAAAAATATATTTTATTCATTTTCTTTATTCTCTAAAATTGATTCTTTGACACTATCTTCTTCTTTATCTATATATTGATCATAAAAATTCTGATAAGAATTAACATAGTCTTCATTACCAGGATAACTCATAAATGGTTTTTTAGAATTTTTGATATGTGTAAGCACGTCTTCATCTATCGTTGAGCTTGCTTGTACTACAGCGTCAGAATAATCTACTGCGAACTTATGCAGATTACTAATAGTTGATTTTTTAATATTAGAAACATCACTTTCCTCTAATTTCTCATATAATAACTTCTCAGTTATGTTTTCGCCTAACTCACCATTATAAGTATTATCAAAAACTGAATATATAACCTTAACATTATCAAATAATGGCTCATCAGCATAAAGTTTTTTAATGTACATAGGAACTAATGCAGAAAACCACCCCTGACAATGTATAATATCAGGTGCCCAACCAAGCTTTCTTACAGTCTCTATAACTCCCTTGCAGTAAAAAATTATTCGCTCATCATTATTAGTCATAAAATTACCTTCTGCATCATGAAACATCTGCTTACTTGGAAAATACTCTTCATTGTCTATAAAATAGACTTGCAATCTTAACTTTTGGATTGAAGCAACTTTTATAATTAACTGATGGTCAAAATCATCAATAATAAGATTCATCCCGGAAAGTCTAATTACTTCATGTAGCTGATGTCTTCTTTCATTGATTGTTCCAAATCTTGGCAAAAACATTCTGATATCTTTGCCACTTTCTTGTGTTTTCTGAGGCAGAAAACTTCCCACATCCCCCATAGATGTTTCACCTGTGTATGGAGTTATTTCCTGTGAAACATATAATACCCTTGGTTTTTTCATTGATTAGGTTTTTAGGTATGCAAAAATATATAAAAAATTGTGTAACATCAAAGCTTTTCAGTTAGTTTTGTTGTTAAAATAAATCTGAAATATCTATTTAAATGAAGATTGTTAAAACCACATCAGAGATTTTGTCTTTGCTACATAACTATAACAAAAAAAAGTCTATTGGATTTGTACCAACGATGGGGGCTCTGCATAAAGGGCACCTCTCTTTGATTGAAAGATCTAAAAAAGATTGTGACATTACTGTCTGTAGTATTTTTGTAAATCCAACTCAATTTAATAGCCAAGAAGATTTTAAAAATTATCCTAAGGAAATACATGTAGATATCCTTAAGTTACAAAAAGCTAATTGTGATATTGTATTTGTTCCTGAAAAAAGTGATCTTTACTCTAAGAACGAAAAAGCTAAAGAATATAACTTTGGAAAATTATCTAGTGTCATGGAAGGCGAATATCGCATTGGCCACTTTAATGGAATGGCAACAATTGTTGAGAAATTTTTAAATATTATTCAGCCAACCAAAGCATTTTTTGGAGAGAAAGATTTACAGCAATTACAGATTGTAAAAGAACTTGTTAAAAAAGAAAAAATATCTACTGAAATAATTGGGATATCTACAATTAGAGAACTTAATGGATTGGCAAAAAGCTCAAGGAATAAACTATTAACAGTAAAACAAAAAAGCGAGGCATCATTAATTTATAAATGTCTTTGCTATTGTAATGAGAAAAAGAGTTTAGGAATCACTAAATTGAAAGATTATATTTATACTAGTTTTAATAAAAACAAATATGTAGAGTTGGAATATGTTGAGTTTGTATCTCTTAAAACTTTGCAACCAATTCAAAATTGGAATGAAGAAAATACTAATGCCATTTGCATAGCCGCATATGTGAATAATGTAAGATTAATTGACAATATAATTTTATAATTTTGCAAAATGTCTAAACAATCAATTTTCAAGATTTTAAAATTTGTTGGTTCTCTTTCTTTATCTGCAGTTATTATATATTTTCTTTTTAAAAATCAAGACCCAGTAAAATTACTTCAAGAAATACAAATGGTTGACGGGAAATGGGTGTTTTTTTCAATGGTATTTGGAAGTTGGGCAATAGTAAATAGAGGATTACGTTGGATCGTTCTTATTGATGCTTTAGGTTACACATCATCAAAGTGGAACTCTGTTTCAGCAGTTGCATTTTCTTACTTTACTAATCTTTTTCTTCCCAGGGCAGGAGAAATCTCAAGATGCACTGCACTTAACCAAGCTGAAAGAATTCCAGTTGACAAACTGTTTGGGACAATTATTGTAGAAAGAGTAATTGATTTTATCTTTTTATTTGTCTTAATATTTCTAACTATGATTTTTAAGTTTAATGATATATTTAATTTCTATCTAAAGATTTCATCTCAAAAAAATGGAAGTTTTAATTCTAATAACATTATACAATTTGGAACAATCGTTTTAGCATTTATACTAATTGTTATTATTACTAAAAAGTATCTTCAAAAAACATCTTTTTATGTTAAAATACAAGAATTTATTTCTGGTATTAAAATAGGATTCAAGAGTATTAAAAATATTAAAAACAAATCATCATTCTGGTTTCACACTTTTAGTATCTGGATCATGTATTTTTTAATGACATACATTTGCTTTTTTTGTATGGAGGAAACATCTAATTTAACAGCTGGAGATGGATTATTCCTGCTTGTTTTGGGAGGAATTGGGATGGTTATTCCAACTCCTGGTGGCATAGGCTCTTATCATGCAATAATGATGATTGGACTATCAGTACTTGGCGTAGGAACTATCTATTTAGGTGAAGGGGGAGACCCTTCAAATCCAGCACTACTTTTCCCAACAATAGTACATATTGCTCAGACATTAGTTGCACTTATAACAGGCTCAATTGGCTTATTAATTCTATTTTTATCAAAAAAGAAAACTAATGTCACATCTAACTAACATAAAAAGTAAGCTGTTCTCTATTGAAGAGTTAGAAGATAAAATAGGTACTTGGAGAGAAAATGGTGATAAAATTATATTTACTAATGGATGTTTTGATATTGTTCATAAAGGTCATATTGAAGTGTTAGCAAAAACAGCTGATCTAGGCAATAAGTTAATTATAGGTCTTAATTCAGATAACTCAATAAAAAAAAATAAAGGCAGTACGCGTCCAATTGTAGATGAACAAGCTAGAGCTTTTTTACTTGCATCTCTTTGTTTTGTTGATGCTATTATTTTATTTTCTGAAGAAACTCCAATTAATTTGATCAAGATTCTAAAACCTGATGTTTTGGCTAAAGGGGGAGACTACACAATTGAAACTATCATTGGTCATAATGAGGTTAAAAATTATAATGGTGAAGTAGTACTTGTGCCATTTATAGATGGCTACTCTACAACAGATATTATAGAAAAAATTAAGTCAATCTAATGGCAAAAAAGAAAACTCAATCTGCATTTTTTTGCCAAAGTTGTGGCACACAATCTCCGAAATGGCTTGGAAAATGTCCGCAATGTAATGAATGGAATACTTTTGTAGAGGAAATAATTACAAAAAATAATGATCCTAATGGTAGTTTTAAAAGCACTAAAATAAATAAACCAACACTAGTAAGTAATATTGATTATACAAATGAAAAACGAATAGTAACAAATGACAATGAGCTTAATAGAGTTCTTGGTGGTGGTATAGTTCCAGGATCACTCATTCTATTAGGGGGTGATCCTGGAATTGGGAAGTCAACTTTATTATTACAATTTGCACTAAGTTCAAAAAGCAAAAAAATATTATATGTTTCTGGAGAAGAAAGTGAAAAGCAAATTAAAATGCGAGCAGAACGTATTAACAGAAACTCTGAACATTGTTATATTTTAACAGAAACATCAACTCAAAATATCTTTCAGCAAATAGAAAAATTACAGCCTGATATACTAGTGGTTGACTCAATACAAACATTACACACCGCTAATATCGACTCATCTCCTGGAAGTGTTTCTCAAATAAGAGAATGTACTGCTGAACTTATCAAATATGCAAAAGAAACTAGTACTGCTGTGTTCTTAATTGGCCATATTAATAAAGATGGGGCGATAGCAGGCCCAAAAATATTAGAACATATGGTTGATACTGTACTTCAGTTTGAGGGAGACAGAAACCATGTGTATAGAATTCTTAGAACAATAAAAAATCGATTCGGATCAGCATCTGAACTAGGTGTTTACGAAATGAATCAAGAAGGATTAAGAGAAGTAAGCAATCCCTCAGAAATTTTAATTTCAGAAAGAGATGAAGCAACAAGTGGTGTAGGAATTGCAGCTACTATTGAAGGTGCAAGACCACTTTTGGTTGAGATTCAGTCACTAGTAAGTTCTGCTGTATATGGCACTCCGCAACGATCTGCAACAGGATATGATACCAAACGAATGAATATGCTTCTTGCAGTTCTTGAGAAAAGATGTGGATTCAGATTAGGTGCTAAAGATGTTTTCTTAAACATTACAGGTGGAATTAAAATTGATGATACTGCAATCGACTTAGCTGTAGTATGCTCTATTTTATCATCAGATCATGATTTAGCTTTAAACACTTTAACATGCTTCGCAGGAGAAATTGGTCTCTCAGGAGAAATAAGAGCTGTAAATAGAATTGAAAGCAGAATTGCTGAAGCGGAAAAACTTGGATACAATAAAATTATAATTTCTAAATACAATAAATTTAATCCAAAAGGCTTCAACATTGAAATAATCCAATGCGGTAAAATTGAACAAGTTTTTAAGCTATTGTTTTAATCTATTAATAAAATTAAAAAGCTCGAATAGCACGTAAATATTCCTATTCATCATCAAAACCAATAATTAAAGAATTTGATTTGTATGATCTTTAGTTTTAACTTTTTTAATAATATCTTCAATTATTCCATTTTCATCAATGATAAAAGTTGTTCGATTGATTCCCATGTATTCTTTCCCCATAAATTTTTTAAGACCCCAAACTCCGTAATCCTCAACTACCTTTTTATCTTCATCAGAAATCAGTGGAAAGGGCAATTCGTATTTTTCTATGAATTTAATATGTCTAGAAGGACTGTCCACAGAACAACCAAGTACTACATAGTCATTATCTAAAAGTGATTGATAATTATCTCTAAGATTACACGATTGGGCAGTACATCCTGGTGTCATATCCTTTGGATAAAAATAAAGAACTACTTTCTTTCCTTTATACTGTTCTAAAGTAATTCTATCATTATTTTGATCTACAGAATTAATTCTAGGAGCTGTATCTCCAATTTTTAAGTTTTTCATTTTTATACTTTTATAGTGTACCTCGCTTTTCTTGTTCTCTTTCTATAGATTCAAATAAAGCTTTGAAATTACCTGCCCCAAAACCTCTAGCACCTACCCTTTGAATAATTTCAAAAAATAATGTTGGTCGATCTTCAACTGGTTTTGTAAATATTTGCAACAAATATCCTTCCTCATCTGCATCTATCATAATTCCAAGACCTTTTAATGTATCAATATCTTCTTTAAGTTTGTGGTTGTGTGTTTCTAGCCTTAATGGTACTGCCTTGTAATATTCATCTGGTGGTGTAGACAAGAATTCAATGCCTCTTGATCTCAGTTTACTAACAGTAGTAATAATATCATCAGTAGCAACAGCAATATGTTGAACTCCAGCTCCCTCATAAAAATCAAGGTACTCCTCAATTTGTGATTTTTTCTTTCCTTCTGCTGGTTCATTAATTGGGAATTTTATACGGCCATTTCCATTACTCATTACTTTACTCATTAAAGCAGAGTATTCAGTATTGATTTGCTTGTCATCAAAAGATAAAAAATTTACAAAGCCCATAACATCTTCATAAAACTTTACCCATTTATTCATTTCATTCCATCCAACATTACCTACCATATGATCAATAAATTTCAATCCAGTAGGCTCTGGATTATATTCAGATTCCCATTTTTGATATCCAGGAAGAAAAGTTCCTTTGTAATTTTTACGCTCAACAAATAAATGAACTGTCTCACCATATGTATATATACCAGAGCGAATAACTTCTCCATGTTCATCTTTTTCAATAGTTGGAGACATGAAAGATTTTGCACCTCTAGAAGTTGTTTCCTCCCATGCCTTTGTTGCATCATCTACCCATATTGCAATTATTTTAACCCCATCACCATGCTTTACAATATGATCATTAATTTGAGATTTTGAGTTTAATGGTGTTGTTAAAACAATCTTAATTTTATCTTGCTTTAAAACATAAGAAGCATATTCTCTATTATCTGTTTCAAGTCCTTTGTAAGCATAAGATTGAAAACCAAATGCTGATTTATAAAAGTGTGCTGCTTGCTTTGCATTTCCAACATAAAACTCAATATAATCAGTTCCTAGTAGCGGAAGAAAATCTTTAGCATCTTTAAATATCTTTTCCAATCCATACTCAACATTCTCTATATTACTCATTATTATTTAATTTTTATCATTTTATAGCCACGACTCATGGTACTTTCCATCAGATAACTCGATCGCTGATTTTGTTAATTTTAATGGCGCAAACGTATCAACCATTACAGCTAGCTCATCAGTTTTAGTTTGACCAATACTTCTTTCCATTGCTCCGGGATGAGGGCCATGCGGAATTCCAGCAGGATGTAAAGAAATATTTCCTTGCTCAACATGATTCCTACTCATAAAATCTCCATCTACATAATATAGGACCTCATCAGAATCAATATTTGAATGGTTGTATGGTGCAGGAATAGATTCAGGATGATAGTCATATAAACGAGGGCAAAAGCTACAAATAACAAAATTTTTAGCTTCAAAAGTCTGGTGAACTGGAGGGGGCTGATGCACTCTTCCAGTAATAGGTTCAAAGTTATGAATTGAAAAGCCATAGGGATAAACGTACCCGTCCCAGCCTATTGCGTCAAAAGGATGAGTTGCATAGGTGTATGGCCAAAGCTGATTTTGCTTTTTTATCATTATTTTAAATGAACCTTGGGCATCATGTGTTTCTAAATTACTAGGAAGTTTTATATCTCTTTCACAGAAAGGAGAATGTTCCATTAATTGACCGCTTTGGTTTTGATAGCGCTTGGGTGGATATATTGGTGAAGGGCTTTCAGTAAACAAAATTCTATTTTCTTCAGAATTAAACTGCAACTGATATATTGTTCCCCTAGGAATAACGAGATAATCTCCGTACTTAAAAGCTATTTCTCCGTAAATGGTAACAAGCTTACCGCTTCCTTTATGAATAAATAAAACCTCATCCCCATCCGTATTTTTAAAAAAGTAATCGACCATACTTTTTTTCGGAGCACAAACACCAATATGCAAATCACTATTAAAGAGCAATACTTTCCTGCTCTTAAGATAATCATCTTCTGCAGGCACATTAAAGGTTATAAAGCTTCTGCTCTGCATATTCTCTTCCATGGCAGCAACTGGGCCGTATGGTATGGGCTCACCAATATTACTAACCAAAGTAGGAGGATGCGCATGATAAATTAAAGAATGAATACTACTAAATCCCTCAGTACTTACGAGCTCTTCGTGATATAATTCGCCATTTGGCTTTCGGAATTGAGTGTGGCGTTTTTGGGGAAAATCTCCCTGTTTGTGGTAAAAAGGCATAATTTACGGATTAGGCAAATTTACGAATTACATCAGTGATTGCAAAGTCAAATCTTGCAAATCCATAGGCACTTTTAACTAACCGCCATTTGGTTTACAAAAAGAGCATTTACGCAAGTGAGGTAATTCTTACCCCCAAAATTACTTTGATCGTATAGGCTTCTGACCTTAAAACCCTTTGTTTGAAGATAGGTATTTACAGAATGAAAAGACGTATTTTGTTCGTTTTCATGATCAAAAGTGCATTCAATGAAGATGTATTTTATCATACCAGCATTTAACATCTCTTCGGCACCATACAAAACCTCAAGGTCTAAACCTTCCACATCTATCTTGATAAAGTCAATATGCTTGATATTTTTTTCATTGCAATA
>ENA-ORDA01003289-ORDA01003289.1-marine-metagenome-genome-assembly--contig:-NODE-3289-length-11363-cov-4.290448_pt1 | contig 11363 bp, 10 predicted proteins | sample MGYA00237778_ERZ508506 | MGnify/ENA primary metagenome ERZ508506 (study PRJEB26177, sample SAMN06267891) | marine metagenome | isolation source: Monterey Bay, California, USA | place: Pacific...
TGCTAATGTTTCGATTGCTTCTTCAATAGGATCTCTACGCCATATAAACTCACCCAACTCATAGTGCTGGTTGATAGTGTCAAACTGATTGACATAACTCCAAACAATACCTGGAGAGTACGGCAAGTAGTATGCGTTATACTCTTTAGGTCCCTGTTGAAAGTTAGGGTTGACGAATGAGACTTTCTTCAATGTACCCTCTCTTTGTAATAAATTTTGCTAACTCATCTGCTATGACACGATAGCCTTTGATTGTAGGGTGCGACCCTTCATCATTGGTTAGATATTCTGAATGTGTATTTAAATTAGTTGGATTATATACACTATGATATGCTCCCCAATCTTCAGCAGGCAACTTACCGTCTAAGTCTACTAACTTTTGCATAAATGCTACATAGTCAGTATCATTGTGTATGTAACATGACCAATCAAATTGATCACATAGTTTTCCTGTGTATTCTTTTAACCAATCATAGATAGTTTCTGGATGTCTTTGATTGAATGCATTTGCTAAAACAATCTTAAAGTTATTTGCTTTTGCAAACGTCTGTAAATTTAATAAAGCCATCATTGCATTAGATGCAACAAACTGTTCACTCCATAATTCACGTGCATAACAATTCCAAAACACACTATCACCTGACTCTGTTTCATGTGGCCAAGCAGTACGCCATTTCTCATGTCTATACTCACCATTGTTGTATCCATCAGGTGAGTCCCAACCAGAATGATCTTTTGGTCTTTCTTGGAAGACATCAAATCTTTCAAAACCAGATAGCATTAAAACAATAACACCTTCTGCGTCTTGTAAGTTATGTTGATCTGCAAAATGTAATTGATTAACAGCCGCATGATTACCAATACCCTTGATACCTAAGTTCAAAGACTTGTATTCAGGGAAGTGATACTTTGTCAGTTGATTAACCCAACTGTTTTCTAACTCATGTACACGTAAGTAATAGTCTGAGTCTGGTTGACCTGGTTGTCCGGGTCTGATCTGAGTTCGACCGCCATGTGCGTCTACTACCTCTTGTGGATAGCCGCCTTCGCCTTGTGTCCAAGAACATCCTAGACCTATTATATACTTGCTAGTCATTATTTTGCTTTTTTAGCCTTCTGGGATTTGCTTACTGCAATTTTTTGTTTAAGACTCAACTTCATTTCTTTTTTGACAACTACAGGAGCCTCTGTTGTGCTAAAAAACGCAGTTATCTTTTTCCACAAACTCATTGTATTTCTCCTGTATTCAAGTATTTATTCGGTTTACTTTTCTTCTAAAAAGAATGCATGAGTCTGCTGTATGTCATGTCCATGCATATATGAACCATTGCCTTCTAGTGTACATGTTAGTAAATGTTCTAATGTAGGGTTCATTAAAAATTTTAAATTCTTAATATTATTTATAAGTGTATCATAGTTGTTTTGCATCATAGGTGCTAACTCTGCTAACAAGTTAAGATAATCATCTCTGTTTTTGTATATAGCATCAAGTCGTTTTAAATTTTGTATAATGCCTTCTATTCTATCAACAAGATGAGGCTCATCATCAAAACTATAATCAAAGATATCAAACTTTTGAATGCCTTTCTTTTCTAACCATCGATGATAACCTTGTGATGATACTACTAAGAATGGCTTTTGTCCTATAATAGGTTTAAATGTTTTTTCAGACATATAATATTCACCAGGTAGATATCTGGATTCTGTCACTATGTCTATTAGTCCTGTAAAGTATTCTTCTGGGAAACGATGTATGTGCCACTCATCTGTCTCATTTGGTTGAAAATTCTCTATACCTAAAGAAGTACCGTCTTTTGTTTTATATGGCTGTCCCCCTAGCTTGCCTTTGTTGTATGATACATGTCCTTTGCCAAGCATGCCTTGGTCTTCTAGTTCTCTAATGAGTCTTGTACGATGATAAGAATATCTATTATTATAACATGTGAATAATTTCTGCGGCCTGAATTCTCCCCACTCTTTTTTACTCTCTAAATACAGGTCTTTAACATTATGTAACATAATGTCGTAGCCATGAAATTCTAACCATTCAACACATGGGTATTCTTTATTTGGATATTTACAATGATGTAATTGCGTAGGAGACATGACATAAAACTTCTTATTGTTTTCTTCACACCAGGGTTGACAAGCCTTTATCAACTCTCCAAAAATAGTATCAGTTTCCATTTCACTGCCAGACAATGCAATAATGCCTGTGTGAGAGGAATCTAAATTAGCAACAAAATCTATCTTATAACGTTCGTAGTTATAATCTGATTGATAGAAATATTTGTCAGCATAAGCATACTTTATTGGTTGTTCCTCAGACATCTTCCACGCCAGATTCAATCTGTGTTAGAATCCAACTATATGTTTTATCAATACCAGTTTCTAAATCTTCATCTGGTGCCCAATCAATCTTTTCTTTAATCATTTTGTTATCAGATGTTCTTCCCATAACGCCACGTGGTCCGTCAATGTTTTTAATTGTAACACGTTTGTTTGTTCTTTCTGCTATAAGGAGTACTAATTCATTAATAGATATTTTACGTGTACTACCCAAGTTCACAGGCTCTGTAAGGTCACTTTCCATGATGCGTTGTATACCTTCTACACATTCATCAATGAACAAGAATGAACGAGTTTGATTACCCGGTCCCCATACTTCGATTACTCCGTCATGTTCAGCCATAGCAACTTTTCGACATAAGGCTGCCGGTGCTTTTTCTTTCCCATTGTTCCAAGAACCTTGAGGGCCAAAGATGTTGTGAAATCTTGCAATCTTCACATTCATATTATAACATCTTCCGTATGCTAAGTAAAGCCTTTCTGAGAATAATTTCTCCCAGCCATAATCTGAATCTGGGTTTGCTGGATAAGCAGTATCTTCTGCTAAGTCTGGATTGTCTGGATCTAATTGATTGTGTTCAGGATACATACATGCACTTGAACTATAAAATACTTTTGTTACCTTATTTTTACGACATGATTCTAATACATTTAAATTAATTGATGCAGAGTTATGCATAATGTCAGCATCATTGTCTCCGATAAAGATATAACCTGCTCCGCCCATGTCTGCGGCTAATTGATATACTTCGTCAAACTTATGTTGCGAGAAAATAAAGTCAACCATTTCTGCTTGACGTAAATCTTGTTTGTAAAAATCATCGCAACGTGAGTCTTCATACAAAGGCTCTTTAATGTCAACACCTATTACTGTGTGACCTTTATCTTTTAAGTCGTTAACTAAATGTGTGCCGATAAATCCGCCTGCTCCACATACTAATATTGTTTTAATCAAAATGACATCCTCCTGTTAGACTACACCAATGGGCGTGGTCTGAGTTAAAATTATCTGTAATGTGATCATACATTTTATTTACTACTATCACTGAACCTGCTTGAGCAAACATATGATAGTTATGATCTAATATAGGTTTTACATTGCGTCTGAATTCCATTATTTGTTGATCAGACCATGCCGCAATCACTTCAATCTGTTCTTTAATCTTTAACATTCTTAAACCTGGGTCAGGTTCGTTATCATATGATTCGTCCCAGAAGTCGCCAAATGTTCTAAAGCCTTGATCTCTTATCGCCTGCATTGCACCTGTCACTCCTATGATAATAAACGGATGCTTATTAAAGAGTGGCTTGAATGATTTTTCTGTAAGAGTACATTCTGTCTCACAAAAATTCGTTTCTGTAATAAGTGAGACAAGAGTATCTTTGTAGTAATTTCTTGTGTAACCAAAGTCTTCACACATTACGTTTATGTCTTCTTCGCCGTCAATAACTAATGGCAATCTTTGTCCAAGTTTTTCAGGTGTATCTTGTGATAGTGTCTCATTATTGGAACCAAAGAACCTACCATGGTATCTGTCGCCATGCTCTCTTAAGTGTTGTATTTGTTTTTCATATGTACTAGTAACTCTTTCTATTTCAAACTTTGCAAAAGACACAACCGATCTCTCAATTAAGTTTAGTTCTTCTAGTATTAATGCAAGAATAACTCTGTGTTCTCTGAATCGTCTGTTCCATGATAAGAATTTTTTCTGCGGGACATAATTAACATCATACTCTGGTTCTGGCAAAGCATCTAAGTGCTGTCCTGTTTCTAAGTCATGGTGTCCTCTAGTATAAAATGCATGAAATATTTCACGTGATGAACAAAAAGGTATGACACACATTCTGTGTTCACGTTCATTTGCTATACCTTCTTTGTTTGCCCAAGTATCATACACATGCTGTGCATTAGTTGTGCCTGTCAAATAAATGATTTTGTACATTGGTAGTTGATGATCTTTATGAAAGTATACAAACATTGCTTCTAGTTCTGCATCAGACATAAATGCTTCGACACTATGATCAATTAAAATATAACCGTTGGCTGTTTTTACTAAATGCAATAACCACTTTGGCATATGTGAATACTCAATTACACCACCTGCATTATTGAAATATCTTTCAAATGGAACTCGCCATGTCATTGACATAGGAAAGATAAAGGGTCTATAATCATCTGCTTCTATTGTCTGACATGGATACATTTCAAACTTGTCTTTTGCTTTTGAAAACTGTGCAGTCCATGTATCATCTGTCCAGAAATCTCTGCTTTCCATATTTGGATTAACGCCTTCTGCCATTGAAGCAAGTGTTAATAGATTAGGCAGTTCTGTATTCCATGCAGGGCCTTTGGGACCATGCCATGAATAAACTACTTTGACTTTATCGTCTGAACTATGCGATATGACTGATCGGAATTTTTCGTTCACTTTTGACTGTTTCTCCTGTCCACTTCTTGGGTATAATAATATCTGTTCCACACATACACATTTCTTTGTAGCATGTGATCTCTTTAGGTCCTACGTTCTTAATGTCTTCTAGTATGTGCCCTACGTTGCCGCCCATGCCACAACTTGCTAGACTCATGTCGCCAACTGGATTGATAAAGATACAATCACCAACACTGCACTTCCAACCACTAAAGAAGTTTTGACTCTTAACAATAATGTCATTTGCATTACATACTTGTTCTGTATCATCGTCATATCTATTATATGATACAGTCATCTCTGTTCTTTTGTTTGGCTTAGGAACACTCTGATGTGATTCTATGTTGTGTTCTTCGATAAACTTAACATGTTCAGGATCTGAATACTTCCATGGGCCAGTCACATGTGATAGTTCGTCATAGAGTGGTGTCCACTCTACAAAGTAATTAGGCATGACAGTCTTAAGATGTTCAGCAAACTCTACGCATTCCCAAAATCTTTCTTCATGTAATAATATCTTGGTACTTAAGTAGTTTACGTTTTCACTTAACCAAATTGAGTTTTCTTCATAACGTTCTTTGTTACATTGTTCAACGTGAAAACTAGCAACGATATCATCAAACAAATATGCATGTTTCTTCCACCATTTGATTGGCCTTGACAAATTAGTATTAACTGCTAAAGTAGCATAAGGCATGTTCTCATAAATCCATTCGCAAATAGGAATAAAGTTACGCCATGCAGTAGGCTCACCGCCAGAGAAAAAGAATTTAAAGTTTTTGTAACCTGCTTTCTTGTATCGTTTACATATCTCATCTAAGTGAGCAATGTAAAGATCCAAGTTGCCGTTATTAGGATTGTCACCCGCCCAGTTACCTGGGTTACAATAACTACAACTAAAATTACAAAAGTTATTGACCTGCCATGTTATTGCTAAGTATGGCTCGGGTGCAAATACTTCTCTTAACTCTCTGCCCATTCGTATACTTCCTTGATTCCAGGTACAATATCTTCGAACTTCTCATCTCTGTATAAGTCTAGTTCTTCGTTAAATTTCTTAAACTCTAGTACTCCACCTTTATTTTCATCGCCAACAGTTAAATTATAAATGATCATTTTAAATCCATTATAGATAGCATGATTATCTTTGTGTCTTTCTTGGTACACTCTATACAACTCTGCCAGTCTACGTTTAGTAGATTGTGGTAAGATCATTATGTTTGCGTACCAGGGGTTGGTAGCAAGATTAAATCTAGGACTAGAAGTTTCAACATCGATAAACTCGTTGTCAACCATATAATCCCAGAAGTCAGGAAAATCAAAGATATTCCAAATGGATATCGTGGGAGTGATTTGGAACTCAGCATGTGGTACTTGCTCTTTGACCTCTCTGATATTCCTGACTATTCGGTCCCAATCTGTTCCGCTTCTGATACACTCAGCAACAGCGCCATGTGCATCTAAACTAGCCCAGATTTTTAATTGGGGAAATTTCTTCCAATATGCCATTAAGTCAATAGATTTCTTATAACTTAATGTTGAAAAATTTGTTGTGTATGTTAATTCTACTTGATCACATAAATCATTTTCGACCCAGTAGTCTAAACATTCATAATGCTCTGGAGTAATGATTACTTCTCCACCAGCAAAGTATACTTCTGTTACATCATCTAAGTAAGGCTTTAGTTTAGCCATTAATGTTTGATCATCGTTATTGTTGATAACAATCTTACCATTGCTCTTAGGGAAGTATTCATCAAAGACTTCTTTGCCACGATTCTCTAAGAATTCTGCTGACCAAAGTGATGAACATGATGGACCACATGAACGACATTTCATGTTACAAATATTACTGAAACGAATGTCCATATACTTCATTTGAAACTCTTTTAATGAGCCATCATCATTAGTAACGTCTGATATATAATCTACGTATTCTAATCCTCTACGCATGTTATGTGACTGACGCATTGTCCACTCACCCATGAGTTCTAAGTCGTAGCAACGCTTACATGCGGCCACAGGCTCATCTTTCATCATAGCCGTACGCATTTCTTTATATGGTTCTGAGTTCATCATCTGAATGATTGTTTCATCAGACTTGATTTCTCCAACAGGCATATCACTATCAGCAATACAACATGGCATTACTTTACCGTCTGGCCATGCGTGAAAGTGAACCCAGGGCAAGACACAAAAATGCTTACCGTTCTCTACTAGATTTTTTACTACAATTTTTTCCATTTTAAAACTTCACTCCCAAAGTTATATTAAAAATACTATACTCAATAGGATCTTTTGTGTATACGTTTTTAAGTCCTATTGTTACCTTTTCAGTTAAACTATAATCAAATGATGTTTCGTTTCTTAAGTAATCATCATCGCCTGATTCCCAAAGCATCTTGTTTGTAAATGCTATTCGTTTGTTTACGTTGTATGCATACCATACTGATGAACGTACAATTGGTTCATTATTACCGTTAGCCAAAAGATAAGCAATTGAATTTTCTACTGATGCTTTATGCTTTTCTGTTCTGAGTATTTTGTAACCATGACCTGTCGCTAATACGATTCTGTCATTGTTAGTTCTAAACTCATCATAGTCATAACTGGCAGTACCTACTATATAGTGCTTTGACGTTATACTCTTAATTAATTTACTGCTAGTCTTAAACTTATTAATTGTTTGATCGCCATCTTCTGCTTTGTACGCATAGTCTGCTTCAAACACTCCCTGATACTGATCATAGTCCCACTTGCTGTCAAGTGATCCTGTGAATACAATTGATTCGTCAACGTTAACAAACGTTCCACCTACTTTTGCTTTTGTTTCTGCGGCTTGAAGACCAGCACTGAATAACAATGCATAGCCCAGCATAATTATCACTGATGCATCTAATGCCCAGTGTATTTTTCTTTCTTTTTGTCTTTCTTTATTCATTTAAATCTCTTAATCTATTTAACTCAGGAAACGTTTTCCAAAAGTCTTCATCTCTTATATTATCAATTGAAGCAGTGTGTTGCAACATAATTTCTTTGTTGTCTGCCCATGTATCATCTTCGTTTGCAAAGTTAACTGCATCTCTAACTAAACGTGATAATGATGTTTTATCACCTTCCCAAACTTCAGCAAACTTTAATGCTTTCTCTGCGGCATCTATCTTTAATTCTTTTGGTAGACTCTTTGCACTGTAATAACTTGGGTGTACTGCTAAGTACAAACTGTTATACCAATCTTCTGCTCTTACAATACCTTTGTCTTTTAAATACTGATAGAACTCTCCGATCATTGGATAGTTAAACATAGAAAAGACTGTGTTCATTGAGAATTCTACTTGTTCTAAATCTCTAAACATAAGTAAATTGTTTTCTACTTTACCCCAATCAGTTCCTTTACGTAACCATTCTGCTCTTTCACCAAAGTGATCAACTGAACAACTTACTTCTACCTTATCAAAGTGTTTCCATAATTCTAAGATATCATATTTCTTGTATTTAAGTTGACTTGCATTAGTATTGTATCTTAACACAGGCTTCTTGCCACGTCTAATAAATTCTTCTAACATTAAGAAATGTTCTTCTGTTAGCATTGGTTCGCCACCAGCAAAGTAACATAATTCTATCTCATCAATATGTTCGATAACTTCTTCTAATACTGTTCCTGTTTGATCATCAGCATGAATTAATATAGGGTGTTTAGGATCGTGGTTCTCTCGCATTTCTGCACCCCACTGTGAACTAAACTCACTACCACATGTACGACACTTGAAGTTACATATGTTAGAGAAACGAATGTCAAAGTAATGCATGTTAAAATCATGTACATGACCATCTGCTCCTGTATGAGGAACTAACTTATCAAAGTGTTGTGCAAAGTGTTCTTTAGAATAGTTTCTAAAACTATGCGGACCTGCTTCTTCATGTTTGTAACAGAAGTCGCACACACTATTCTTTTTACCATTAAGCATGTCTAACCTTAACTGCTTCATCTTGTCACTGTTAAATGCTTCTTTCAATGAAGTCTCTTTTGTGTTACCAAAAGGGTCAGTGTAGTTATTAGAACAACATGGATAGATATCTCCCTTAGGAGTTACGTTTAAATGTAACCAAGGGAACATACAGAATGTTTTACTTTCTTCTAGCAAGTGAGTCTTGTCTACGATTGGTATGCGGTTATCATTCATGGTCTTAATGACTCTGGTTTTTTATATAAGTGTTGTAGTTCAGGGAACGTTGCGGCAAAGTCTTCGTCTCGCAAGTCATCTAATCTACATAATTCTTCTTTAAACATCTGTGACTGTTCTGCCCAAGTATCTTTAATGTTCAACCAAGACTTTGCTTGTTCTATCTGTTGAATCTGATCATCTCTAAAACCTAAGTCTCTCATGTAATTAATTGTAAGGTCTAACTGTTGATCTGCTTGTTGCTTATAGTCTGGCGGTAATACATGCACAGATAAATGTTCTGGTGCATTCATACAATACAATGTCCAAATATTTGATTCAGGCGTATAGTAATGATTGTCTATCATAAACTTATAAAAATGCGATATCGTAATTGCATTAAAGATACTATAGACTGTGTTTACTTCTATTTCTATGTTGTTTGCCTTTTTAATCTTTTTAAAGTTCTCTTCGACTTTCTTCCAAATTGTTCCGTTTCTGATATATTCTGCTCTATCACCTATATGATCAATAGATGCATAGATTTTAATTGGCTGACTAAACATATTCCACATTGTGAATATATCTTTTTTCTTAAACTTCAAGTTTGAAATATTACTATTGTATCTTAGTTCGATATCAGTCTTGCCAGTTTTAATCATGCGTTCTAATAACAAATAATGTTCTTCAGTGATTAATGGCTCTCCACCTGCAAAGTATGCAATCTCAAAGTTTTCAACTTGTTCTAATATTTCATCTATAAATTCTTCACGGTTTCCCTTAGGTACAATCTGTGCCCAAAAAGGCAAACCTGTTTTTTCTTTACTTTTTAAATCTTCTGCTTCCCACAATGAACTAAATGCTGAACCACATGTACGACACTTGAAGTTACATATATTAGAGAAACGAATATCAAAATACTTCATTTGGAAATCTTTAACTTCACCGTCTTTTTCAGTACTTTTTACTATATCTAAGACATCTTTCTTATCCATCCATGTATTATTGAAGTCTACTCTTGCACTAGGTACGCCCTTTTCATCATGTCTATGACAATTAGTACACTCTTCATTCTTTACTCCGTTAATCATATCTACACGAAGTTTTTTCATCTTGGGAGAGTTAACAATTTCTTCTAGTGAGTCTGTATTAGAATTGCCTACTCCAATATTGTCTGCACATGAGTTACTAATACAACAAGGTGCGGCTTGACCAGTTGGAGTTGTATGCAAATGTATCCATGGTAGAATACAAAAGGATTCGTTCTTCTCAAACAACTCATATTTAGTTTGATTTACCCAAGTTTTAGATGACGGCCTTTTAGCCACAGTTTTTTTCTTAACTGCTTTCTTGGCTACTGTCTTCTTAGGTGCCACTTTCTTAGTGACAGCCTTTTTTACAGTGGGTTTGTCAGATTTACTGTTTGGCATAATTTATAAAAATCCATCATTTCTGGAAACACTGAAAGAAAATCTGCTTCTCTGCGATCATCTAATTCATTGAACCAATTGTAGAAGTCTCTTCTACCTTCTATTAATCTCTCGTCAGTATACACTGTTTCTTGCATATAGTCAACGACTCGTTTAAACTTTTCGTATTCTAAGGTAGTGAATTTATCACTACGTTCATCATCAACATTGTCTTCCATAAACTTTAATGATTCATACATGTAAGGCATGTATTCTTCTTTTGGTAAGATGTTCATGTCATACTGTAAAGGATCACGCAAGTATGGCGTATCAAATCTAACTCTGTGTTTGTCGTTAGGCTTATCATCATACCAGCCATACAATGTACGCCACTCTAAGAACTTTTCAAGTAGTCCTTTAAATGATGTAACACAGAACAAGTTAAAAGTTACCATAAATGTAATTGGTGAGTCAGTCTCTGTTAGATACGTATGGAAGTTCTTTTCCCATAACTCTAAGTCAAGTCCAGTACGTGTGTACTCTGCTCTTTCTCCCCATGTGTCTAAACTTGTAAACATCTTAAAACTTTCTAATTTGTTTTCATCACAAAGTTTCTTTACTTGAGTACTTAGTCTTTTTACCAAAGCATTCTTTGTACCTAAGTTACTGTTTATGTTTAGTTCTAACCATGGCATAGGGTCATCATCAATTTGCTGTAGAAGTTTCCACGTAGATGTATGCATAGTAGGTTCGCCACCAGTTACTCGTAAGATATTAAGTGTCTTACGCAGTTCAGGCCACCATTCCCAAAACGCATCAACATAAGGATTTTCTTCTTCACGTTCAAACAATGTCATCCAGTCAACATCACATCTATGATTCTTAACTGTCTCTACTGGACCAAACTTTTTAATCTCACTGTGGAATGTTGACGAGTATTTAGGGTGACAATAACCACACTTAAAGTTACACTCGTTACCAAAGTTAATCTCTAAGTATTCTGGATTAATGTT
>ENA-ORDA01003292-ORDA01003292.1-marine-metagenome-genome-assembly--contig:-NODE-3292-length-11358-cov-2.352717_pt1 | contig 11358 bp, 10 predicted proteins | sample MGYA00237778_ERZ508506 | MGnify/ENA primary metagenome ERZ508506 (study PRJEB26177, sample SAMN06267891) | marine metagenome | isolation source: Monterey Bay, California, USA | place: Pacific...
ATTCAAGTTAGCCAAAGGATTGGTAGAACAGGACTGGTCAATTTAATGGCATAATTTTAGTCGAAATTACTCGCTTCTTACTTTGACATCATCCGTGATATCGCCTTTTTGCGTGTTCCTGATGTAGGATTACTATAGCCATAAACCGTTTGCCTTCGTGCCATTCAGCCGTCAAACTTCAAAGTTATAGATGGAGGGATTGATGACGGACTTAGCGCCTTTGGATAATAAAATCACTATCCCAAGTTTGATCTGTGACCCCTATGCAATTTATAAACGCTTACGCGCACAAGCTCCTGTTTGCCGTGTGGTTTCTGTTGGGCGCACTATGCTGACTAAGGCAACGGATACGCGATTTGCGAAAGATTCCCCTGAAATCTTCAGCTCGGATGACCCAAATACTCCGATGGAACGTGCGTTTCAGGCCCACACTCTAATGCGTAAAGATCGCGAGGCCCACGCTCGCGAACGCGGCGCTATGGCGTCAAGCTTTTCAGCAAGGAATATCAAAGGGACGTGGCAATCACTATACCGCGATATTGCCGAACGCCACGTGGCGGTTTTGCCGCGGGGTGAAACCGTTGATCTATTCAACACCATTGCAGGGCCATTTTCCGCCGATTGTTTGCGGTATCTTTTAGGAATTCCCAATGCAAGCGTCTCTGACATGGAACGTTGGTCTCAGGCTCTGATCGACGGAGCAGGAAACTTTGGCTGGGCAGCGGAGCCTTTTGTGGCAAGTGATCTGGCCAATGCGGAAATGAACACCTGTTTTGATGAAATGATTGACCACCATAAAGTGGAAAAAGGACCAAGCGCTTTGTCCACAATGGTGAATGCGGATGATCCTATTGAAATGAGCCAGATCCGCAGCAATATTAAAATCGCTATTGGCGGTGGAATCAATGAACCTCGTGATGCACTTTTAACCATTGTTTATGGTTTGCTCAGCAATCCGGACCAGTTTGCGGCTTGTAAAGCTGATGCCCTTTGGAGCGATGCATTTGATGAAGGTATCCGTTGGGTTGCACCGATCCAAGTAAGCAGTCGTTTGGTCAAAGAAGATGTGGAAATCCGCGGTTGTCTTATCCCAAAAGGTGATACAGTGATGACTATCCAAGCCTCGGCCTGTCATGATGAAGACTGGTATGAAGCACCGGAAATCTATAATCTTTTCCGCAAAAAACAGCCACATCAAGCGTTTGGAAATGGACCACATTTCTGCCAAGGAATGCACATCGCCAAACGAATGCTAGCTCAGCTGATGCTACCCATGCTTTTTGACCGCTTTCCTAACATGGAACTTGGGGGACCGGTAGAATTCACAGGTTTTGGTTTTCGTGGTCCCGCAACTGTGCCGGTAAAACTAGTTTAACGTGGTGCCATTCGGATTGCCCCATCAAGGCGGATTACCTCGCCGTTGATCATCGGGTTGTCTACAATGTGCCCGACCAACTTCGCGAACTCTTCTGGGTTGCCCAAACGAGATGGGAAGGGCACTTGCGCTCCCAAACTGTCCTGTACTTCTTGCGGTAACCCTTCAAGCAAGGGTGTTTTGAATAATCCTGGCGCAATGGTTGCGATGCGCACGCCCTTGTCCGCCAGATCTCTTGCCATCGGTAGGGTCATTCCCACGATCCCGCCCTTAGATGCTGCATAGGCCACTTGACCAACTTGCCCCTCGAAAGCAGCAACCGATGCTGTGTTCACAATTACTCCACGTTCGCCGTCAGGAGCAGATGGGTTAGATGCAACCATTCCCGAAGCAGCTGTAGAGGCGCAGTAAAACGAACCAAGCAGGTTCACGCCAATCACTTTAGCAAACATTGCTGGATTATGGGGTTCACCACGCGATACAGTTTTGGAAGCTGGTCCAATCCCAGCGCAGTTCACTAAAATTTGTTCCTGTCCCTGAACCGCACGCGCCTTTTCGAATGCTTGTCTCACACTTTCAGTATTGGATACGTCTACCTGCTGCCATGTCGCTCCAATTTTTGCCGCAGTTGTGGTCGCAACATCTGAATTCATATCAAACAGGCATACTTTAGCACCACGCCCCGCCAAATAGGCCGCCACTGCAGCGCCGAGGCCGGATGCGCCACCCGTTACGATGGCGGATGTGTTGGTTAGATCTAGCATGTTTAAACCTCGATTGTTGTCTTGCGATGTTCTTTATGGAAGATGTTACAAGAATATTGCAACGAACGAAAAGGAGAAGGTTATGGTTTCTCAAACTGTCACAACGAACGGGGCAGCCCACCATTGCCGGATTGAGGGGCCAGAAGGCACGTCAGCTGTGGTGTTTGCCAACTCGCTTGGAACAGATTTCCGTATCTGGGACGCAGTCGTTGCTGATCTGGCCAAAAGCCATCGTGTGTTGCGCTATGATAAACGTGGACACGGGCTATCGGATGATCCCAATACGGAATGGTCTATGGGTGAACTAGTGGGTGACGCAATAGCTTTAATGGATCACTTTGGCCTCAAGGATGCAGCATTTGTCGGTTTGTCGGTTGGCGGCTTGATCGCTCAACGGATTGCGGCGGCACGCCCCGATTTAGTGCGTATGATGGTGTTAGCCGGTACTGCAGCGCGTATTGGCAATGATGATTTGTGGAATGACCGAATCTTACAGGTCCAGCGCGACGGTCTTGGATCGATGGCTACTGCCATTTTGGAGCGGTGGTTTGCGTCTGATTTTCACGAAAACGAAAATTTTGCTATGTGGCGTAATATGTTGGTACGTACCACAGACCAGGGTTATGCCCGCGTATCTGCTGCCATTCGCGATACGGATTTGCGCGACAGTACCTCGGGTTTAACCCTGCCAACATTAGTTGTTGTAGGCGACAAAGATGGCGCAACGCCACCGTCTTTAGTGCGTGGAACAGCAGATTTGATTGAAGGGTCTCAATTCGAGATTATTTGTGGCGCAGGCCATTTACCATGTGTCGAAAAACCGAATTCATTTATAGACCTTTTACGCAACTTTTTTGTCAAACACAGCTTTGTTTAGCACCCTACGACGCGGCGTCGTGCAACCCAGTACTTGTACTTTGTTTTAATCTTAGGTTGATTGTTTGGGATAGACGTGAGCGGTACAATGACTTCAACACTTTCACCAGTCGACGTGGGACGCCCTTGGATTGCCACTAGTTGGATGGTGGTGACCGGCCTATTGTTCGTTTGTGTCACTGGCATAGTGAGGTATATTGGGTCAGACGTGCCCGCAGCACAGGCCGCATTTATTCGCTATATCATTGGCCTTTTCATCATGCTTCCCTTCATGGGTGAGATTTTGAAGGGTAGGTTTAGTCGCGGTGACGTCGTACTTTATTCGATTCGCGGCCTGTGCCACGCGTTGGGTGTGATTCTGTGGTTTTTTGCTATGGCTCGAATCCCAATTGCCGAAGTAACTGCGATTGGCTACCTCTCCCCCATATACATAGCATTAGGTGCCGCAGTTTTCTTAGGTGAAAAGCTAGCCACAAGGCGGATTCTTGCGATTGTTGCTGCTTTTATCGGTGCGATGGTAATCCTGCGTCCAGGCATTGAGGCGATTAATGAAGGCCAAACTGCCATGTTAATCACAGCACCCCTGTTTGCGGTTTCCTACCTTTTAGCAAAACGGCTCAGCATGCATGCGAACCCAGCAGTGGTGGTTGGAATGCTATCGTTCTTTGTTACCATTGGCATTGCTCCTTTTGCATATGCAGTTTGGACTCCGCCTTCTTCAAGTGACGTGATGTGGCTATTTCTTGTGGCGATCTTTGCCACGGCTGGCCATTTCACTATGACTAAAGCACTCAGTGCTGCTCCGCTTGCTGTCACACAGCCTGTTACATTTTTACAATTGGTCTGGGCATCGCTTTTGGGCTACGTTGTATTTAACGAAAAGATCGATTTCTGGGTATTAATGGGCGGCGGTATTATTATTGCGTCGGTCAGCTTTATTTCATACCGCGAATGGGTGTTGTCACGGGTGGTTAAAACGCCACCAGCTGTAGCCATGAAAACTTAAAAGGAGGGCCGCTATGATTGATCCAAAGGGCCGTGTTGTGATGGTTTCAGGTGCAAATCGAGGGATTGGGGCGGCTGTAGCAAAGTGTCTATATAATAAAGGTTACATAGTGTCTCTGGGTGCTCGCGATGTCTTGAAAGTTGAAGCCCTGACTGTGGGTTGGGACCCCGATCGCGTTCTGTTGTCCGCTTATGATGCGCGTGATGAGAGTATGGCCAAAAACTGGGTTGCGCAAACTGTAGATCGCTTCGGGCGCCTCGATGGGATTGTGAACAATGCGGCACGATACTCTGACTTCACTATCGAATATGGTGATCTAAATGATTTCGATGATGTGCTCGCGGTGAATATCAAAGGCCCACTTTTGCTGCTACGTAGTGGGATGCCACACTTGCGCAAAACTGGGCAGGGGCGCGTAGTTAACGTAGCCTCGATGTCGGGTAAACGTGTGGTTGGAAAGCATGTGGCCTACGCTATGAGCAAGTTTGCTTTGATGGCCTTAACTGCTCAAACTCGGAGTGATGGTTGGGATGACGGGCTTCGGGCAACTGCTCTTTGTCCTGGTTTTGTAGCAACGGACATGGCGGAACCACTGACGGATCGCTCACTAGAAACCATGACCCAGCCCGAAGAACTGGCCGAGATCGCCGCCCTCGCTATTGCCCTTCCTAATACAGCATCCGTTCCTGAATTTCGTATACAATCCTTTGACGAGCCGATGATCTGAGCGATTCCATTTGACCCTTTCGCTGAGGCGGAGTTACATCCCTGAGACATTTGTGAAAGGAAACGCACATGAAGCGCATCGACAACCACTTGCCAACCGTTGATCTTCAGCGCCTTGACGCAGCCCATCACATGCACCCGTTTACCAAAGGGGATGAGCTCCATGCTAAAGGCGCGCGTGTGATCACGCAGGCCAAAGGTGTAATGCTGACTGATAGTGAAGGTGTGGAAATTCTTGATGGAATGGCAGGTCTATGGTGTGTAAATCTTGGTTATGGCCGGCATGAACTTGCGGATGCGGCGGCTAGACAGATGGAACAACTTCCTTATTACAACACATTTTTTCAAACTACACATCCGCCTGTAGTGGCGTTATCTTCGCGCATCGCGGAACTGACGCCTGAGGGAATGAATCATACATTTTTTGCTTCCTCTGGATCTGAAGCAAACGATACGAATATTCGCCTTGTACGCCAGTACTGGGCACTGGTGGGTAAACCTAACAAGAAAGTGATCATTAGCCGTAAAAATGGCTATCACGGGTCCTCTATGGGGTCTGCAAGCCTCGGCGGAATGGCTTTTATGCATGCCCAGGGCGGTATGCCAATCCCTAATATCACGCATATCGACCAGCCTTATTGGTACGGCGAAGGTGGTGATATGGATCCTGCTGAATTTGGGTTGCAACGGGCGCGATTATTAGAAAAAGAAATCGACCGTATTGGCGAAGATAAAATTGCCGCCTTTATAGCTGAACCGATCCAAGGAGCGGGTGCTGTGATCATACCGCCTGAAACCTACTGGCCAGAAATTCAACGCATTTGTGATGAACGTGATATCTTGCTGATTGCAGATGAAGTAATCTGTGGTTTTGGCCGTACTGGTGAGTGGTTTGGCTCTCAAACACTTAATATTCGCCCAGATGTGATGACGATTGCAAAAGGACTTTCCTCTGGATACCAGCCAATTGGAGGCTCTGTTGTAAGTGACACAGTTGCTGAGGTTATCAACTCAGACGAATTCGCCCATGGCTACACCTACTCAGGACATCCCGTGGCATGCGCTGTAGCACTGGAAAATCTGCGCTTGCTTGATGAAGAAGGCATCATTACCCGTGTCAAAAACGAAGCAGCACCCTATTTAGCTAAAAAGTGGAAAGAATTAGCTGATCATCCGCTGGTGGCAGAAGCCCGTTGCATCGGATTGATGGGCGCGTTGGAACTTTCCCCGGATAAACCTAGCCGCGCGCCCTTTAAAGCGGATACAGGTACAGTTGGCCTACGCTGTCGGGAACGGTGTTTTGCCAATGGATTAGTGATGCGGCATGTAGGTGATACGATGATTATATCGCCACCTTTAATCATTTCCTTAGTTGAAATTGATCTGATGTGTGCCCGGGCTGTTCAAGCTTTAGATGAGACCCTTGCGGGTCTCAAATCTGATGGTTTGATGCAGTAGTGGGTTAAGGAACCAGTTTGTCGCGGAACACGTAGCCGACGATATCACCGCGGGAAATGCCATGCGTCGCCATCAACGTTGTGTCATCCATAGCTTGCAGCTCCTGCAAGAATTGCCCGCGTGAGCTGGCTGAGGAAATATTGGAGAACAGCGCTGCAAAGCTAGTTGTGACTGTGTTCATTGCAGATGCTACGTTTGAGGTAAAGCTGTGTGTTGTGTCTGTAATATAGGTCATTACTGAACCCTCTCATCTTGGTTTAGGAGCAGAGCTTTCGCTCTTTTCATAAATTGGAGATGGTCTCGTGGACGTATCAGGACAATGGATAATATGGCAATCCCGCTATGCGTCTGTGGCAAAGCTCCCCTTAAAGCATTGTTGTGATTGAAATAAAAATTTTTCTCAAATTGTAAAAGACGAGATTATTACTCAAATTTTTTAAAATACAGGCAAATAATCAGGTTGAGGCTGCGCCTTTTATTCGACATGCAATATTAACCTGAAGGAGATCCGCGTATGGACCACAAAATTGAAAGCATTCTTGACGCACTCAGTGTTGCCGTGTTCATCGTAAATGTGAACCAAACTATCGTGTATCGTAATGCCGCCTCTGTAAGTTTGTTTGGCATAGAGCAGCGAGTTAAGAAGTTGGCAAATCTGGTACCCAACAAACGTTGCATCCGCGCAGTTGAAGATGTGCTTGAGGGCGGGAACCGCCAAAGCGTAGATGTTCGTCTGCAACTTGTGGTCCCAACATCTTTTCGAATGACTGTTGCGCCGCTTGATACGGACGGGGGTAGCACTACCGCTACGGTAGTGGTCAGCTTTGAGGATGTTAGCCACATCCTGGAAGCTGAACAAATGCGGACGGACTTTGTTGCCAACGTCAGCCACGAATTGCGTTCGCCATTGACTACGCTTTACGGCTTTATCGAAACTTTGCAGGGACCAGCGAGATCTGACGAACAGGCATCTGATCGGTTTTTGAAACTGATGGAAAAAGAAGCAGCCCGTATGGCGCGGCTGATTGATGATTTGCTGTCGTTGTCTAAGGTACAGTCGAGCGAACGTTTTGCGCCAACAGAGAAGGTTTCGATAAACCCGATCATAGAACGTGTATCCGCATCATTAGCGCCCATTTTGGACAAAGAACAAACCAATATTACAACAATTTTAACCGATGATCTGCCTGAGATATTTGGCGATGTGGATGAGCTTACTCAGGTGTTTTCGAATTTGATTGAAAACGCCGCCAAATATTCTAGCCCAGGGTCCACAGTTTTTGTATCATCGGTCATTGATGAAAAAGAGCCTGGTACCGTTTGCATCAGTGTTGTTGATCAGGGTGAAGGTATTGATCCAGAACATATTGCGCGCCTAACAGAAAGATTCTACCGCATCGACAAAGGGCGTTCGCGCGACAAAGGTGGTACAGGCCTCGGGCTGGCAATTGTTAAACATATTTTGATGCGCCACCGTGGAAGACTGCAAATTGACAGCACTCAGGGCCAGGGCAGCACATTTTCGGTACTTCTCCCGCTTAGCTTTTGAGCTGTGTGAATTCTCTATAAAAAGAGTACCTAAAAACATAGCAGTCTTTGAGATCTTACGTCCCTTGAGTTGGATACTATTATCTCTGTAAGCTAGATGTTCGTAAATATATTGAGCGTGCAAACAATTATCTTTGGGACCTTAATTTCTGAATGTTTTGGCACTACTAGATGACGCTTTATTATCACGTAGAAAAGTAGTGAAGATCTGGACATGATTATTTTTTAAAGTGGTTGAAGCCCTAAATTTTGCTGGCTAAGGCCTAATTCGACGAAATTTGCCGAAATTGGAACCTGTGACGCTCGAATTTGCCGGATAATCCAATGTAGATGTTGCAGCCTGGTTGCCTTTTTGATCTGGAGTGTAAATGCTAGTGGCAAAATGAGAGACAGATATGGCACTGGAAGACGCAGCAAACGTAATTGACGAGGCTTTCACACGCGAGACCCTGAAAGGGAACGCCTACGAAGCAACATATGCGGGAGCGACATCGTTCCTACGACGTAAATACACCAAAGATTTAACGGGTGTGGACGTAGCGGTGACTGGCATTCCATTTGATTGTGCTGTGACCAATCGGCCTGGCACACGGTTTGGCCCACGTGTTGTGCGCGAAGCGAGTACGCTGCAATCCCCTGATGCGCCGTATGGTTGGGGCGTGAACCCTATGACTGAGTTCAACGTTGTTGATTATGGTGACTTAGCTTTTGATCACGCTAAAATTTGGGAATTTCCTAAGGCGCTGCAGAACCATATCTCTGGCATTTTAGCGACGGACACAGCATGCCTTTCGATTGGGGGAGACCACTACGTTAGCTACCCAATTCTGAAAGCACACGCTGAAAAATATGGTCCTTTGTCATTATTGCATTTCGATGCGCATTCAGACACTTGGTTAGATGATGATCCTAACCGGATTGATCATGGGACAATGTTTTATAAGGCGGTTAAAGAGGGATTGGTCGATGTTGAACGATCGGTTCAAGTGGGCATTAGGACTACAAATGCAGATAATCTGGGCGTTCCGATGATTGATGCACCAGAGGTACACCGTCTTGGTCCAGAATCGGTGGTTGAGAAAATCAGAAACATTTTAGGTGATCGCCAAACTTATTTGACCTTCGATATAGACTGCCTTGACCCAGCCTTTGCCCCCGGTACAGGTACCCCTGTTTGGGGAGGATTGTCGAGTGGGCAAGCGGCAGCTATTCTGCGGGGTCTTGCTGGGATCAACGTGGTCGGTATGGATGTAGTCGAAGTTTCTCCTCAATACGACTCAAGTGGTGCAACTGCAATTGCGGGCGCACACGTTGCCGTGGAATTGCTGTGCCTTTGGGCTCATCACCAAAAATTTGGGGCCTGATATGACCGATCACACACGCAACCAACCGTTGGGTGGAAATGAGATGCCACGCTTTGGTGGACCTGGCACATTTATGCGTCTACCTGCAGCAGAAACGGCCCAAGGGCTGGATGTCGGCTTTATTGGTATTCCTATGGATATAGGGACCAGCTGGCGGTCTGGAACTCGGTTTGGCCCCAAAGCTATTCGCGCTGAAAGCAATATGCTGCGCCCCTATAACATGTGGAGCCGTGCAGCACCTTTTGACAGTTTGCACTGTGCGGATTTAGGAGATGTGCCGATAAATACGTTCGATCTTAAGGACTCGGTTCGGCGGATTACAGAATACTATGATTTGTTACTGCAGCATGATGTGGTTCCGATGACACTTGGTGGTGATCACACGTTGACCCTACCTATATTGCGATCTATCGCCAAGAAACATGGTCCTGTCGCGTTGGTGCATGTGGATGCCCATGCGGATATCAACGAAAATATGTTTGGTGAAAAGATTGCTCATGGTACTCCGTTTCGGCGAGCACATGAAGAGGGATTAATACAGGATGATAAGGTGTTTCAAATTGGTTTGCGTGGCACAGGCTATGCTGCTGATGATTTTGACGAAGCACGCCGATGGGGGTTTACAGTTATCCAAGCTGAAGAGTTGTGGAACCAATCCCTGGAACCGCTAGCTGTCCGTATTAAAGAGCATATAGGTGATGTGCCCTGTTATATCACCTATGATATCGACAGCCTTGATCCTGCTTATGCGCCAGGAACTGGTACGCCTGAGATCTGTGGTTTGACGCCGCCTCAAGCGGTAGAGTTGATCCGTGGCTTGCGAGGGTTGAACGTGATTGGTGTGGATTTAGTAGAGGTTTCACCCCCGTATGACCTGAGCGGAACCACAGCATTGATTGGGGCTAGTATACTATACGAAATGTTGTGCATACTGCCAGGTGTGGAGACAGGAAATCTGGGCTCGCGATAATTCAAAGGGGAGCCTTGTGGCGTCTTTCAAGTGTTCTGTCGTTAGGTAGGGGTCGGGGACTAATCTTCCCCGACCATCTCAAATATGTTTGAGAAAACTGGTCGTGTTAGTGTCCACCAAAGCGGCCAAGCTGAATGTCGTAGTCAACGGAGAGTCGGTAATTAGGATCGTCGTCTGCATCGACCATCAATTGCCCTGCTTTGTTCAATAATTGGTGACAATCCTGGCTGAGATGGCGCAGCATCAAACGTTTTCCTGCTGCGTCATATTTTTCGGCAATCGCTTCGATGGCCTGCAGGGCGGATTGATCCACCACACGAGAGCTTGCGAAATCGAGGATTACAGTGTCGGGGTCATCAGTGGGTGTGAATAATTCTTGGAACCGTGTGGCTGAGCCAAAGAACAGTGGCCCCTCGATATCATAAACCCGCGCACCCGGTTCAGATTTAGATGGATGGGATGTCGCAGAAATTCGCGATGCAGCGTTCCAGGCATAGACCAAAGCGGATACTATAACTCCGACGACCACTGCGATGGCGAGGTCTTTGTACACAGTGACGATGGTCACCAGGATAATGACAAAGGCATCCGCGAATGGGACGCGAGACATGAGTTTAATAGATTGCCATGCAAAGGTGCCGATCACGACCATAAACATCACGCCTACTAATGCGGCTAGGGGAATGAGTTCGATAATACTGGACCCGACAAGAATGAACGCTAACAAAAACAAAGCTGCGGAAATGCCAGATAAACGCCCGCGGCCACCGGAGTTTACGTTGATCATTGATTGCCCGATCATCGCACAGCCGCCCATGCCACCAAAGAAACCTGTGACGGTGTTTGCAGCTCCTTGAGCGAGGCATTCTTTTGATGCGCCACCTCGTTGGTTAGTAATTTCGCCAACAAGATTGAGCGTGAGTAAGCTTTCGATTAGGCCGATGGCTGCAAGGATCACGGCATAGGGTAGGATGATCCAAAGGGTTTCGAGTGTAAAAGGGACGTTTGGAATGGCGAAGGGTGGGAGGCTACCTTCGACTGATGCCAGATCGCCCACGCGTGGGACGGGTACATCAAACATGATAACAGCAACTGCAATGAGGCCGATGGCTGCAAGCGGGGCTGGGAACGCTCTAGTAATGCGAGGCGTGATCCAGATTATTGCCATTGTTGCGGCTACAAGTGCGAGGGAGATCCAAAGGGTCATGCCAGACATCCAAACATGGTGTCCGTTACTGCCAGGAACCTTAAATTGTTCCATTTGTGCCAAG
>ENA-ORDA01003301-ORDA01003301.1-marine-metagenome-genome-assembly--contig:-NODE-3301-length-11323-cov-4.654277_pt1 | contig 11323 bp, 11 predicted proteins | sample MGYA00237778_ERZ508506 | MGnify/ENA primary metagenome ERZ508506 (study PRJEB26177, sample SAMN06267891) | marine metagenome | isolation source: Monterey Bay, California, USA | place: Pacific...
ACAAAGTTTTCTTGTCAAGAACTCTTTAGCGGTAAGATTTCAGATTTTGGCAATAAAATTCAACTTAAAAATGACACCTTATCTGTTAAAGAAGGAATTAATGAGTATTTTTTTACAAAAATTCCTGATTCACCTGCCCTATGTAAAAAAGGATCTCCAGAAAGACAAAATGCAGAAGCTAAAGCTAATGATCCAATGTTCAATTTTGAGGTTTTATGGGATATTTTTCAAACCCACTATGCCTATTTTGATTTACGTGGCATTAATCCAGAAAAAATGTTTGCAGCGTATATGCCTAGGGTGAATGTAAATACTACTGAAGCTGAACTCTTTTTTATTTTGAATGAGATGTTAAGCTCTTTTAACGACGGTCATATAGGTATTGAAGCTAATGATAAAATTATGGAAGAAGCTTCTAAGCTCTACAAAGTTAAATACTCAAAAAGTAGTAAAAAAGATAGCCTTCCTAAACTTAAGAAACATAGGGTAGCTGAAGCTATTGCTGCTAAATATATACCAGAGGGTACCTCTATTAAAAACGGGAATTTACGATGGGGAATTATTGATAATAACATAGGGTACTTTCAACTCAACCAAATGATGGGATTGGCCAATTATAATATTAGTGACACTCTCTCATACGGAGAGTACTGGACAGCTTACTTTGATAAACTAGAGATGACTGAAAACAGTACCGCAAATGAACTAGAAGGTTTAAACACCTCTTTAGATAGAATCATGAAAGAATTTGCCAATACAAAAGCAATAATCATTGATTTACGTTTTAATGGAGGTGGAACTGATGAAATTGGCATGGATGTATTACGACGATTCAACGGAAAAGAACAACTGGTGTTCACAAAAAAGGCTCGTCACGGACTAGGTTTTACACCCACAGTAAAGGTATCACAGCCAGCAATAAAAAACCCTTACAATAAACCGGTTTACTTGCTTATAAGTGGCGAATCTGCTAGTGCAACTGAAATTATGGTATTGTCGTCTTTATCTATGCCAAATATAACCAAGATTGGAAGTGCAACCGAGGGTGTTTTCTCGGACATTTTAGATAAACGACTTCCAAATGGGTGGGAAATTGGTCTATCTAATGAGATATATCTAGACATGAACAACAACAACTTTGAAGGCAAAGGAATTAAAGCTGATATTAATATTCCTTACCCCAGAGATACTCAAGAATTTTTACATAAACTGATGAGTGATTTAAAAGAAGACGATCTAGCTATTCTAGGTGCTTTAAAAAACTTAAACACTAATTAACTCAAAAAGTCCAACACAATAATCAACTTTATACCTAAATAGATAAATTTCACGTTTAGAAATGATTCTAATAATAGAATTATTGCATATTTGTTTTTTATTAAAAAAATCACATCATGAAAAAAATTGTACTCTTTAGTTTTGTAGCAATCTTGCTTATAGGTTGTGAAAATTCAGAAAATCTACCTGCACCAAATTATTCTATAGAGGGTAAATGGGTTGCAGGATTTGGTGTTCCTGAGGGAAACACTTTGTACATCTATGAAGATGGTGTTCGTTACACGTATTACTGTGTGGCAGATGATTGTAATGCTTTATACAATTCATACGAAGCAAATGATGGAAATCATCTACCAGGAACTCTTAATTATACCGTTGAAAACGATATTCTAACGGTTGATTTAAATTTTGGAAATGAATTAGTTACTCCAATTACATTTGAATGTGATGGTGGAGAGGTAATTTTTGAAACACCAGAATATAGTTTGTTCCGATTAAATTCTGATTGTAATTAAACAGTACCTTTGAGTGAAGATTGGAATCATATCATGTACAACTTTTATAGATTTACTGCAGGTATATGTATCTGTTTTATGGTTATTTGTTGCAAAAATGATCCAGAAATTATAAATGAAACCAATCCTGTTGATGAAACAGACCCCATTGCATTAGACCTTGGTTTGGTGCGCTACTTAGCCATTGGCGATAGCTACACTGTAGGAGAAGGATTAGAAACAACACAGAGTTGGCCATCTCAATTAAAAAGAAAATTACTAGAAGAAGGAGTTGAAGAGGTAGAAGTAACTGTGGTTGCCGCAACAGGCTATACCACCCGAGAAGTTACTCAGTTAGTAAACACAGCAATATTTGACAAACCCTTTGATATTATATCTATACAGGTTGGGGTAAATAACCAATATAGAGGTGAGAGTGTAGCGCAATTTGGTGAAGAGTTAGAAGATCTGTTTGAAACAATTGCTTCTAATTATTATTTAAAAGATGCCAAACAGTTTGTTGTATCTATACCAGACTGGGGAGCCACACCTTTTGGTAGTTCTTATGATAGAGTGCAAATTGCCATAGAGATTAACCAATTTAATGGCTTAAAAAGAAATGCTTCTGAGGCAAGATCTGTACCATTTATAAATATTACTGACATTTCTAGAACCAACCCAGATGCCCCAGAATTGGTTGCTTCAGACGGATTGCATCCAAGTGAGTTGATGTACAGTTATTGGATTGAAAGAATATTTCCTGTTGTAAAACAACAGCTACAACCCTAGTACATCCAAGAGAACAAACAAAAGATGTAAATAACCCAACAAGTACATGCCTTTTGACGAAGACAACATCCCTAAACCGGCAGTTGTAGCCATTACTGGTGATTTGATAGAAAAAATGAATAGACTACACCTACTTGAGTAATAATTTTTGATTACTTTTAAAACATCATAAAAGTAAAACAAGAACTTTCTCTAACATATAATGAGTTCTTTGAGAAAAAATAAGCATGAATAATCTTAGAAAAAATGTTTTCTACCCACCATTATTGCTTATTCTCTGTACAATTCTATTCAGTCAAATTAACAATGATTTATTTTCTTCTAGCATCACAGGATTGAATACTTGGATTTTAGAAAACGTTGGTTTTTTATTTTCTTGGAGTAGCTTTTTCTTTCTAGTTCTTTTACTAATCACGTACTTTTCTCCAATTGCTAATGTGAAGATTGGTGGCAAAAATGCGCAACCTTTATTAAGCAAATCTAAGTGGTTTGCCATAAGCACTTGTACTACTATAGCTACAGGCATTCTTTTTTGGGGATGTGCAGAACCTCTTTTTCATTATGCAAACCCACCCATTTCATCAATAAGCCCTGTTTCTGATGCGTCTAAGAGTTTTTCTATGTCTACAATGTTTATGCATTGGTCTTTTACCCCCTATGCAATTTACTGTCTAGCTGGGTTGGTTTTTGCGTTATCATTCTATAATTTAAAAAGAAAATTTAGCGTGGCTTCTCTTATTCCATTAAAACAAGGAAACACCAATAAAATGGTTAAAAGTATTATTGATGTAATTTGTCTTTACAGTATTGTGTTAGGAATGTCTGCATCTCTAGGAGCAGGAATTTATTCAATAACGGGAGGGCTAGATGAAATATTTAATATTCCAAAATCTAACTTATTAATTGGTTGTGTGGGTGCCTTTGTTATTGCTAGCTTTATTCTTTCTGCTATAAGTGGTTTACAAAAAGGGATAAAATGGCTCTCAACCATTAACATCGTTGGGTTTATACTTCTTGCAATTTTTATTTTCTTAGTTAGTTTTCCTATTGATATTTTGAAAATTGCCTTCTCCGGATTAACAGAATACATCGTTACTTTTCCTCAAAGAAGTCTAAATATTGGTTCAGAAATAACAGAATCATGGAGATATGATTGGAGTATTTTCTATTGGGCAAATTGGTTTGCCTGGGCGCCAGTTGCAGCCTTATTCCTAGGAAAAATATCAAGAGGTTATACGGTTAGACAATACATTAATTACAACTTAATTCTTCCGTCTATATTTGCTATTGTCTGGATTTCAATTTTTAGTGGAGCTACACTTCATGCAAATTTAATTAGTGACAACCTACTCTTTGAAACCATGGAATTAAAAGGAGAAGAATCTGTAATGTATGGCATGCTTCATAAAATAGGATTTAGTAAGATTACCATTCCAATTTCATTGATTTTAATATACATTTCGTATGTAACCGCTGCAGACTCAAATATTTCTGCAATGAGTGCAATGTCTGAGAAAGAAAAAAACAATCCAAACCAAGAAGCTTCAATTTATATAAAAATTATCTGGGGGCTTATCATTGGAAGTTTAACCTATATCATGCTATCAACAAAAGGATTAGACGGCATAAGAATTTTATCATTACTTGGAGGTTTTCCCGCTCTTTTTATCATCATTTTTGCGAGTATTTCACTTCTAAGATTTCTATTTAACAAAAAGCTATTGAAGTTAGAAGATTAAAAAAACTTCTCTTTTAGAAACAAAATACTGCAAAAAATTAACCCCTATTTAAAATACATGATTCTAAAAAAACGCTTATTTTAGAGTCTTTTATTTATAAGATTGTCATCTATGAAAACAAATCATTGGTACGAACGAATTCCGCATGCAGTAACCATGTTGTTTATGATCATTGTTTTTGTAACCTTATTAACCTATATCATCCCTGCAGGTGAATTTAAACGTGTGTTAATAGAGGGTAGAAATAGAGTTATTCCAGGATCTTACAGTAGTATTCCTAGCACACCTATTGGTTTTTTGCAAATGTTTAAAGCCATCCCTTTAGGATTTAAAGCGGCAATAGAAGTTATGTTTGTGGTGTTTTCTGGAGGAATTATGTTTGGTGTTATGGAAGAAACCAAAGCAATAGAAAATGCTGTGGGAACTTTTGTTCATACAATTGGACGAGAAAAAAAATACTTAGCAGTTGTACTCATGACTTTTATTTACGGTGCTTTGGGTGTTTTTGTTGGATATGAACACAACATTGCTTTAATCCCTATTGCAGCTGTAGTTAGCTTGGCTCTGGGTGGTGATTTGGTATTGGCTGCAGGAATATCTGTTGGCGCGGTCACCATTGGTTTTGGACTTTCTCCCATAAACCCGTACACGGTTGGCATAGGTCATAAAATTGCTGAATTACCTTTGTTTTCTGGGGCTTTATTGCGAAGTGTCTTATGTTTTTCTGCCCTTAGTTTTTTAGCCTTTTACAATGTTAGATACCTAAAGAAAATTTCTAAGAATCCAGAGAGTAGACTTGGAAAAGGATTAAATGAGGATGGGATAGAACTTTCTAAATCGTTAACAGAGTATTCAATTTCAATAAATAATTGGCTGGTCATCGGTGCTTTTATTGTGGGTTTAGGGGCTATTTTATATGGTGTTTTTAATCTAAACTGGTATATCAATGAAATATCTGCTATCTTTTTAATGGTTACCATAGCTACTGGAATCATAGCAGGGATGAAAGGAACTAAAATAAGTGAAACCGTTTTAAAATCTGTTGCCTACGTAGCCCCCGGAGCATTTATGGTTGGTTTTGCAACCACCATTAAAGTATTGATGGAAATGGGCCACATTAGCGATACCATTTCTTTTTATTTATCTGAGGTGTTAAAAACATTGCCCTTGTATTTATCTGCTGTTGGAATGTCTATTTCTCAAAGCATCATCAACTTTTTTATTCCTTCTGGTAGTGGCCAAGCATTAGCTACCCTTCCAGTGATGCTGCCTCTTGGAGAAGTTATTGGGCTTACAAGACAAACCACTATTTTAGCGTTTCAAATTGGTGATGGAATTTCTAACCTTATAAACCCAACTCTAGGAGGATTAATTGCCATGTTAAGCATGTGTAGAGTGCCATTAGATAAATGGTTCCGTTTTATTTTTCCGGTGGCAATAATTGTATTTTTGCTTTCGGCCATCTCTTTAATTATAGCAGTAACTATTGGGTATCAATAATATGAATGTAGAAGATATTTTAGCAAAACTGGTTCATTTTCCTGTTTTAGGAGGAGATAGCAATCTCAGTATTATCCATTGGATAAAAGAGTATATTGAATCCTATGGAGTAGCAACTACCTTAGTTCCAAATAAAGAGGATACTAAAGCCTCTTTGCATTGTAGAATTGGCCCGGCGGTAGACGGTGGTGTTATATTGTCTGGGCACACAGATGTTGTTCCTGTAAAGGGCCAAGCATGGGATACAGACCCTTTTACTCTTGTAAAAAAAGACGGTAAACTGTTTGCTAGAGGAAGTGCTGACATGAAAGGATACATTGCCTGTTGTTTAGCTATACTGCCTACTTTAACGAAGGCAGATTTAAAAAAACCCATTTATTTTGCTTTTAGTTACGACGAAGAAATTGGGTGTTTGGCAGCTCCAGAACTTATAGATCACATTAAAAAAACCTATCCTGAAAATGCTACCTATGCTATTATTGGTGAACCCTCATCTTTAGAGCCAGTTATTGGAAAAAAGGGAGTTTGTTATGTGCAAACAGAAGTAAACGGCTCTGCGGGTCATAGTAGTGGGATTCACAAAGAAATTAGTGCCATTCATGAAAGCACAAGACTTATTATGTGGCTAGAAAATAAGATGAAGCTATTAGCTCAAGAAAAACAAGATCATCGATTTGAACCTCCTCATTCTACCCTCCATGTTGGGCAAATCTCTGGAGGTGTAGCTACAAATATTGTATCAGATTATACTCGTTTTGAATGGGACGTTCGGGTAATTCCAAAAGACTCCATACAACCTATTTTTGATGACTTTTTTGCATTTTGTAAAGAACGAGAAGAAGAGGTTAGGAAACTGTTTCCTGGTTTTAAAATTACCAATACCTTATTGCATCCACCTGTTCCAGCATTAGATACCAAAGAAACGGATCCTATTGTTGCGTTAACCAAAAAAATATCAGGAAATAATACCTGGAGAACTGTTGCTTATGCAGCAGAGGCTGGGCAATTTCACGAGGCTGGCTACCAAAGCATCATTTGCGGACCAGGATCTATAGAACAGGCTCATAGAGCTAACGAATTTACCACTCAAGAACAACTTGATAAGTGTGTAGTAATGTTGCAGAAATTAGTAGTTGAATTTTCGATTTAAATAAATTTTTATAAAAACCATCATGAAAAAAATACTTTTAGGTTTTACTATTCTAATGACTATTATCAGCAGTTGTAAGAATGATGATGCTAAGGATGATAATTATAATTCAGGTGAATGTTATTTTAATACAAATGCTCAATCTATAGTTCATGACAATATTAATAGAGAATATATTTTATATGTTCCTAGTTCATATGATGGAACGTCTGCAGTTCCTATCTTGTTTAATTTTCATGGTTTTGGAGGAAGTGCAAGTCAATTTATGCAAGAAGCAGACATGCGCTCATTGGCAGAAGCTGACACTTTTATTTTAGTCTATCCCCAAGGCAGTTGCTTAGACGGCTCTTCCCATTGGAATCCTTGCCCAACAGGTGGAGACAATAAAAGTACTGCTGATGATGTAGGATTTTTTGAATCTATGATTAGTGAGATTTCGTCTCAGTATACTATAGATATGGAAAGAATTTATGCTGCGGGATACTCAAACGGAGGCATGATGGCATACGGGCTTGCGAATTATAAAAGTGATTTAATTGCTGCGGTGGCATCTGTTTCCGGAACAATGTTAGATTGTACAGGATCTACCAGTCATCCTATGCCAGTAGTACATCTTCATGGAACCTCTGATGGTGTTGTTTCCTATAATGGGAGTACTGACTGGAATTCTGTACAAAGTACATTAGACCATTGGATTAACTTCAATAATACAGATTTAACTCCTACTATAACAAGTGATAATAATATTGAACGTTATGTCTATGACCAAGGAGATAGCTCAGTTTCTGTTGAGCATTATAAATTTATAGGAGGAGAACATGTTTGGTTCAGCACCAATTTCCAAGATCAGAGTACATCTGAATTAGTTTGGAATTTCGTATCCAGATATAATATTAATGGATTGAGATAACGAATAAAGGTAACACTAATGGATGTAAATTCTTGTCTTTTGATATGGTCCTTGTTATTAAAATTGTTTCTGAAAAATCTCTTGGTGTAAAACTTAAGTTCGATATTTCAATAGAGTTATCTTCAAAAAAAACCCCTTGAGAAGTCAAGGAGTTTTTATTTTTCCAAATTTTGTAATTAATTAAATTATCAAGTTCATTGTATGATATAGTAAGACAAATTAAATCATCACCTTCAAACTTGAACTACTTCCATTTTAGTCCTATTTATTAGAACATAAATCCCACAGAAACCTGCAATACGTTATTCTGAATAGAATACTCATCATCTTCACTAATGCTAGATAATCCTATGTTATAACGTGCCGCAAAGTTTAAACCATTATCCATTTTGAAACCCAGGCCAACACCTAATCCGAAGTCTATATCTTTCAACAATTCTTTAATATCGTCACTATAACTACCGTCTTCACTGTCATAAGACTCTAATTTTGCAGACATAAGAAATCCAATTTGTGGACCAGCTTCAAGGCTAAATCCCTCAGCAACATAATATTTTGCCATAATAGGTAAATTAATGTAGTCTAATTTACCAGTCTCTTCATAATCATATGTATCACCACCAAAAGTTTCAGAACTGGCAAAAGAATAACCTTGAGATGAATACATTAATTCTGGCTGAATAGAAAAATTTTCAGAAATCATAATTTCTGCTACACCTCCAATATGGAATGATGTTCTTCCTTCCTCGTTTTCAGCATCATCACCCGAAATTGATGCAACATTCACACCAACTTTTACTCCAAATTTCACTTCTTGTGCATTTACATTCGTAAACGCAAGTATTGCAACTGTTGCAACCATTAATACTTTTTTCATAATATTTAATTTTTACGCAAATATAATGTTTTTATTGAAAAAGAAAAAACTATCTAAACTATAAGCATATCCTTTTCTTTCAATTATGCTATTTCTAAACCTCTTAAGTAGGTTAAATTTTTCATCTTTTATTGGAATTTACACTATTTATCAATTCCTTCTATCTTTACTTCAAAATAATTAGATTATGCCCACACTTGTATTTGCTAAATTCGCAATTAACGACCACGTCGGTTATTCACGCTATGTTGAACTCGCTACACCTATATTTGTGCGAGAAAAGGTAATAGTTCACGCATCCGACGAAGATCCGAAAGCTTTAACTACTGATATGCAAGCCGATAAGGTTGTGCTTCTTGAATTTAGAGACCATTCTCATTTTAAGCACTTCTTCTCTTTGATTGACTACATAGAAGCTGCTAAAATTCGTGATGCAGCTTCAACGATTTCAGCTACAGTTTTTGAACGATTTGAGATGACAAAGTAATTTTTCTGATATAAATATCGCGTTATTTTAGGAATGTTATTCAATCTTATTTATCGCTGATAAAAAAAAAGTTATTTAAAGGATTTACTAAACCATAGGCAGATCCACCTTTTTCAATTCTGCTATTTCTAATTCTCTTGAGTACGTTGAATTTAAGTTTATAGAAGAATGTCAATAGCTTTCTGTGGCTTGTTTGTAGATCCTATTCATTTAAATTTAAGATAGTTAATCTTCTATTAAACATAAGTTTAGTCTTTCGAAATTAATTATATTTGAAAAAAACTATGATGAAAATATTAGTAAGGAGTCTCGTGATTTTAGTTTGTTTAATCTTATTTTTAAGTTGTTCCGTTACAAGGATTGAAATCTCTGAAAACCCAAAACTTGGCTATATTCAAACTAATTATATTAGTGGTCAATTAAAAAATAAAACAAATATGAAAATTGATACTTTAGGTAATTGGGTTTATAATGGTATTTCAAAATCTTATTATAAAAATGGTCAGCTAAAGTCTGAAGGGAACTTTAAAAATAATAAACAAGATGGTCAATGGAGGTCGTATTATGATAACGGTCGATTAAAGTCTAAAGTATACTACAAAAACGGAAAAGAAGATGGTTTATCTAATTTTTATTACAAAAATGGTCAGTTAAAGCAAAAAACAAACTATGAAGACGATAAGCCAGGTGGAATACCAGCTGGAATTTGGGATAATGGCAGATCTAGAAGACAAATTAAGCCAATAAAAAACTGATAAATTCTATAATTAGGATTAATTTTTTATCTAAACAAAAAAACGCTTATACTTTATAAAGTATAAGCGTTTTTTAATAAAAAGACTTCGTTTAAATCCCCCAAAGGTTAAGAGAAGATCTAACAAAGATTATAAAATTAGACCAAAATAGTATTGAAAAAGTACAATCTCATTAGAGAAAAAGATTATTAAAAAATTAAGCAACATAGAATTAAAACTATCTTGAACAGATTATATGCATCTAATCCTTATTTAGCGATTTTAATAGAGGTTTTGTTTAGTATTGCTGTAATGTGGTATTTCTTCAGAGAAGAAGTAAAAAGAGGAATTATTAGAACTACAAAAAATAGAATTGCAATTATTTCTGTTTTTGATCATAGAATTATTTTTATACTTCTTATTGCCACAAAATCTTTTTAATTGTATATTGCAATTAAACATGAGCTAAAATTTTATGAAAAACTTTCTTATTTTTTCAGTTTTATTTTTTGGATATAGTTGCTCGCCAACTTATTTTATTTCGCCAAAAACTATCAACTTGCCATTGTACACTAAAAGTAATAATTCTATGGAATTAATCCGGCTAAAATACGGCAACCCTTCAATGATTGAAAATCAAGTAAAACAAGAAATATGGATATATAATTATAGTAGTTCTAAAAAAAGTAATAGAACTGTCATTTTTGATAAAAACGGCAAAATTATTGAGAATAAGAAACATTATAAGAGGTATCATATGAAAACAGGATTAAATAGATATGCATATATTACTTATGGTTTTACAACTGTAGTGTTTTTAATTGCTGGAGCTTTTCCTGCACTACTTTAAAAAAGCTATTTTAATGATATATCCTGTTAACCATAGGCATATCTTCATATTTCAACACAGAGTTTTAAACCTCTTAAATAGTTTAATCTAATTATTTATTGCCGAATGTCTAATAGCTTTCTGTAATTTGGTTATGGAGACAGTTCTTTTAGAGATTTTTATAGCTCCAGAGTGTCTAAAAGAGCGTAATCTTTGGTCGTTGTTCAAGTGCCTTTGATTATCTCGTTAAAACGACTCCATGAGGCCTTATAATTATCTTTATCTAAAGGGGGGTATTAATTAGAATTAAATATTGCTTATCTTCAATTTTACAAATTTATATAACTCTACAATAATTTATTTTATGAAAAAGGTATTTGCCATATTGTGCATTGCAGGAATAACTTATCCATATTATTACATCTTTAAATTTATTGAAACAAATAACTGGGAATGGTCTACTTCACTATTTTTTGAACAAATTAACCAGAATTATGCAATGAGTATTTTAAATGCTGATTTAACTATTGCAGCCA
>ENA-ORDA01003307-ORDA01003307.1-marine-metagenome-genome-assembly--contig:-NODE-3307-length-11318-cov-3.236367_pt1 | contig 11318 bp, 10 predicted proteins | sample MGYA00237778_ERZ508506 | MGnify/ENA primary metagenome ERZ508506 (study PRJEB26177, sample SAMN06267891) | marine metagenome | isolation source: Monterey Bay, California, USA | place: Pacific...
ATGAAATGCAAACAAATAGTGCTACTACTAGGGTATATAAATATCTCATAATTAAGTGATAATAAATTTTACACTTTTCAACTAGGGAGTATGTAAATGTAAGATATTAATTACAGATAAATAAAAACGATTAAAGCATTAAACAAAAAAAAGACCTACTTGATCTAGTAGGTCTTTTTAATGTAATCTATTTTTCTTTTTACATATCGAATATGCTCCCTATTGATTTTAATTTAGAGACATCCACATCTCCTTTTTCAATAGCGTTCATTAATTTCATCATTTTTGCGGGCTCCATTTTATCGCCCAACAATCTAAACAAAGCAAATCCTTTTTCATCGTCACTTGCAAAGACAATAATTTCATCGATTGCATCTTCTTCTCCTAAGTATTTTAAAGTAGCACCTTGTTTGCTAGATCCATATTTCATTAGCATTTTATATTGCTCTTGATCGATGATATCTTTTAATTCTTGCCTCTTTACTTCATAATCTGCAGCATTCTCTCCTTTTATAGGGTAAGCAACTACATTAATTTTCTTAACTGTTTCTAAAATATCCTTTTCTTCTTGAGAAAGATTATTGTTATCTGTCTGTAATAAACTTGCTGCGATATCAATTTTTAAAAAAGAATCGTCGTCTTGTCTGTCTACTAAGTATCTCTGTAATGATTTCTCATTACTACAGCTAAATAAAGTAAGCGCTGCTAATCCTAATCCTAAAACATATTTTATAAGTATCATGTTTTAAATCTTTTGATCGATATTTTTTAATTCTTCACTTCCAGGCATGTTGAGATCACTAGTTAGTTTTGATATTTTTTTTAGATCGATTTTACCCGTGATACTCATAATGATTGTTCTATCTTCTCCATCAATATTTCCTGTTAAATGCATGAGTAATTCACTTACAAAATTATCACTTTTCCCTTCTTTGGAATAAAATTTAATATTTTTATCATCATCCTTTACTCTCATTAATTCAGATAATTTAGGGGATTCAGATAGGTAGGTAGCGACAGCAGCATCCATTCTCTCAGCTACTTCCTTGTTTTCAGTGGAGTAAATTTTTATATTATCAAGATTATTTACTAACTCTAAGTACTCTTTTGCTTCTGGATCGTTGGATTCTAAGTCAAGTTGACTCAATAATTTAAACATATTTTTGGTAACGACTACCGAACTTACTTCCCGCTCGTTCTCAAATACATCAAATGTATTCTGTGCAGATACAAAAACTGGAGTTATTGCGATTGCTATTAAAATTGCTAACTTTTTCATTGGATTTAATTTATTCATTTTTTGTTATTTTTCATTTAGAAATTCTATTTTTTGTTTCAATTTGAGTGGTATTATTTGCTGTTATATTAAGATAACGAGCCTTCTCTAATTTTGTTACAAATTATTTTCAATTAACAATAATGTCAGTATTTTAGTAGTTTAATTGAATTCCGAATATACTCACTTCTTATGAAAAAAAGAATCTTGTTAATTCTTATTACGTTTTCGACTTTAGCGGTCTCATGTTTTGATGATCTGGACGATAATATACAAAACTCTTCAAACTCCAGTATTGGAGATTTTATTTATCGTGGATTAAATTATTTCTATCTATACAAGTCAGTTAGTCCAGAACTCGCTGATGATTATTTTATGAATCAAAATGAATTAAATTCTTTTTTAGATTCTTTTGAAAACCCCAGAGAAACATTTGACTTTTTAATAGCTCCTCAAGATCGATTTAGTGTACTTGTAAATGACTATAATGAATTAGAAAACGCACTCAATGGAATTACTTTAAGCAATGGTATGGAGTTTGGACTGGTTTATTATCCTAATGGAAGTACGAACTTATTTGGCTATGTACGTTATGTATTACCAAATACAGATGCGGCAACAAAAGGGATACAAAGGGGAATACTTTTTAACACTATAAACGGACAGCAATTAACCGACACGAATTACTTGTCATTAATTTCGTTAAATAGTTACGAAATTGGCCTAGCTACTTTTGACGGAGAAACCATAATACCAACTGAAGAACGTATAGAACTAATCAAACAAGAATACACTGAAAACCCTATATATATAGCAGAAACACTAGCAATTGAAGGTCAAAAAATTGGTTATCTAATGTACAATGCATTTACAAGAGATTTTGACACTTCCTTAAATTCAGTATTTGCACAATTTAAAGCGGATGGTATTAATGATTTAATTTTGGATCTAAGATACAATGGAGGAGGTTCTGTTGAAACCGCTGTAGATTTATCCAGTATGATTACCGGACAATTTAACAATCAATTGTTTGCAAATGAATTTTGGAATGATGACCGTCAAAATGTGTATGCCAATCCAATTTTGTTTAACGATAAAATCTTTACAGGTGAACTAATAAATAGTCTAAATTTAAATAAAGTTTACATTCTAACAACGAATAGTTCTGCTTCTGCCAGTGAATTGGTAATTAATTGTTTAAAACCTTACATTGAGGTGAAACAAATTGGTGATCGTACCAGAGGTAAATATCAAGCATCTTTCTTATTATATGATGCTCCGGCTCCAAACTTCAGTAAGAGTCAAGCCAATCCAGGGCATACATTTGCAATGCTACCTTTGGTATTTAAAACCTCTAACGCGGTTGGGAATACCGATTATGACGATGGTCTCTTTCCCGACCTTATCTTGAATGAAGATTATACAAACTTGGGAACTCTTGGCAATATTAATGAACCGATGTTAGCCGCTGCTATAAATGATCTGTTTTCATTTACGCAACCACTACAAAGGAATAATATTGAATTTAAGGAATTATCAAACAGTAAAAAGCTCTCTCCTATCTATCAAAAAATGATTAAAGAAAACCCATAATTTAATTCATGACAAGACCATTTATATTATTTTTTGTTCTTATTAACTTTATTGGTTGTAATAAAAAAATTGAAGAATCTAAAAAAATTGAATTGATGTTTTTAGATGATTATATTTTTCCAGCTAGTCAATTTTTTGACAGCACAAAAGTCGGCGGGCTTTCAGGAATAGACTACCATGATGGAAATTATTATCTTGTTGCCGACGATTCAAAATTACCCAGATATTATAAAGCTACCATAGAAATCGAAAAAAAATTAATCGTTCAAATTGATTTTGTTGATATGGTTTTATTCAGAGATCATCCTTATTATGAAAATCAAACTTTAGATCTTGAATCTATTGTATTTGACACTAATAACCAAATAACTATGGTAAGCGAAGGGTCTATATATAAAAATAAAAACCCCTTATTATTTTCGGCTAATTATAAAGGTGAATTTTTATTTGATTTTGAACTACCTACCAATTTTCTAATTAGCCATGAACCTAAGCCTATTCATAATAAAACACTTGAAGGGCTAAGTCATAGTTTTAATAAAGATGGTTTTTGGACAGCCTTTGAACTACCCCTTATTCAGGACGGAGATGAGCCATCGTATCAAAAGGCAAATTCGCCTATTCGAATTACTTATTTTGATAAAAAAACTAGAAAAGCAACCAAAGAATTTGCATATCAACTAGATCCCATAACAAAGCCCTATGTTGGAGATTATAATTTAAACGGGCTTACTGATATTTTGGAGTTTAAACCAAATCATTTCATTGTAATCGAGAGAACCTATCAGAGTGAAAAAGGAACACAGGGTAACACCATCAATTTATTTCATGCATGGATAGAAAAGACTTCCACCAATACTTTAGCCATAAATTCCTTAAAACAAACTGACTTTATCCCATTAAAAAAAGAATTGGTTTTTAGTTTCGATACTGTTAAAAATAAATTAACAGAGGGAATAATTGATAATATCGAAGGAATTACACTTGGACCTATCTTAGAAAACGGAAATCAGTCCATAATCCTGATTTCCGATGATAATTTTCAATTGTTTGGAAAACAACTCAACCAATTTTTATTATTAGAAATAAAAGAATAAAGTCATTTTAATTAATCATTAAAATAAACGCCTCCTGGAATAATTCCAGTTTGAATACTTTGTATTTCTGAATTGGTTGATAAATCAACTATTTTCAGAGTTCCATTGCTTGCAAAATCTCCAGCATCAGTGGCATAAAGTTTACCATCTTTTGTGGTCATGGCATAAAAAGTTCCCGAAATGATACTCTCTTGAGGTAAGGAAATATCAGCTTCGTCTTTACTATAAACTACTCCATTTAAATTATAAATTAAATGGGATCCATCTGCTGATAAATGTTTTGGGTGATCGCTTGTTAAAAAATCGAACACCTGAACTACAGAATTATTTGACACATCAATTTTTAAAAGTTTTCCGTTAGTTTCGTTACCGGTATAATCAGGGTTACCGCCACAAAGTACCCAAAGATTGTTATCAAGAACTACCATTGAATTGGGTACATCACCAACTTCAATAGTAGAAGCTAGGGTATTATTACTAGTATCTATAACGGACAAGATGTTATTTTGGCCGTATCCTCCCTGATGAGCTACATATAGAACATTGTTTATAAGGATTAGTTTTTCTGGACCAAACGCTACTGGGATTGTTGAAGTAATTGTATTGGAAAAAAGGTCTATTACCGCTATGTAATCATCGGTGTTATCAAAAGGATCTCCCCAATTGGTTACATAACCGTTGGTTCCTGACGAGATAAAATATCTAGGATTCATTAAACCATCAGTAATAGAAACTATCGATTCAAAACTGTATCTATTTACAACTTCTATTTTGTTGGAATTATTGACAACTAAGTAAGCAACTTCATCATTAAATCCTATAGACTGAACTATACTTCCAAGGTCTGCGGAATTGACTTGATTAAAAACTTGTTGCTCTATGGTGGTATAGTCATCAGAGATATAAGTAATTGTACCTGTACCGTTTTGAAAAGGTCCCTCGTTGGTAACAAGTATTCCGTTTTCATAATCTCCAAGTGATGCTTGATCATCTATACATTCGCAATCTTCTGATATCGTTCCTTCAACACCATTTGAATTTTCACAAGGGTCACCAATGTTAGCCTCTATTTCTGGACAATCAAAATTTGGAAGTGATTCATCTTCTGATGAACATGAGCTAATAAATAAGAATACGATCAATAGATAAATTAAGTTTTTTAGTGTTTTCATTTTGTTTAAAATTTAAAGGTTATCGTGGTTTGTATATTTCTGTTTGGCATGGGTCTATAGGCAACATTTTCATAATATGTATTAAAAATATTATTGATTTTAAATCCTATTTTTATAGGCATTGTTTTGTATGAAAAAAAGTAATCTACACCTATATTAGCAACTAAATAAGAGTCTAAATCAGTACTGTTATCTGTAGTTGTAAATACTTTCCCATTGAAGAATTGCTGATAATAGGCATTGAATCGTTGAATTCTGTAATCGATAGTTCCTGTTACTTTATGAACAGGAACATACATTAATTGTTTGCCTGTTTCAATATTTTTTGCAGAGGTATAAGCATAATTAATCCCTAAATTAAACATATTTGTTTGGATTGATTTAGAAAATTTTGCTGCCATTTCGAATCCAATATTTTCAGTCTCAGAAATATTTATCGGAGAGAAAATTCCGTTCATGTCAGGCTGCCAACTTATGAGATCTTTTGAGTTAATATAAAATAAATTCATATTGAAGAGAAAATACTTGAAATAAAACTCATTACTTATAGTACCTTGGTAAGATATCTCTGGTTTCAAATCAACATTACCTCCGTTGTTCCAATATAAATCGTTAAACGTTGGAACTCGATAATTGTTAGAAGCGTTTGCTTTTAGAGAATACCATTGGTTAATTTTGTATTTAGTATCGATAGAAACTATTAAAGGATTTTCGAAATCATTAAGAAATTCTTGACGAATATTGATATTGTAACTTAGTTGATCTGATACAAGTTGTTTCCATATAAATATTGCAGCCAGGGTGTTACGACTCTCATTACCTATGTTCGTACCTTCTGCTTTTATATGAGTTAAATTTAGAATAGAGCTTACCGTTATTTTTTCGTTGATGTTGTATTCTAATTGGTAGTCACCAATTATGGTGTTGGATTTACCTTCAAAATACAAAACGTTTTCTCGATTTGGATAATATTGATATCGTTCAAAAATATGTGCCCCTTTTATGATGTTATTCCATTTTTTTGATGTTGAATTCCAAGTCAACAAGTTTCGAAAAGTCTCATCTTTATAACTGTCTTTATTGAAGGTGGTAATAGTACTTGAAAGATTTCTAACTCCACTAAAATAATTAGAATTCCAAATAAGTGAGCTATTATTTAACCGAAGACCTCCATTCATAGAAATATTTAGTTTATTAAATTCTCCATTGTTATTTTTTCGATTTAAACCAACATATTCATAATCATTGTCCGAAGAAATAAAATCAACCGCCATATCTAAATATTTTTTTTTGGTAGCCATTTTTCTTTTAAAAATACCGCCAACGGAAGCATAACTACCATAATAGATAGTAAGTTCATTACTAGAATTCTCTGTAAATTCAATAGTATTATTTAGATGAATACTTCCACCTACAGCACCACTACCATATTGAGAACTCCCTCCTCCGCTTCTAATCATAACATTAGTCAGGGAAGCTGTGGCAATAGTATTAAAATCGGTTTGCCCGGTAAGATTTGAATTGATAGGAATACCATTCCATATGACTGCAGTTTGTGAAGCATTGGTGCCTCTATATGATGGAGAAGCTATCATACCGTAACCATTTTCTTTAATATAAATGTTAGAATTAAAGTTTAATAAATCACTAAGGGATACCGGATTTCTAGAAATTAAAGTATCCGATATTTTAGTTAGTGTATACCCTTCTGAAAACTCTTCTAATTTAGAGTCTACGAGTACTACTTCATTTAAATATTGGATAGAGTCTAGCTGAGCATATAATGATGCTGAACATATAAATGACGCTATAAATAGGTATAATCCTTTCATATTCTCTTACTTTTATCCCGAAAGTCCGATGATTTAATTAAAAAAAGGCAGGTCTCCTGGCTTGTCTAGTGTATAACCTTCCCGAATTAACAGTGGTTTTAAGAGATACATTTTTGAATATATAATTCAAAAAAGACTTACAGTTGCGGGAACAGCTTCGGTTTTGAACCGAATTCCCTTTTAAGAGGTCGTTTTGCAATTGAAAATTCCCTCACCTATTTCGTCGCTAAAATAAGATTTTAAAAATTGCTACAATCAAAACAAATACTATTATTTTTGAGAATGCAAAAAATACTTTTTATAGCATCGCTCTTTTTATTTTTTATTTCTTGTGAAGAACAAAAAGATGATAAAATTTTAACAAATCATTCCAAATATGATGCCGATGTAAAATACGCACAAGGATTTGATATTGCATATCATGATGGATATAAAGTTCTTACTGTAAAAAATATTTGGCCCGGAAGTGAAAAAGAGTTTAGATATGCATTAGTAGAAAAAGGTCATCTACTTGAAATGACAGAATCATTTGATGAAATTATCACCATACCTATCAATGAAATTGTAGTAACATCAACTACCCATATTCCTTCACTTGAAATGTTAGAGGTTGATACAACTCTTGTTGGATTTCCTAGTTTAGATTACATCTCATCACAAAAAACAAGAAAGAGAATTAACCAAGGGCTTATCAAAGAATTAGGTAAAAATGAAGATTTAAATACCGAATCATTACTAGATTTAAATCCAGATGTCATTGTAGGTTTTGCTATCGATAATCATGACAAAACTCTAAACACAATAAAAAAAACTGGGATTCCACTAGTCTACAATGGAGATTGGACAGAGAGCTCTCCTTTAGCAAAAGCAGAATGGATTAAATTTTTTGCAGCATTTTACGATAAGGATACTTTAGCCAACCGATTGTTTTCAAATATTGAAAATGAATATTTAAATGCTAAAAAAATAGCATTAAATGCAAAATCGAAACCGACAGTATTGAGTGGTGCCATGTACAAAGATATCTGGTATTTACCACAAGGAAATAGTTGGGCTGCTCAATTTATAGCAGATGCAAATGGAGATTACCTTTGGAAGGAAACTAAGGGTACTGGAAGTCACTCTCTGAGCTTGGAATCTGTTTTAGAAAAGGCTGAACATGCTGAGATATGGATAGGCCCCAGTTATTATACAAATTTAGTTCAATTAAAGAAAGCTCATGCTGTATATCAATATTTCGATTCTTTTAAAAATAAAAAAGTATATAGTTTTACCAATAAGGTAGGAGAAACAGGTGGTTTAATTTATTTTGAATTAGCACCAAACCGTCCAGACATTGTACTAAAAGATATTATAAAAATTTTACATCCTAAATTATTACCCAATCACAAATTCTATTTTTTTGATCAACTAAAATAATTGAAAAATCAAAAAACATATCGCTTCTATTTTTTAGTATTGAATTTAATACTAATAATCACTTTTATAATAAGTATTAGCTTAGGAACGGTATCTATTCCTCTTAGAGAAGTTATCATTAGTCTATTTGGTGGAGAACCTTTAAAATCGTCTTGGAAATATATCATATTGGATTATCGCTTGCCTAAAGCAATAACTGCTATACTCGCAGGAGGTGGATTAGCCGTTTCTGGATTATTGATGCAAACACTTTTTAGAAATCCATTAGCAGGTCCTTTTGTTTTAGGATTGAGTAGTGGAGCTAGTTTAGGTGTAGCATTATTGATCCTTGGTACTGGAATATTTGGAATTAGTTTTGGGGGCTTTTTACTCGGGTCTTGGAGTCTAGTTATAGCCTCAGCATTTGGGAGTTTTTTAGTATTGTTAGCGGTCTTATCCGTAACTTTTAAAGTAAAAGATACCATGACCATACTCATCATCGGACTTATGTTTGGGAGTGTTACCGCAGCAGTGGTGTCAGTCCTTTCTTATTTTAGTAATGCAGAACAGTTACAACAATTTGTATTTTGGAGTTTTGGAACTTTAGGTAATGTTTCTTGGAATGGAATTTTAATTTTATTCTTCTGTATTACAATTGGTTTATGGATAAGTATTCTCACTACAAAATCACTAAATGCATTATTGTTGGGTGAAAATTATGCAAAAAGTATGGGTGTCAATTTAAAATTAGCCACGTTTTGGATTATAGTAGCTACCAGCCTTTTGGCTGGCAGTATAACAGCCTTTGCAGGGCCAATTGCTTTTGTTGGTTTAGCAGTACCACATTTAACAAGACAATATTTTAACTCATCGAATCATTTGGTTTTATTGCCAGCTGTCTTTTTAAGTGGTGCAGTTTTGATGCTAATTTGTGATACGGTAGCGCAATTACCTTTTATAGAATTGACGTTACCAATTAATGCTATAACTTCTTTATTAGGAGCACCTGTTGTAATTTGGTTGTTAGTAAGAAAACGAAAATTATTTTTTTAAAAAGCTGATTAATGTCTAACAATCATTCAAATAATATTATTGAAGTAAAAAATGTATCTATTGGATATTCGAATAAAAAAGATACGTTTATTGTCTCAGAAAACATTAACTTTTCAATTAATAAAGGTGAATTAATAAGTATTGTGGGCACCAATGGAATAGGTAAATCAACACTACTAAAAACTCTTGCAAGGATACAGCCACAAAAAAATGGCATCATATTACTAAATAACAAAAAATTTAATGAATACTCGACTTTAGATATAGCAACTCAACTAAGTATTGTTCTTACAGAATCACCCTCATCAAAAAATATAACTGTCAAAGAATTAGTGTCATTAGGTAGACATCCTTATACCAATTGGATAGGAATGCTTACAGAAGTGGATGAAAAAATTATTGAAGAATCTCTAATAGATACGGACACCGTAAACTTAGTTAATAAAAAATGTTCTGAATTAAGTGACGGGCAACTACAAAGAGTAATGATAGCAAGAGCTCTGGTTCAAGACACTCCAATAATATTATTGGACGAACCAACCACACATCTAGATATTTATCATAGAGCATATATTTTAAAATTATTAAAAGATTTAACTAATAAAAAGAAAAAAACTATCATATTCTCGACACACGAAATAGATTTAGCTATTCAAGTTTCTCATAAAATGATCGTTATGACAAAAGATAAAACCTATTTTGACAAGCCAGAAATGTTAATCAAACTAGGGTGCTTTAAAAATTTATTCCCCTCTGAAACAATTGAATTTGACAATAAATTAAAACAATTTATATTAAAAAAATAACTGTGGAATCGTTTTAGTTAATTAAAAAGTAAATCATATATCTTTTAAATGACTTAAAATTTCAAGAAAATTAATTATGAAGAAAATACTATATAAGATACTAATGATAATTGTATTAATTACAATTGGTTGGTTTTGCTTTATTTATTATATCCCATATAGCAAAGGAACTCGTTCTGGAGAGCTTATAAAAATTAGTAATCGAGGAGTCGTTTTTAAAACCTGGGAAGGCGAGATTAGCCAAGGGATTAGTGGTGCTCAAATTTTCTATTTTTCTGTGTTAGATAAAGATAAAAAGGTCATTAATCAATTAAATGAATATCAAGGGAATTACGTAAAAGTTAATTATATAGAACGATACACATCTTTTATTTTTTGGGGTGATACCAAATATTTTATAATTGGAGTACAAAAAGAAACATCACCTCATTTCAATAAAAATTAATTAAAATACTCGTACAAGATTAAAACCAAAAAAGAAGTCTCCATCTAACCAGTCGCCTTGAGCTTGTGTAATAAAACCTTCTTCAAACATAGCTTGAGCATTCGTAAAGTGCACCTGAAAAACATGACCTCCTGTTTCTATATCTGCTCCAATAGACAACGGATTATTGTATACTGAATTTTCATTTCTATTTAAATGTAAACCATAGTCAATATTTAAACTAATTCGCTTTGAAACTTTGTAACGTCCACCAAAACCAAGAGCAAATTGATTGTTTTCTTCATCATAGAAATCAGTAGATCCATTTTCTTGAACAAAACTTCTTGTAGCTAAATTTTCATGGATAAAACTGGGCGCTAATAATAAAGATAAATTATCATTAAATTTTCGAGATATTAATAATTGTGAAGTGTAGGAAAGTCTATCCTCAAAATTGATATTTGGATAAACATCGACTTTCAATGAAGTATTCGCAGTAATTAAATTATAACCAACTATAGAAACAGGAAAACCATTTTTCTCTTGATGCTTCAGACGGTATTTAGCGTGTACTCCATATTTTTTCTGATTGGATGATCTGGCTACTCCTATATTTAACCATTCATTGACCCCATATATAAATTTAAACTGGGTAACTGCCTGGTCC